>Ga0334889_1000658_pt1 | contig 51248 bp, 41 predicted proteins | sample GraSluR1_MG_2_FD_207222 | JGI IMG/M metagenome (GOLD analysis project Ga0334889, IMG submission 207222) | Sludge microbial communities from methane-producing bioreactor in Wageningen University, Netherlands - Granular Sludge_8_08-R1 | ecosystem: Engineered > Bioreactor > Anaerobic > Unclassified...
GAAATTCCCAGTAGCCTGCCAAAGGATCTTTTTCGCCACGTTGAGCAATAAGGACTTTATCGTTGTTTATTAAAATGGCTGCTACGACGTCTATTGTTGCTCCCACGTTTTACTCCTTTAAGTCGTTGGCACTTGTAACGACAATATTCACCATTTCTTCCAATACAAATTATACCACTGTTTCCCATAATATCTATTCGTATGAAAAAAAATAAAGGCATGGTTAAAAAGGGATGTGCACGATTCGTCAAAAGCAGGGTCAATACAAGATGCGGCAATTTATGACCTGGACGAAAAGCCTATGGTGCAAAAAAGCGGACAGAGTTACGCAATATACAAATATACCGCGAATTCTTCAAAGAACATGAAAGTGAATTTGAGAAATAATACTGCCTGCCTCCTCAGTATCCCCTCGCCTGGTAGCACCCTTGAATATCAAACATACACTATAATAGAAAGGAGAGGGATAAATATGCATTGTTTCAAAAATTTGACTCCAACTAATGGTTTTGACACCGAAAACCTTAATAGTGGCAGGCAAAACAATTATGCCTGGTCAATAACTGAGTTAGGAGATTTTATTTATGTAGGCACCGGCCGTAATGTACTGGTAAATATTATCCGTGCGATCTATGCCAACACTAACCTGCCTGCATTGATAAATCCGACCCCTGCAGTAGATAATCAGGCTGAAATCTGGAGATATAGAAAGGACGGATCGCTGCCCTGGCAAAGAGTATATCAAGCTTCACTCCAATCCGAGATCTTCGGTTTTAGGTTTATGATTAATCACCGTCCTTTGGGAGGCAGTTCCTGTATTTATGCTGCAGGCTGGGGGAGCTCTGTACAGATACTAAAAACCACCAATGGTGTGGATTGGTTTGTATTGGATTCCAACTCCGTTTTACAGGGTACTTCCTCCAGAGCCATGGTGACCCACAATGGAAAGCTCTATCTAGCCACGGTAAATGAACTAAATGAAAGTTCGGCCCTGCTATACAGCAGCCCGGATCCTGAATTTTATCCATGGCAAAGTCTCATTGACTCTTCTGCTTCAGGGTTTGATCCTAATCAAAACCCGCAAAACGCCATATATAACATGGCAGTATTCAATAACAGGATATATGTTTCCACTATTGGCTCGGATGGGGTGCAAGTCTGGAGAACAAATGGAGAAGAACCACAAATAAACGACTGGACCCTGGTAGTTGATGGCGGTTTTGGAAATCCCGCCAACCAGTTCACTCTAGGTATAGGAGTATTTAAAGGCCATCTTTATGTTAGTGCAACCAAGCCATTGCCACTGGCCTGGTTGATTCCTATGGGCTGCGATATCATTAGAATTGATAAAAATGATAATTGGCAAATGGTGGTAGGAGGAATTCCATCTATACCTTTATCAGCTTCGGATGAACTCAGAAGCCTTTCCCGGCTTGGATCAGGGTTTAACAACCCCTTCAATGTTTATGGCTGGCAAATACAGGAATTTAAAGGCAAATTGCTTATAAGTACTTTTGATGATTCGAGCAATATGGAAGTGATACTAACTACCCTTTTAGCAAATCGGGAAGCACTGGAACAGGCCTTTAACCCGGCAATAATAAATATAATAATAGCAGTATACAGAAGCGTAGTAGAAATATTAAGAGCCATCAGATATCCGCTGGGGTTTGATCTGTATGTGTCTGAGGACGGAATTCGTTTCAGTCCCTTATTCCTGAATGGGCTTGGTAATCCCAACAACTATGGGGGCAGAATACTTTATGTAGATAGCAATGAGCAATTGTACATTGGAACCTCTAACCCATTCCAGGGCTGTGAAGTATGGCATACATCCTCTCTTCCATATAATAGACGGAGGAGTTCTTGTTATAATCACTACTGGAGTGTATGGCAAGTAGAAGAAATATTTACTGACCAGTACCCAGTTTTGAGTGAAAATATGCCTGCCATCCTGCAATTTATTCAAGAAAAAGCAGCAAAAGAAGCACCTGTATAAAAACTAACCCTTCTCGTCTAACCATTGATCCCGCTATACATCGGGATGACAGTAATAAAATACACCAAATTATGACCTGGCTCAATAAAAAGGCTGCATCCACTTATAAGTGGAAACAGCCTTTTTGGTCTCCTACAATAATCCTATTTATATTTCAGCATATAAGTCAATAACTATTTGGAATAGTAGTTTATCAAACTCCCTTTTAGGATGATATCTCGCTCATCAACCGATAACTTGCGCAAAAACAACTCCAGATCGCGAACGCCTTTCTTACCTATCACCTTAGCCGGAATAATTTCTTCACCCTTTTCCAATATAGACCTGATATCCGGCAGGAGAATCAAGTCACCCACATCAAAAGAAAACTCACTATTGACAGTTAATGGCAGCATACCCCAGTTGATCAGATTGCTTCTGTAGCGCTTGGTTGCATAGTCAACCGCGATATTAGCCCATCCGCCCAGCACCTTCTGGCATGATGCGGCCTGTTCCCGCGCCGAACCATCGCCTGGTTTTACGGCATATACTACACTGCCTATGCCGGTGCAGGTCAAGAGATCCTCATCTGAATTGAACCCACCTGCTTCAACCACCTGGGCTATCATTTCTTTAAGGGCTAATGAGGGCTCACCGCTTAGGCCGCGGCGTTCCTGTTCCAGTTTATTTATTCTCTTGGCCCGGCCAACATATTCCGGGTCCTTTCTGGATAAAGTAAACTCTGCCAGCTTCATAGGATTCGAGCGGAAGGATGACGTCTCCCCGGAGGGGATGAGCTCGTCAGTTGTTGTAACCGGATCAGTTATGACACTGGCAACAATTAGCAATAAATTCTGGGGCAGGGCAATCATTTCCGGCCAATCAGCAATATTAGGGCCGAATTTCAATTCTTCCTGGGTTAACGGTTTCTTATACCCATTGTAAACACGGTTGGTATAAACTATCTTATCAAAGGCATATGGTTTGGTAGGGAATTTGTGGCTAATTTCGGTAGCCGCAGTTAGGAAGCCTCCATTCAGTGCCGTGGCAGCAATGGAACGTGCATCCATTAATGCTACCGATGAGATCTGCCCGTCGCCTGGTTTGGAACCTTCCCGGTTGGGGAAATTGCGAGTAGTATGGCGAATACTCAAGGCGTTGTTGGACGGCACGTCCCCAGCGCCAAAACATGGGCCGCAGAAAGCCGTCTTTACAGTTATACCGGCTGACAGCAGCTTAACCGCAGATCCGTTTTTAATTAATTCTACATATATAGGCTGACTGGCCGGATAGGCGCTGAAGCTGAAAGCGCCGCTGCCAATGGAATGGTCTTCCACCATCGACGCGATATCACAAAGGTTTTCAAAAGTACCCCCTGCACATCCAGCTACTATTCCTTGATCAACTTTTAGTCTTCCATTAACCACTTTATCAATAAGGGTAAATTGGATGGCCGGATTATCAACCTGTTTTTGCCCTTCCTCTTCAACGCTGCGCAAGATGTCATAGGTGTTCCGGTTGAGCTCGGCTATGGTATACACGTTGCTGGGGTGAAAAGGCAGGGCAATCATGGGTTCGATCTGGTCCAAATCCACTATAATGGCTCCATCATAGTAAGCTGCTTTCCCTGGCTTTAATTCGGAGTAGCATTCCGGCCGGCCATGAATTTCATAATATTCTTTTACCCGTGCATCGGTTTCCCAAATCGAGCTCAAACAGGTAGTTTCAGTAGTCATTACATCAATACCGTTACGGAAGTCAATCGACAGGTCTTTTATGCCGGGGCCGATAAACTCCAGTACTTTATTGTTAACAAATCCGTTTTTAAAAACTGCACCGATTATGGCCAGGGCAACGTCCTGGGGGCCCACTCCGGGAAGGGGCCTGCCTTCCAAATATACGGCAATAACTTCCGGGCAGGCTACATCATAAGTCTTTAACAGCAGCTGCTTGACCAACTCTGGCCCGCCCTCTCCGATGGCCATAGTGCCCAGAGCGCCATAACGGGTGTGGCTGTCAGACCCCAGAATCATATGGCCGCAGCAGCTCATCATTTCCCTCATATATTGATGAATTACCGCCTGATGAGAGGGCACATATATGCCGCCGTATTTTTGGGCCGCCGACAAACCAAAGACATGATCATCTTCGTTAATGGTACCGCCCACGGCGCAAAGGCTGTTATGACAGTTGGTTAATACGTAAGGTAAGGGAAACTCTTTCAATCCGCTGGCGCGGGCGGTTTGAACAATGCCCACATAGGTAATATCATGGGAAGCCAGAGCATCAAAGCGGATTTTAAGATGCTTAGGATCGCTGCTAGTGTTATGCTGCATGAGGATTCTATAGGCTATGGCATCTTTTCTTGCATTATCGCCATCAAAAGCGAATGGTGCAAGACTTTCTTCCTTGCCTTTTAAAATCTGCGGTGTTCCATTTACTATCTCAACAAGCTTTTCTCCATTTAGAAAGAATACCGGGTTATGAATTAAACGAACCAAAACAGCACCTCCAAGAAAAATACTATAGAAACTGGCTTAAAATAAGATACCATTTACTATTTTAACACATGAATGATTTCACAAGCTCTTGTATACACTATTCCCCGCAAATTGTCCAGTTCGCTGCGTCCAATGTTTAATAGATACTGAAACCGTTAGAATAATTCATCATGCTTTTCTTTGTCTTCATTAACTTGCCTTATAATCATAGGCCCCCCGGGACGTCCGTATTTTACTGCCTGAATTTCGGCTACTGCCGCCAAGGCTATTTCTGCTGCCAACTGGCCCCCTATATCCAGACCAATCGGTAAATGAACTCTTCCGATAAGCTCGTCTGATATACCCATTATTTTAAGGTTGTTGAAATATGTTGTTACCTTGCGTTTATTGCCCATTACCCCTATGTATCTGGCTGGTGATTCGATAACCGCCTGCAACGCCGGCTGATCAAATTCATGATTATTGGTTACTAATACTATACTGGTAGTTTCGGTGATTTCGTATGACTCCAGCAGTTCCACAATATCCCCCAGCAACAGCTCACAGGCTTGAGGAAATCTCTCCCGGGTGAGGGTTTCTGCTCTATTGTCAATAACGCTTATGTTGTAATCCAGAAGGGAAGCAATTTTATAAATGTTCAAAGCCACTTTGCCTGAGCCGGCAATGATTAATCTATCCCTGGTATGGTTGCACTCCAATGCAAATCACCTCCTTTTGTTATGTTAACCCCGAGCAGGCAGTAATTAATCGATGTTTTGACCCGATTTGCTTTGAGCTAACTCCCAAGACTTTGATGGCATATTAGATTCCCCTACCAGCAGCAGGAAGGATTCGCCTTCGCATCGGCCTGTTTTCTCTGTTTTCACCTGATGATTTGAGGGCCAGAGCGGCTTAAAGAGAATATAGGTGTTTCCCGGTCAAAGGGTTCAGACGGAATATATTGCACATCTCATTTAAAACATGTATATTGGCCAGGCCGATATTCATAACCGTATCATTGCCGCCATAGTATATGGCCACCGTATCGTCCTTGATTAATGCCCCGCAGCTGAATACTACATTGGGAACATGAACATAATCACTTTCTTGCACTAAACAATCACTTTGACTGGGCATTAATATGGGTTTGGCACTAATACGAATTTTACCTGGATTTGCGGGGTCTTGAAGGTCATGGAATGCCACACCCAAGGTATAAGGATTGCCAGCCATGGTGGAACGCACACCATGAAAGATATTCAGCCATCCATATTGAGTCCTGATGGGCGGAGCACCTGGCCCGATCTTAGCCTGGAATGCACTGGGCCCGTGACCGCTTCTCATGATTACATTACCTATTTGCCACGGTCCGGTGGGACTCGACGCAAAACCTGCACATATTTCTCCAAATGAGCCCCCGATGTGACCGGAGCCGGAGGCTTCCCTTCCCTTGTCGTTTGGACGCAGCAGGGCCAACCAGGTCTTATTTTTATCAGGTTCGGGAAATATAACTACATTGCGCATGTCCTGTTGGGAAATTGGACCATAGCGAACAATAGTCTTAAAGTCTCTGGTTGCGGCCATCATAACCTTGACTCTATCAGGCATCTGTTGGTGATAGGCACTGTAAGTCAATAGATATAGATCACTCCCAACCTGATTGACCCGAATATCTTCCACCCCGCCAGCCTCAGATTCTATAAGCGAATCAATATTGACGCCTTCAGCATATACATCATTCTCTGTGGCCGGCAATAAAAACGGTCGGGGGTCTATAATCCAACTGTTAAGGCCATTGTCGCTTACAGCTTTACCTATTACACTGCGGCCATCAGCAATGTGGGAACGAAAGAGCATTATGGTTTGGTTCTGGCCATTAGCCTTGGTCACATTTGCCATTCCGGCATTATGAACTGTATAGGTATATAAATGGCTATCAGTACCCCAGACTCTATTGACGTCATGGCAGGTTAATATGGGGTTGCCAGGATAACGCAGAAACGGTTCATTAATGCTTACTGTTCCCTCAAATCCATTTATCTTAACATATGCTTGGGTGCAGTCCATTTTTTTCTCCCTTAGCATTACAGCATCATTATATCAAGTAGATTGTGTTAATCCGCCAACTGAAATACATTCGGCTTACGAAGTCCATAATATTTATTATAGTATTATTATTCTGCCCTTCTCCACCTAAACTCTTGATTAGAGCTGTTCAACTGACTTAATTATATATTAAGAGTAAACACCATAGACAGTCTGACAGCTGTATTTTTAAGATTAAGCCCTAGTGTCCGCAGCGCTTAAGGGCAGGCAGATTATAACTTCACAACCTCCTGAGGACAGGTTATGAAACTCTGTGCTTCCCCCGTGCGCCTTGATAGTCTGCCGGACGATGGTGAGGCCCAGGCCATGGTTTTGCAGTCCAGCAGAATATTGGGCATTATTCAAATTCTCCAGAATTGCCCGAGGGAAGCCCGCTCCACTGTCGGTAACACTAAGAGAGCAAATTCCCCGACCTTTTTCCATAGTCATTTTAATCTGGCAGCCCTTTGGGTTATGGCGAATACTGTTCGCAAGCAAATTGGCAACCGCCCGTCGCAGAAGCTCTTGATCACCGGTGATTACTGCATTTTGTGCATCTTTGCCGATTATTACCTCTATCGAATAGCAATTGTCAAGTCCGTCATTCAAAAATTCGGCAGCAACTTGGCGCAAGAGCTCAGCCAGTATCACAGGGTTTAGCCGCAGCGGCTGCATGTTGTATTCCAGCTTGGAAGCAAGATTCAAGTCACTGACCAGCGTCTTGATCCGCTGGCTTTGCCGACGTATGATACCTGCCTGTTCCCGCTTAGCCGGCGGCAATTCGGGATCATCTTCAAGCTGGCTGGCATAACCCATAACCAGGGAAAGTGGGGTGCGGATGTCGTGGGACACGCCGGCAATCCATGTGGTGCGGGCATTGTCACGTTGATTGAGAGCAGCCTCCTGTTTCATTAACCGCACCGAAGTTTTATTTATCCCGACGGCAATATCGCCGAGCAAACCCCGGGTTGAAAGCTCCACCGGCTGTTTTTCGGCCATTTCCTCAATACCCTTGGCCAGCGGCTTCAAGGAGCGAAACAAACGCATACCGAAAAGCAGGGCTAACAGTATTGCCGCCACAGCATTTAAAATAAGAACGGCAGGAACCCCCACGAATATTTTATCCATAAACTCATGGCGCATTTCCATATTATGCTTCCACGTGCTGCCCTTTGCCCTGCCCAACACAAACAAACCGTCGGAATGCCGCCAGACATATACTGGATAGTCGTTTAAATACCAGCGGGTAAAGCTGGCTACATCGGAAGCCGTGTATTTGAGCGGTACGTCGGGGGGCAGGTTCTTGCTCCAAATCACCCGGCCGGTGTCGTCCAGCAGCATTGCCCATTGATACTGTTTTTCGATCTCACTTGCGGCGGATTCGGAAAGTGTGTAAACCCCGTGTGATTCGATCAGGCTGTTAGCTAGTTGGCCCGTACTGTAGTCATGCTGCTCGATTGCACTTTCTTGAATAATCCAGGCCACCAATACTGCGAAATTGAAGATGAGCAAAATAAGAGCTATCCCGGCGGCCGATAACACATAACGGAACAGAATTTTCATCATGCTTTTCATTTCCTGTCCGCTCCCGTCAATTTATAACCCAGACCCCGCACGGTAAGAAGATGGCGCGGAGAGGAGGGCTCCGGTTCGATCTTCTCCCGCAACCGCCGGATGTGAACCATCAGCGTATTTTCATACCCGTAAAGATCATCGCCCCACGCGGCTTGGCACAGGCTGTCACCGGTGACGATATTCCCACGGTTTTCATACAGTTTTTCCAACAGTGCGAATTCTTTTGCGGTTAGAGTAAACTGACCTTTATTGCTGTAAACTAAGCCGCTGTTTAGGTCGACCTGGATTTCGCCCAAACTAAAGACCGGTTTTTCCTTTTGCTTGAGTACCACCGGAAAATAGGCGCGGTTTAATACCGCCCGCAGTCTCAGAGTCAGTTCGCGAGGTAAAAATGGCTTGGTAATATAGTCGTCAGCGCCCAGCCCCAGCCCCAGCAAGCGGTCTTCATCCTCGTCGCGGGCGGAAAGAAACAATACGGGAACAGCTGACCCGGCACGAAATTCACGCATCAAAGAAAAGCCATCTCCATCCGGCAGGGAAACGTCCAGAATCACCCCGTCCGGACTCTCGGAGGCAAAAAGTTCCCGGGCCTGGTGGCAGTCGGCAGCTGAAATCACCTTCATAAAGCCTTCCTTCCGCAATATTTCCTTAACCATCTGGCGAAGCTCGGGCTCATCATCCACCATCAGCAGCTTGCAGTCAAGAATGTCATTCATATCCATCACCATACCCATTATAGTACACAAATAATATGGTTTTGGGAGTTTCCTTCAAAATTAAGGTAAATTTAAGCTTAACTACAGGCTGATGTAAGGAAGGTTGGTTATGATGTTCCCAGTTGACCAAAGGGGGACAGAAAAATGCCTGATATTATTACAACCACCGGCCTGTGCAAGCAGTATGGAAAGTTTCTGCGGGTAAAGGATCTGGATCTTAGAATACCGGCCGGCGCCGTCTATGGATTTCTCGGTCCCAACGGGGCGGGCAAATCCACCACCATGAAAATGCTGGTGGGGATTGCCCGGCCTACGGGAGGTACCATTAGCGTTTTCGGCAAACAGGTTAACAGCCGAAACCGGCTTTCCATCCTTAAACACGTCGGGTCCTTGATTGAATCACCCAGCTATTACGGGCACCTGACCGGAGCGGAAAATCTCCGAATAATCTGTGTGCTTAAGGGGGTGCCGGACAGGGATATAAACAGGGTTCTGCAAATTGTCCGGCTGGAAAACCAGAAGGAAAAAAGGGTCGCCCAGTACTCGATGGGAATGAAGCAACGCCTGGGACTGGCCTGTGCCCTGTTAGGCAATCCCAAGCTTTTAATCCTCGACGAACCGACCAATGGCCTGGACCCGGCGGGCATGCAGGAGATGCGCGAGTTGATTTGCTCCCTGCCGCAGCAATATGGAATGACAGTGATGGTCTCCAGTCATCTGCTTAGCGAGATTGATCTGATCGCCACCAATGTGGGGATCATCAGTCAAGGGGAGCTGGTTTTTCAGGACCGCTTGTCAACCCTTCACGAAAAGAGCAGAACCAGCATTGCCCTCCGTACTCAAAATAACCAGACAGCAGAAAAAATACTCAGTGGGCAGGGCATTTCCTGCCGGAGACAGGATGACTACCTTTTGCTGCCCAAGCTTTCCGATAACGAGCTGGCCGGCCATATCTTCCGGCTTTTTGAAAGCAACATAGGTGTTGTACGCATCGAAGAACGGCGCAAGAGCCTTGAGGACATCTTCATCGAGCTGACTGGAACGGCGGTGAGCTTATGATAAAGGCACTCGCAATGGAATTCCAGAAAATCCGCCGCCGCAAGGTCTGGGCAATCGTTGCCGCCCTGATTTCCGTACAGATACTGTTGGCGCTTTGGGGAGTCGACCGAATGGATGCGCACGAGCTTTCCCAGGGTTGGATGCATTTTCTATACCAGTTCCCGATACTAAACTCCATTATGATGCCGGTCATGGCAGCCGTAGTGGCATCACGGCTGTGCGATATCGAACACAAGGGACAGACGCTGAAGCTCCTGAATACCGTGATGCCCGCCGGGCGTCTGTTCGCCGCCAAATTTTTATGCGGTGCTCTGTACATGCTCGCTGCGGCTCTTTTACAGATCATAGCCATTGTTATGGCGGGGCTTGTGGTCGGATTTGAGGGAAGCCCGCCCCTTGATAAGCTGTTATATTACCTGCTCTTTACCACGGCCGTAAATCTGACCATCCTTTTGCTGCAGCAGGTTCTGTCGCTTCTATTCAGAAACCAAATGATAGCCCTTACCGTAGGCATTATCGGGAGCTTTGCCGGTCTTTTTATCATGTTTTTTCCTCAGAACCTGGAAAGATTTTTCCTTTGGGGATATTACGGCGTGTTAATGTTGGTGGGCATGGACTGGGACAGAGCGACGCGCATCAGCGATTTTTATTATATGCCGGTTGATTGGACCGGGTTTAGCATTCTGGCCGTCATGTTCTGCATGATCTATATCATAGGCCGATCACTGTTTATTCGAAAGGAGATGTAAAATTTGTTCTTACGTACGCTTCAAGCCGAAAGGATGAAACTTCATCACAGCCCGGTCTGGCTTGCTTTTTTGCTTCTTCCCGTCCTGCCCGCAGTCATGGGCACCTTTAATTATCTGCAAAATATCGGCATCTTACAGGATCAATGGTACAGCCTGTGGACACAGCACACCCTTTTTACTTGTTATTTTTTCCTTCCGGCCATCATAGGTGTTTATTGTTCGTATTTATTCCGGCTGGAACATCTCAATCACAACTGGAACGCCGTAATTACAGCACCTGTACCGGTTTCGTATGTTTATCTGGCCAAGCTCACATCCGCTTCCGTCATGGTTTTACTGACCCTAGCCTGGATCGGTATATTATTCCTGATTTCCGGCCAGCTTTGCGGACTGAACACCCCCATTCCGCCGGAACTTCCGAAGTGGCTGCTGTTTGGTGCGGTCGGGGGCATGGTGATCTGCGCTGTCCAGCTTTGCCTATCACTGGTAATCCGCAGCTTCGCCGTACCGGTAGGAATCGCGCTGATCGGCGGCGTGTCAGGTTTGGCGGCACTGGCCAAGGGTTATGGGGTATGGTTTCCCTATTCCCTTTTATCCCTGGGTATGCGCGCCAACCAACCTGGCGGAACAATGCAGTGCAGTACGGAACAATTTGTCCTGAACGCTCTATTCTATTTGGCGGTCTGCATTACCTTTGCCGTCGTATGGCTGAGTTTTAGACCAGGGAACAGTTCTTAAAAGTGTAAATCGAAATACCAGGAGGTCTCGAAAAAAAGAAACCATTGATTTCAACCCGCAGGCGAATTGCTTGAGAAGCCAGATAAGCATTATGGATGCTTGGATGTTTTTTATAATACTGCCAATTCAGATCACACTGCATAATGAAATCTGTGAGATGGGAATAAACTCCAATATGCTATAATTTACCTATGCCAAATAGGAGGATGTTTTATGAAGCAAGATATGCAGGCTATCAGGGACAAGGTGTCAGCCCATCAGCGGCTCACCAGGGAAGAGGGGATTTTTCTTTACCGGCAAAATGATCTCCTGGCCCTGGCCGAATTGGCAAGAAGCAGCAAACTTGAAAAATCTGGACGGCACGTGTTTTTTAACGTAAATCGGCACATTAACCTTACCAATATATGCGTATCCCGGTGCAGATTCTGCGCCTTTGGAGTAGATAGGGACGGGCCTGGTGAACCCTATCTGATGAGCGTAGAGGAGGCCTTTGACTACGGTGCCGCAGCCGTAGATTACGGGATAACCGAATTTCACGTGGTTAGCGCCATGCATCCGGATATGCCTCTCGACTACTATATAGAAGTGATTAGGCGGCTGCACGATAAATATCCTGATATTCATATTCAAGGATTTACCGGGGTGGAAATTCACCACATGGCTCAGATCAGCGGACTCCCGGTCAAGCAGGTTTTGGTCCTTTTGCAAGAGGCCGGTCTGGGTTCCATCCCCGGGGGAGGAGCCGAGATACTCAATGACCATATCCGGGAGGCTTTATGTCCACGTAAAGCCAGCAGCCAGGAATGGCTGGAAGTACACCGCGAAGCTCACTTGATGGGGTTAAAAACCAATTGCACCATGCTTTACGGCCATGTCGAATCAATTGAAGACCGGATAGATCATATGTTGAGGCTGCGCGAGCTTCAAGATGAGGCCCCTGGTTTTCAGGCTTTCATTCCTCTGCCTTTTCTGCCTGAGAACACGGGGTTGGCGCATTTGTCTCGAACCAGCGCTCTGGACGATTTGAAAACCATAGCCGTGTCCCGCTTGATGCTTGACAATATCGATCACATCAAGGCCTTTTGGATAATGCTGGGCCTGCCCATAGCGCAACTGGCCCTGGATTTTGGAGCCGACGACATTGATGGCACGGTGGTAGAGGAAAGAATAATGCACGCAGCCGGCGCCGGCACCGAAAAGGGCATAACCAAGGAAAAACTCGTTGAACTTATTAAAGAATCTGCTTATCTTCCAACTGAACGAAGCAGCGTTTATGACATTATTAAAATCTATTAGGATAAGGGTGATATAAATGCGGCCAAGGGTGGGTCATATACAATTTATTAACTGCTTCCCGCTATTCTACGGGCTTATCGAGAAAAAATTCCTTTTGGAGATCGATTTGATCAAGGGCAATCCTTCCGATTTGAACCGAATGTTGAAGGAGGATGTTCTGGATATGGCTGCCATTCCTTCCATAGCTTACGCCCGTAATTATAGGGACTACATTATTATGCCCGACATATCCATCAGTGGTGACGGAGAAATTAAGAGCATCTACCTTTTCTCCAAACTGCCGATAGAAGACCTGCATGGCAAAAAGGTGGCTTTAACCAATACTTCAGCCACTTCACAGGCTCTTGTGCGAATTATCATGGCGCGTTATTACAATATATCACCGGAGTATTTCAACTCGGTGCCGGAACTGGGAGCTATGCTGATGGAGGCGGATGCCGCACTTCTTATCGGGGACGACGCCCTGCGAGCTTTCTACAAAACTCGGGATCGCCTGCATGTTTACGATTTGGGCCAGGAGTGGAAAAAGTTTACCGGCCTGCCCATGGTTTTTGCGGTATGGGCCATGAGGCAGGATTGGGCGGTCAAACACCTGGACCAGGTGAAAGTTATTAGAGATACCTTCGTAGACTCCATTCGTTTTAGCCTGGACAACATCCAAGACGCGGCGGCCAAGGCCTCGCAATGGGAGGACTTTGAAGCCGACTACCTGGTGGACTATTTCTGCAAGCTCAAATTTGACTTTAATGAGAGAAAACAGGAGGGTCTGCGGGAATACTATCGCCAGGCGCATATCCTGGGCCTTATCGACGAGGTGCCTCCCCTGAAGATTCTGGACATTTAGCAGACAGGAGGTTCTTTTGGATACAGCAACTATTCTAGCGGAAGTCCTGGCCGGCAGGCGGATGAGCAACGACGAATTATCCTGGCTCTATGAGCAGGGAGATTTTTCAGCCATTGCCCGGGCTGCCAATCAGATAAGAGAAAGGCGCCACCCCGAAGGGCTGGCTACTTTTATTATTGATCGCAATATAAACTACACCAATATATGTTCATGTCGGTGTAAATTCTGCGCTTTTTACCGAGATAAGGGGGACCCTGACGCTTATGTGCTGGATAAAAGGAACATACTGGCCAAAGTTGAAGAAGCAGTGCGTTTAGGGGCAACTCAAGTTATGATCCAGGGTGGCTTAAATGAGGACCTGCCCCTGGAATACTTTGAAGAGATGTTTCGGAGCATCAAAGAACGCTACCCGATTACCATCCACTCCTTGACCGCTCCGGAGATTTCATTCTTGGCCAAATACTCTAAGCTTACCGTACGTGATACCCTGCTTCGCCTGCGGGAAGCAGGTCTGGATTCCCTGCCCGGAGGCGGAGCGGAAGTGCTCCACGATGAAGTCCGGCAGGCCATCAGCCCCAATAAGATCAAGAGCGCGGAATGGCTCCGGGTTATGGCGGAAGCGCACCGGATCGGGATGAAAACCACCGCCACCATGATGATGGGAAGCCTGGATCGTATAGAGCACCGGGTTCACCACCTATATCAGGTGAGAGTACTGCAGGACGAAACCGGGGGCTTTCGCTCCTTTATTGCCTGGACCTATCAACCCGGCAATAATGAACTGCCGACGGACAAAATATCATCCATGCTTTATTTAAAGTTCCTGGCTCTATCGAGGCTCTACCTGGATAATTTTGAACATATTCAGGGCTCCTGGGTTACCCAGGGAAAAAGGATTGGCCAGCTTTCGCTGTTCTTTGGAGCCGACGACCTGGGCAGCATAATGCTGGAGGAGAATGTGGTTAGGGCGGCAGGGCTGATCCAGCGTATGGAAGCCCATGAGATGATTCAGCTTATTCTGGAAACTGGTCGTATACCGGCCTTGCGGGATACAGAATATAGAGTAATCCGTTGTTTTGACGAATGAAGATGGGAGGAAACGTGATGCAGGTTCCCAGGTGCGAGGCGGCCCTGATTGGAGGCTCCGGGACTCTGAGTATTCAGATGCCGGAGGATTTGGATTTAGATTACGTAGATGTCCTGGAAGGCGGATTGGTGTTTGCCACCCCTTTCGGCGACAGCCCCCCTTTTAAACTGCTAAATATAAAAGACCGCAAGCAGGTTCTAACCTGCCGCATGCATGGCTGGAGAAGCGGAGTGTCCAGGGCCAACGCCTCCAGACAGGTATTCTGGGTGCTGGCCCAGGCCGGGGTGAAGAAGATTGTGGCTGAAGGTGGAGTAGGAGCGGTTAATCACCTGCTGCGGCCTCGTGACATAATAATACCCGACGATTATATGGATTTTTCCATGCGCAAGAATGTAGGACTAGATGATCGCTTCCTGCTGGTAATGCGAGAAGCGCTGTGCCCTGCGATGAGGGCTCAGCTGATTCGTCATCTGGAACGCTCGTGGCCGGGAAGGGTGTTTGACCGGGGGGTCTATGTCAATACTGACGGACGGCATTTTGAAAGCCCGGCCGAGGTAAACTACTATAAACTGGGGGGAGCCGACATCGTAGGCCAGAGCATATGCCCGGAGGTATATCTGGCTAGGGAAATCGGAGCTTGCTATGTCGGGGTTTATCTGGTGGTCAATTATGCCGAGGGTATAGTAAGTCCCTGGCAGCACGAGGAATTATCTGATATATTCTATTCTGAAGCCAGGCAACTGGGGAGAAATATACTGGAATACCTAAGCATACTGGATATGAATGCCCCGTGCGGCTGCGCCCAGCTCCGCAAGGAGACTCTTTTGAAAGAGGTTTACCATGGAGGAGCGCAATAGGGCCTCACAATTGGAGCACATAAATAACCTTAACCATGGCAGTAGTCATGATAATACCGGGAGTTTCTATAAAAGAGCCGCAGCGCCGATGCCTATGTCAATAACTCTTCACACCCTGACGTTGCCTGGTTTAATAACCCGTTCATTATGGCTTGCTCCTTTTCTATATCCAAAAGATGAATTGTACTAGACAGCAGATATATTAACCATTGCCGGTCTTACTGGATTCATGCTGTCTTACCAGGGTCATAACCAACCACCTAACCACAATTCCAATGATCAGATATATAGGGAAAGAGTAATAGTGTTTCCAGGCATTCAATTCATAAATGTTTGTCCATATGAGGAAAGACTCCCCGGCAAAGGCTAATAGAGCTGACGTGACTGTCATAACCAGCAGAAAACTTGTTAAGGATTTAAACTGTTGATAGATGAACATGTAGGTTACCGGCAGCAGGGCAAAGTCAGCTGAAATCAAACGTGGCCACAAAGGAACAACGGAATAATTATAATGCCACATTCCGAGTTCAGTAAGTAATGCATCCAGGTAAGAGACCAGGATTATGCTTATTGTTCCAAATATCGTGATTTCAAGTAAGTGTTTCCTATCTGCATATTTCCACCAAACGAGCCAGGGTATTATCAGCGCGGCCACCAGCAACCACCATTGCCATTCAAAAACTTGATGATTAAGCCAGGTTTCTATCCTCAGCCTGGTTAGTTCTTTTTCCAACGATAGAATAAGTTCTTGGGATGATCCTACTCCATTTATGTTCTGCATTATTTCCTCCTATTGAAACACTGCTAGTCCTAGAGCCAGATGTCCCCATAGAGTGTTTTTCACCATATCCAATTGGTCTTCCTGGCAATGAACCATAATAATAACTTCTCCCATTGAGTCATTACGCCGGTTTTTTGATTGTCTGGTTTTGCCCCAAAAATAATCCATCAAACATCCGAGCACGAACCCTCCGATTAGACCTGTAAGCCCCCAAATTATTGGCCCCCATTCCAGGATAAATCCATAAATAACCCCAAGAGTCATGAACGCTGTGCCCAGTATGGCTCCGCCGTCTATCATGCTGACTCCATCAGAATGATGAATAGTGTCCAGAATCTGACGAGGCTCCCCCCTTAACTCCAGGGGCAGTATAAAAATCTGTTCATTTTTCAGACCTTTTTCTACCATTTCAGTAACTGCCAACTCAGTATGCAAGCAGTAATTAAATGAAGCTAATATATACATGGGATTAACCTCCCCTATAAAACGCTGGTCTCTTAAAATCAGGATTCTGATATTTGTTTCTAAAAAACTGGGCTTGTTCAATATCAAAAAGCTGATTTGACAGGACGCTGCTTTGGTAAGCATCCCAAACTGTAAAAACAAAGAAGGAAGGGATATTGATGAGCCATTGCCAGTTAATGATAGCATGGGCTTGATGAAAATCTCCCACTGCAGTATATCCTATGGCTTGAAGAGCATGAGAATGGATAATAATAAATGCTCCAATTAGTAATAGAAATACGGCCTTAATAGTTTCAGCATTATACAGTTGCCCCAAACCTGGCAGTAATATGGACCAGGCAATGGCCAACCGGGGATTCCGCTTTTCCAGGGCATTAATTGAGAAGGCACCCAGAGCTGCAGGCATGATGGGGGCGTATTCACGATCTGCTAATACTGAAAGCTTATTGCATTCGATGGCAAGCCGATAACTATCCCAAATGGCAAATACTAGAATGCCGCAATAGAGGAGCAGCCATTGATTATTCAGAACTTCCTTGGCCTGGGAGAAATTCCCGGTAAAGCTATACATAATGGATAGGTTGATATGGGCCATAAAATTCACTATCATTTCGCCGCCAAACAAAAAAATACCCTTGGGGATACTTCCTAGTGTTATATGCCCAAAACCAGGATAGCACAAGGACCACCAGGCAATTACCCATGGATTCCTGAGTTGAAAATAGTTTATCCCGTATGAGCTCAGATTAACTTTAGGCCGCCTGATTATCTGCGATGCAGATGACTGAATAATTATTTCTTGCCTGTGAAAGTCAATAGGTATGGCCTCCCTTATTTCTTCGGAGCAGTCCGAATAAGTACGCTACTGCAGAACTCTAAAATAGTTTGGGCAGATCAATGATTAATTGTCTTGTACAGCAAGACAGAATTCCCTGGACAAACGAACACATTTTTTATATCAGGATTGGTTCAAGTAACAGCTTTCACGGATATAGACACAGCATTAATAAACCCTCTAGTTCTTTTTTTGGCAGGCCTGAGGACTGTAGCCGGGGACTGCATATTGATTGTTCCTGGGTGTGTAATGGGTATGGAGCAGTTCATGAGACTTCTCGCTCAACGGTGCAATCAAGAACTCATCATAGAGAGTCTTGATATGGGGATTCTCGTGGGATTTTCTAAGCTTGGCTTCCCTGTCTTCCAAATAGACGGCCTGAATGCGTTCAGCACGTTGCTGATCGCTGCGGGTCAAGGGCTGACCGCCGCCGCCGATACAACCGCCGGGACAGGCCATGATTTCGATAAAATGATATTTGGATTGGCCGGACCTAACCTGTTCCATCAGCTCACGGGCTGCTTTGGTGCTGTGTCCAATGGCCACATTTATTTTCGTGCCCTTCATGTCAATCTCTGCTTCGCGAATATTCCCCATGCCTCTTACTGCATTGAATTCAACATCCTCAAGCAGTTCGCCGGTTGCCAATTCATAGGCGGTGCGCAGCGCAGCCTCCGTAACCCCTCCGCTAACTCCGAAGATAACTCCTGCACCGGTAAAGTTGCCCATCCAGGAATCAAGTGAAGAGGCGGGGATCTTGGAAAAATCGAGTCTGTTCAACCGGAATAAGCGACCGACTTCACGGGTGGTCAACACCAGGTCAACATCGCGGAAACCACTGGCATTCATCTCGGGACGGGCTGCTTCATACTTCTTGGCTACGCAAGGCATGATGGAAACTGAATAGATCCTGGCCGGGTCGATACCCATCTTCTTGGCCCAATAGGTTTTGACCAAAGCCCCAAACATCTGCTGGGGGGATTTGCATGAAGAGAGATGATCCAAAAGGTCAGGGTAAAAGGTCTCACAGAAATTAATCCAGCCCGGGCTGCATGAGGTTATGACTGGAAGCCGGTCATTATTACTGATTCTTTCCAGAATTTCACTGCCTTCTTCCATAATGGTCAGATCCGCTGTGTAATTGGTAGACAAAACATAGTCAAAGCCACAATGACGCAATGCGCTTACAAAAGCATCCATAGGCAGTTCACCGGTGCGTTTGCCGATTTCTTCGGCTACCGCCACCCTCACCGCCGGAGCAATCTGCGTGACCACTATCCTTTCCGGATCAGACACCGCATCCATAAACTTGTCGATCTCCTCACGTTCAGCTATAGCCCCCACTGGACAGGCATGAATACACTGACCGCACATAATGCAGGTGCTTTCTAGCAGTTTTTCACCCATGCTGGGAACCACAATCGAAGAGGCCCCCCGCCCCTGCATCCCGTAAGCATTAACCGTCTGCACCACTGAACACACTTCTATACAGCGCCGACATAAGATGCATTTATCCGGATCACGAAATAGTGCAGGAGTCGAAAAATCTTTCTCCATATGGCGTGTTTTCATTTCAAAGGGGTTGTCCCGGACATAGTATTCCGCAGCCAGTTCCTGCAGTTCACAATTCCCGTTTCTGATGCAATTAAGGCAATCCTGCGGGTGGTTCGCCAGCAGAAGCTGCAGTATCATTTTACGAGATTCAATAACATTAGGGGTTCGGGTGTTTACCACCATGTTCTCGTAAACCGGTGATGCACAGGCAGCCTGCAATACTTGACTGCCTTCAACCTCACAGAGGCAGATCCGGCAGTTGGCTTTTATACTCTGATCGGGGTGAAAACATAAAGTTGGTATGCGTATGCCAATGGATTGAGCAGCTTTCAAAACAGAAGTACCTTCAGGGACCGATACCTGCCTGCCATCAATGGTGAGATTTACCATGGCGAACCCTCCTCGGATGTTTTCTTACTGACCTTTGCCTCAAAGGCATTGGGGAAGTGCTGGATGGCGGTTAATAAGGGTACTGGTGCAGCCATACCCAGACCACAGAGGCTAGACCTGCTCATGATCCGGCCCAGCTTTTGCATCAAGTCTAGATCAAAATGGGAACCGTCCCCTTTTCTAATCTTCTCCAACAGGCCAACCAGCCTTGGGGTTCCCTCGCGACAAGGCGTGCACTTCCCGCAGGATTCGTGCTCAAAAAAGGCTTCTATGCGGGTAATTACATCCAGAATATCCCGGGTTTCGTCCATCACCAATACTGCTCCCGAGCCAAGAGTAAGCCCAGCTTTGTTCATGGAATCAAAATCTACCTGGGTATCGAGCAGGTTTTCAGGAATAAATGCCCCTGAATTGCCTCCGATTTGCACAGCTTTCAATCTCTTTCCTCCAGGAATCCCTTCACCATATTTGAAAACCAAATCCCTTATAGTCGTATTGCTTGGAACCTCAAAAAAGGTCTTGCGGTTCACATCACCGGTCAAGGTAAATAGCTTGGTTCCAGGATAGTTGGGAGCGCCAATAGCTGAAAACCATTGGGCTCCCTTTTCCACAATCACCGGTATATTGGCCAGAGTCTCCACATTATTCACAATAGTAGGTTTTCCCCATAAGCCCTGAACAGGAGGAAAGGGCGGCTTATATCGGGGTTCTCCCCTTTTACCTTCCAGTGATTCAATCAGGGCGGTTTCCTCACCGCAAACATAAGCACCAGCACCACGCCTTACGGTCAAATCAAATCCATCCAGCAAGCCATGATCGCTTGCCTGGGCAATAGCATGGTTTAGAACCTGGCCAAGGTAGGAATATTCACCTCGCAAGTAAATATAGCCTTTAGACCCATTGATAGCATATGCGCAGATAAGCATTCCTTCAATTAGCGAGTGGGGATCATGCTGTATTATGATTCGGTCCTTATACGTTCCCGGCTCGCCTTCGTCAGCATTGCAGACCACATACTTTTCAGTATTTTCAGCAGAAGCAGCAAAGAACCATTTCTGTCCACAATTGAATCCAGCCCCACCACGCCCTCTGAGCTTGGATTCCCGCACTTCGGATATTAGATCATTTCTCTTCATGGCACGAGCTTTCTTCAGGGCTTGATATCCCCCCCGGGCCATATAATCTTCTATCTTGAAAGGATCAACCTGGCCTTGGTTCCTTAGCACGATCCGCATTTCTCCAGGCATAAAACAACCTCCTATACACTTGCTTTAAGCTTGGTATTCGGCTAGTACTGCCGGTATTTCACCAGTTTTTAAACCCGGATAAGGATTTCCGTTAACCGTAAAGACTGGGGTTGCCTGACATTGTCCGACACATTCCGTATGTTCAAGGGTAAAGATTTCATCTTCAGTAGTCTCTCCTGCTTTAATACCCAGTGCATTTTGCAGCACATCAAGAAGTTCCTCACTTCCTCCCAGCTGACAGGGCGCGCTCCGGCATACCCGAACGGCATTCTTTCCTCTTGGTTCCAGGCTAAACATGGAATAGAAGGTTGCTATCCCATAAGCTTCGGCAACTGACAAGTTAAATAGTTCTGCAGCATCAATGACTGCATCTTTGGGTAAATATCCGTATTCATCATTCAGGTCATGATAGGCCTCAATAATTCCTCCGGGCATATTTTTATACCGGTAGATTATTTCCTTATACCCCGCTTTAATCACCTTCTTCTGCTGAGCAGCATAATTCAGGCATATTTTGCCCTTAGAAAGGAAATATATACAACAGCAACTGAGCCCCCGGGCGGTCAGGTGATTGTTATTCAGAATGTTAATCCAGCCACGCTGCCACCCATCTTGAAAGAATCCATGAAAAAATAGGTAATATAAGATATAGGCGAATATAGAGTGTTTCAATTATATGATGTTGCGTTGTTAATGGATGGGGTGGATAGCTGCAGTCCTTAGTCAGGAAAGGGAGGGTTTTTATGAAAACGAAAGTTTGTTTGCTTCTATTTGTTGGGGTCTTTTTACTGGGTTTCTGCTCTTTATCTCTGGCTGAAGAAAATGAGGTCAGGCTGCTGGTAAATGGTCAGGAAATAAAGCCCGATGTACCGGCACAAATAATTAATGGCCGGGTCATGGTGCCGGTGAGTTGGATTACTACAGCTTTAAAAGCGGATATATATTGGGATAAAGATCAGCGTACGCTGGAAATAAATCAAGCCCGAACCCTTGCCAGCCTCCCTGATAATAAAGCCAGTCTCTATCCTTTTAAAGAAGAAGGAGGACTATATGACGGAATTATTATGGAGCTGGGACAAGAGAGAAAATATTTTGATTGGAAAAACAGCACCATTCCCACCTATTGCCCTCAGCTTCATGCTGCCGACATCGACCGGGATGGAGAAGAAGAAATAATCGTCATTTTGACCCATGGTACGGGTACCGGGGTACATGAAGAAGAAGTACATGTAATAAATCCTGCGGATTTCAGCGAGATAATTGTGGAAAACCCACTGGATATAGTCAGGGAGAAGGTGGAAACATCCATTTATCATAAGGGAGAAGATGTCACAGTAAAGATAGGGCTTAATGACAGGACTGCCTTGATAAAAATGAAAACGGAAGACAGCGGTTGCTGGGGAAATGATGTGTTTTGGGGCAATGTCAATCACTTCTATGTATCTGACAACGAGTTAAGGGCAGATATTGCCGCCCAGGTTTCTGCCTCTGGTTTTGTGGGGGAGGTGGAGATTTATTATAGCTTTGACGGGGAACGGTTTACTATGGAGGATATCGAATTTACTGCCTACGACGGCTGGTATGATGTGTCTTATGAGGTCCCGGAACCGGAGAGAGTTTTCAATTCGTCCTTCCCTGCCCAAGTGGCCTTTATCAATAACGGTTCCCTCTATGTTCTGGATGGCAGCCGGCAGGGTGCCGGACCTGTAAAGATTGACAGTAAAGGTCAGGTGGAAATAGTCGGCTGGTCACCGAACGGGGAGTGGCTTATGTACCTGGAAAACTATCAGCGGAAAGAGGGACGCAGCCATGACTATATATGGATCGTAAGAGCAGGCGGTACCCAGAGGCAGCAGGTGGATGCGAAACCGGTTACTATAAGCCCGGTCTGGGCACCGGACAGCAATGTTATTGCTTACAGCAATTGTGACGACAGCGAGGCATATGTTCCAATCGGCAACCTAAAAATAGCTGAGGTGGCGGGGGAAACAATAAAAACTACTACTCTTTTGCCGGATAACAGCGGGGTGGCAAGCAGTATTGCCTGGGCTCCGGACGGCAGGAGCCTGGCTATTTGCCGGGAGCTGAGTGAAGATAATCCCTTGCTCATTGAAGAGGTAAGCCTGGAGGGAGAACGAAAGCCTTTGCTTACCGTCGACCAAACAGCCAAAACTTATTTTACCGATTCCGATATTCCTGTTTTGCATGCTGCTGTCCTGAAATGGTCCCCGGATGGCCGTTACCTGGCCTATTACCTGTGTCCCATGTCTGCTTCCCTGGCGGCTGACGGTGTATCCATACAATTGCTTGACTTGCTGCAAGATGGTGAAGTCGTGGACCTGGGTAGCGGTCTGGCCTATAAGGGCTGGCTGGCCTGGTCGCCTGACAGCCGATACCTGGCCTATATCCAGGGCGGAAACCGGGAAGCTACCGTCAATAAGGAATTGTGGATAGCGGATATGGAGACCGGAGCTAAAATCTCCTGTGCCATGGAGGGGCAGACCGATAGCCGGCCTTTCTGGCTGCCAGAAACCTCCGGCGATATCCTGTTCTGCCGGGGACAGGAAACTAGAGCCTGGGTGGAAAACGCCCCGGACAGATTGCTCTTGCCTGAACAACGTATTTGGCGCTGTACCCCCGGAGAAGAGAGCCGGCTTATAAGTGCCGGACCGGAAAACTCTGCTGATTACCTGGCCGCTATTTCTCCGGATGGCCAGGAGGTGCTCTTTTTACGTTTGGAATACGTCAAGCGGGGTTCTCTCTATTGCCATCAAGTGAATGAGGACCAGCAAATGGAACTGATACGGGGCATAAGCGGCGAAGCAGGTTATTATGGCAACTACTATCCCGACTGGATAAGCGTTTATTGGCTAAAATAGATTGTTATCATTTTTCAGGGAGCGATAGCATGTAATAATATCTATTCGTTCATCCCGGTATAAAAAATGGCAGCTTGGCAAATGTATTTATTAGTTTTATAATAAGAGCAAGTTAATTCTATAACAAAAAACAAACCCTGATAATAAGGTGCGGTAACTGAGTTTAAGGGGTCGGGATTGTTATAAGATGATAAGTCCTATCCTGTACCTTAAACTGCGGGATAGGCTTTTTTATATGGGTTGGAAGGGAGTAAAAGCCTTGTCCGATAAACGACTGGGAGTAATCGGTATCGTAATAGAAGACCGAAATTCGGTCCCCCGGGTAAACCAGATCTTGAGCGAGCACGCGGACATTAACGTGGGCCGGATGGGGTTGCCCTACCGGGAAAAAGAAGTAAACGTGATCGCCCTGATTGTCGACGGCAGCACCGATCGCCTGGGTTCCCTAACCGGCAAGCTGGGGGGGATACCCGGGGTAACGGTGAAAAGCGCCCTGACCAAAGGCAAGTAGAACACAAAATTCCTGATTAAGGCATTTAGCTGATTTCAAGGGATATTAAAACTGCATATATGTCGCCCTGACAAGGAGGTTATGCACTGGCTTGAAGGGGGTACGGTACATTCTGCTTGTATTGAACCGCCGGCTCCACCTTGGGGCTGGCGGTTTTTGCGTGAGTATAGCGAAAAAGGAGGATTTAAGAATGGCGGATGTTGCACCGGAAAATTGGATCAAACGGGTGATCAAACCGGAGGAAAACGAGAAATTTAAAAAGAACGGCAAGGATTTTATTGACGAGGCCAGAATTCAGGAGACCCTAATGGCCAAACGCAGCCCGGAACGCAGTCATATCCGAGAAATTATGGCCAAATCATTGGAACTGAACCGGCTGGAACCTGATGAAACAGCAGCCCTGCTCAATTGCCAGGATGAGGATCTGTGGCAGGAAATGTACCGGATAGGGCTGGATATCAAACACAAAGTATACGGTCGGCGCATAGTGACTTTTGCCCCCTTGTATGTAAGCAACTACTGCGTCAATAACTGCACTTACTGCGGCTACCGGGCGGAAAACAAGGACATTCACCGCCAGCAGCTTTCCATGGATGAACTGGCCCAGGAAATTACGGCCTTGATCGGTGTGGGTCACAAGCGCCTCATCATGGTTTACGGCGAGCATCCCAAATCCGATGTCAACTATATCGCGGAAACACTGAAAGTAGCCTATGGCACCAAGGAAAACAATGGGGAAATTCGCCGGGTCAACGTCAATGCCGCCCCTCTGGCCATAGAAGACTACCAGGTGCTGCGCGATGTAGGCATCGGCACCTACCAGGTTTTTCAGGAGACCTATCATCATGCTACCTACCAAAATGTCCACCGCAGCCTGAAAGCCAATTATGATTGGCGAATCTACTCTTTGCACCGGGCTATGGAAGCGGGTGTGGACGACGTGGGAATCGGGGCCCTTTTCGGCCTCTATGATTGGAAATTTGAAGTTATGGGCTTGCTGGCCCATACCATAGACCTGGAAGAAAAGTTTGGCGGGGTGGGGCCCCATACCATTTCCTTCCCCCGGCTGCAGCCGGCGGTTAATACGCCCTTTGCCGAACAAAGTCCTTATCTGGTTGATAACGACACCTTCAAAAAGCTGGTAACAGTTATCCGTCTGTCGGTTCCTTATACCGGTATGATTCTGACCGCCCGGGAATCAGCTCAGATCCGCAATGATGTTATCAATGTAGGCTGCACCCAGATCGATGCCAGTTCCAACATCGGCATCGGAACCTACAGCAAGGAACAGACCGATTACAGCAAACAGCAGTTCATCCTGGGAGACAACCGCAGCCTGGATGAAGCCATCCGCGATCTGGCCGCCATGGGATATATCACCTCATTTTGCACCGCTGGCTACCGCTGCGGAAGAACCGGGGACTACTTCATGGACATCGCTAAAAAGGGCAAGGTCAACAACCTGTGCATGCCCAACGCCATTTTAACCTTTAAAGAGTACCTCCTCGACTATGCCAGCCCTGAAACCATCAAGGCCGGAGAACCGTTGATTGAAAAGGAATTCAACGCCCTGCCCAATCCTAAACTGAAAAAAGCGGTAAAAGAAATGCTAGAGCGAATCGAAGCCGGGGAAAGAGACTTGTTTCTCTAAACGCGGGAGGTGAACTATATGTCGGACAAAGCCAAGGCCCCTCTACGACTGGCCGAGCAAGAAGAATTGATTATCCGCCTGCACCGGGATTTGAGCTGTAAATACCCGGGCTTGAAAATGCGTTGGTCTCGAATCTACGGCAGCCGCTGGGCGCATTTTTTGGGCGGTTCAGCCGAAGTATCCTTTTTCCCGGTAAAGCTGGTCTTAAACCAGGATTTTGGCCTGTGGATTGAAAACCCTGAAGTTCTGGCTCAGGCCGACCTGGAAAGAATAGTTGGGCAGCTCAAAGGAGAATTTGGCCTATGAATACTATGGACTCCGACTGCGAAGCCATCCTGGCCAGTTCCGACCCGGAGCTTTTTATGAACCTTATTCTAGCAGCCGAACGAATGCGTCTGGCCCGGCTGGGCGACGAGGTATATATGCGAGGTCTGATTGAGTTCTCCAACATCTGCCGGCGTGATTGTTATTACTGCGGGCTGCGCAAATCCAACCCGGCGGTCAGCCGCTATCATTTGGGAAGGGTTGAAATCCTGGATAAATGCAAAGAAGCCATGCAACTGGGTATTTCATCCATTGTCCTGCAGTCGGGAGAAATCAGCACCGATAAGGAAGTGGATTTTATTGCGGGATTGGTTTGTACTATTAAAGAATTCAGTATGCGGCAAGGTTCGCCAGGAATGGGCATTACCCTGAGCATCGGGGAACTTAGCTACACCCAGTACCGAAAGCTTTTTGAAGCCGGAGCCCATCGTTATCTGCTGCGCATTGAAACTTCCGACCGGAACCTGTTTAAACGCATCCATCCAGGCGGGCAGTCATTTGAACGGCGTTTGGATTGTCTGGATATGCTCAAGGACATCGGTTATCAAGTCGGAACCGGTATCATGATCGGCTTACCCGGTCAAAGCTGCCTCCATCTGGCTATGGATCTAGAGTTTTTTGCCGGGCGGGACATTGATATGCTGGGTATGGGACCCTATATTCCCCATCCTCAAACTCCCCTGGGCCAATCATCGGATCCGATCATACCGGATGCTTATACCAGCACCTTGAAAATGCTGGCTTTGGCCCGCCTGAAAATGCCTGATATAAATATGGTGGTTTCCACCGCCTTGCAGACTATCAATCCTGATGGGCTGGCTATGGGGATAAAGGCTGGGGGCAACGTAATGATGCCCATATTGACACCAGAAGAGCACCGGAATGATTATAGTCTCTATACTCACAAGCACTACAAATCACTGGAGCAGCTGGAGCGGGAGATTGAGCTGGCCGGCTACAGCTTGGCATATGGCAAATGGGGGGATTCGCGGCATTATTTTAAACGTCTGGGCCTCCCCTACCCCGAATCCGGTCCGGGTGAAAACCAGGGGTTTGAAGGGTCAGAGACCGATTATTCAATATTCCCATAGGGGGTGAAAATGGCATGCGCATGGAAGAAGATCACCTGGGGCCGGAAGCCCTGCCTGAAGATGCCTATTACGGCATTTCAACTGCTCGGGCTTTAAAACTTTTTGACGTATCCGGTTATCGCTGGCAGCGCTTGTTTATTCGCAGTTTGGCAATGGTAAAAGAGGCTGCCCTGCAAAGCTGCCACGAGCTGGGCCATTTTGATGAGGACCACGCCCGGGCTTTGCTGGCTGCTGTTGAAGTTATAAAAGAGGGGGCTCTGGATGACCAGATAGTAGTGGATCCCTTCCAGGGCGGAGCAGGCACGGCCACCAATCTCAATATAAACGAAGTAATCTGCAACCTGGCCCTGGAGAATCTGGGTTATGAAAAGGGTCGTTACGATATAATCCACCCTATAGATGACGTCAACCGCTTTCAGTCTACCAACGATGTGATTCCCACCGCCTCCCGCCTGGCAGTTATGCTGGCCTTGAAGGAGCTGGAGAAATCCATCGAACACCTGCAGGAAGCCCTGCAAAAAAAGGAACTCGAATATGCCCGCCTGGTTAAATCGGGGCGAACCCAGTATCAAACGGCGGTGCCGATTTCGCTGGGTATGGAGTTTGGCGCCTGGGCGGAAGCCATCGCCCGGGACCGCTGGCGGGTTTTCAAATCTCTGGAGAGAATCAAGGTTGTGAATATGGGAGGAACGGCAGTAGGCACCGGGGTCACCGCTCCCCGCCGCTATATCTTCCGGGTTGTTGACAACCTCCGCCGCTTAAGCGGTATGAACTTGGCCCGGGCCGAAAACCTGGTGGAAGCCACCGCCAACAATGACGCCTTTTCCGAGGTCAGTGGAATCTTACGCGCCCATGCCGGCAATTTGATCAAGATCGGCAATGACCTGCGCTTCCTATCCTCGGACAGCTGCGGGGAGATTATACTAAAACCATTAATACGCGGTTCTTCCATAATGCCCGGCAAGGTAAATCCGGTAATACCTGAATTGATGGTGCAATGCGGTATGAAGGTCTTGGGCAATGACGTCATAATCGCACAGGCGGTCTCCGCCGGCCATCTGGAGCTTAACGCCTTTCTGCCATTGATAGCTTACACCCTATTGGAGAGTATAGAGCTTTTAGCCCGGGTCACGGACAAAGCCGCCTATTACTGTATTGCCTGGATAACGGCTGACGAAGAACGCATCAAGGACAACTTCGAACGCAGCAATGCTTTAATCATCGCCTTGCTGCCCGCCCTGGGCTATTCCCGGGCCGAGGCTCTGGGGAATCACATGCAGGATAACAATCTGGATATATGGCAAGCCAATAGAAAACTCCATTTTATGGCTGAAGAAACCTTACAGGAACTCATGGTGCCAGAAAACTTGTTAAAACTGGGGGAGGTGGAATAATAATGACGAAAATAGACGACAGTTCATTCAACGAAACCAGCCGGGGCATGAGAACCACTATCGCCTTTTTAGGCCGCAGAAACGCCGGCAAGTCGTCCCTGATAAATGCCCTGGTGGGGTTCGATCTGGCCATTGTTTCGGATGTGGCAGGGACCACCACCGATCCGGTTAACAAGGCGGTGGAGATAAGTCCCCTGGGGCCCTGCCTGGTCATTGACACAGCCGGCATCGATGATGAAGGCGAACTCGGGCAAAAGCGGATTAAACGAACCCGGGAAGTAATAAAGGATAGCGATGTGGGATTAATCATCGTAGGAGATGGTAGTTGGACTGACTTTGAGGAGGAAATGGTTAAGCTGCTGCAGGAAAAGAATAAGCCGGTCATAGTAGTCCTGAACAAGAGTGATCTATTTGATTACAGCAGACTGCAGGCCAGTTTGCAGGAGCAGGGCCGGGAGGTGCTCCTAAGCACTGCTCCTGAGGGCTCAGGTCTGGCTGAGTTAAAGGATAAAATACGCCATCTGAAACAGGTGGAGAAAATCGAAGATGCTTCAATAATTGGCGACATCATCAATCCCGGAGACCTGGTAATATTGGTAGTACCCATCGACCTGGGCGCACCCAGAGGCCGCCTGATCCTGCCCCAGGTTCAGACCATCCGTGACGTTCTGGATAATGATGCTTCGGCCCTGGTAGTAAAAGAACGGGAACTGGCCGATACCCTGGCCCGGCTGCAGGAAAGACCGGCCTTGGTGATAACTGATTCCCAGGTGGTCTTAAAGGTTTCCGGGGACGTTCCCCCTGAGGTGCCCTTGACCACCTTTTCCACGGTATTTAGCCGCTTCAAAGGTGATCTGAGGGCTATGGTCCAAGGGGTAGGACAAATTGACAGTTTAAAACATGGAGATCGGGTACTGATTGCGGAAGCCTGCACCCATCACGCCTTGGCCGATGATATCGGACGGGTCAAAATCCCGCGCTGGCTGAGACAGTACACGGGCAAAGACCTGGTGTTTGAAACCGCTGCCGGTCCCAGCTTCAACTACGATATATCCCGGTATCAATTGATCATTCAATGCGGTGGCTGCACGATAACCCGCACCGCCTATAGAAATCGCATTGAAACAGCACAGCGTTCCCAAGTCCCCATTACCAACTACGGCATTGCCATCTCCTTTGTTCAGGGGGTTTTGGGACGTATTATCAAACCATTTCCTGAAATGATGGACCTGGTGGAAAAGTTCTAGTTCTTATTCAGAGATAATAATTCTGATGCCCCTTTCATTTAATCAGTATGGTTGTTCTTCATCTGCATAACAATAATCTTGGTAAATACCTGAAAAAGGAACCGCTCCCTTGTTTTCGTGTAAAATACAGCTCAACACAAAAACCTCGCTGCTTTTAACGAGGTTTTTGTTAAGGAGACGTACAGGTTTTATCGGAGTTTAAAAGCCGGTACCAAGGTTTTTGGGCATCACAATCGGCTTGTCCGGTATTATTTGATATATTGCCGGAATAACTGGCCCTTGATCGGTAATTTTAGTACCTGCTTTAAATGCGCTGGGAGGCAAAACTCTGCGCACTTCTATGAGGCTTGAACCATACCAGTAGGAAAAATCATTAATAATTCCTATAGCGGTGGGATTTCCGGAGCAGGTATTGATTATGCAAGGTTTGCCGTTAATTTCACCCATGTATATTGCCACATGACCTATACGAGTTCTGGCTGGTTTATCAGAGTTCCAGAATGTGAAAATATCGCCGGGTTTTAGATTTTCAATGCCTACCAGAGAGTATTTAGATGATCCGGATATTTTTTGGGCATAAACCCCCTCAACCTTTACCCCTACTGAGCCATAGTTTTTAGCTGCCGAAGTAATGGAATATCCGAAGTCCTTGTATACCAAAGAAACAAAATTTGAACAATCAATATAACCGGTATTGGCATACTTGGTGTGACCGTATTTCATATAGCCATATTCCATATACCAAATTGCGCGTCCGACCAGAGTTTGAGCCAGGCTGCCGTCAAAGTTGGCCCGGAAAGACTCTACTACCGGTTTTTCATGGACATTATAATGACTGATACTGGCCGCAGTAGGTAATTTGGCGGAGGCTGATACCGAATATGATGACCCCATCCCTGTTAATGCCTTATTAATAGCGGCCTTGGTTATCGGACCAACCAGACCATCCATTTTTAGCCCCTGGGATTTTTGAAAACTCACTACAGCATCATGGGTTTTGGGACCAAACCATCCGTCAATACCATTGGTATAAAAGCCTAAACTGGTAAGATCTTTCTGCAGCAGACTGACAGTTGAACCTCTGCTGCCCAAGGTTAAATCTTGGGTACCGTAATCACTGGCCTTAGCTATAGCGGCATTCAGAGCAGCCTTGGTTATCGAACCAACCAGACCATCCATTTTTAGCCCCTGGGATTTTTGAAAACTCACTACAGCATCGTAGGTTTTGGGACCAAACCATCCATCAATACCATTGGTATAAAAGCCTAACCGGGTAAGATCCTTTTGTAATAGACTGACGGCCGAACCCTGGCTGCCCAAGGTTAAATCTTGCGCACCGTAATCACTGGCGTGAGCTGGCCAAGATAGTACAGCGACCATAAGCAAGGCAAAAATACAACCAAAAAACCATCGCTTGCAACGTAATGTAAGCACAAGTTCCTCCTTTCAAAATATCAGCAATAATAAGACTGCAACTATTCTTTTTTGCATATGTAATTTTTTGGATATATTCCCTGGAGTCTCCTTATTAAAACAATTCGGCCCAAATCGTTTACTACCTTTTGGTAAATATGGGCAATTGAATCAGTGCTGGTCTTTAAAGGTCTTTATGGTTGAATTATCCTAGGATTGAGGAATTGGACGGTATTATTGGCAAATAATAGAAACGCCATGGGGCGGCACATTTTGGAAGTGAAACAGCAGATGGTTAATCAGCCGGCAATTCTGATAATGCTTGATACACCCTTCGTTCTCTGGTATTCTGGAGGCATCGGGTTAGGGGAGGGTTTCCTCCGTCTCTTGGCCCGACCCGTCCCTGGGGGTCTGAGTAAGTAAGTAGGTGAACTATGACACTGCAGCAATTAAGATACATTATAAAGGTAGTTGAATGCGGTTCAATTACCGAAGCCGCCAAGCAGCTTTTCATATCCCAGCCCAGCCTTTCAAATGCTGTCAAAGAGCTTGAAAACGAACTGGGCCTAGAGATATTTTACCGAAGCAGCAAAGGAATAACATTGTCCCTTGACGGCAGGGAGTTTCTTTCGTACGCGCGGCAGGTGGTAGAGCAGGCTGAACTGTTGGAACATCGTTACCTGGGCAAAAAGCCCGCAAAACAGCTGTGCTCCGTTTCAACTCAACATTACGCTTTCGCTGTCAATGCCTTTGTGAATCTCCTCCTGACCTTGGATGTGGATGAGTATGAATTTACTCTTCGTGAAACCAGAACCTATGAAATCATTGAAGATCTTAAGAATCTTCGCAGCGAGATTGGCATTATTTACCTCAGTAACTTTAATGAAAAAGTCCTTAATAAATTGTTAAAAGAAAGTCACTTGATCTTTAACCCTCTTTTCCAAGCCGATCCCCATGTTTTTATTAGTTCGGTTCATCCCCTGGCCAATAAAGCCAGGGTGGATCTAGAAGATTTGGATAACTTCCCTTTCCTGGCTTTTGAACAAGGCGAATATAACTCGTTCTACTTTTCGGAAGAGATTTTAAGCACCGTTCCTCATAAGAAAACCATCCACGTCAGCGACCGGGCCACGCTTTTCAATCTGCTGATCGGACTGAACGGATATACCATATGCACAGGGGTTCTAAACAGCGATTTAAACGGCGACAACATTATTTCCGTACCCCTGAATACCGATGAAATAATGCTGGTGGGCTGGATAGCAAACGAGAAAGCTCATCTAAGCAGCATCGCATCGAATTATATAGCAGAGTTAAAGCGTTTGATTGCTGAATATGGCTATGAGGTATTATCATGACCCCCTCGGCGGCAGGGAAAGACTTGATCATTATGCAGCCAGCAGGGTTCTTATCGCCGCATAGATTTTTTGCGCGACATAAGGGTTGTTCATGGTATACAGATGGATTCCTTCCACCTCTTGGGCCATGAGATCGGCAATTTGCTCAATGGCATAAGCAATTCCCGCATCACTCATGGCCGCCGGGTTGTTTTCGTATTTTTCCATGATCCTTCGCAGCTTGTTGGGAATCTTCGCACCGCACAACGATACCATTTTTTCAATCTGCCTTTTGTTTAGCACCGGCATAATTCCCGCTTCAATGGGTACGTTTATTCCTGCACTGCAGGCTCGCTCCCGAAATGAATAAAAGCAGCTATTATCAAAAAACAGCTGGGTGATAAGATGATCTGTCCCGGCATCCACCTTGGTTTTAAGATGGCGTATATCTTCTTCAAGGCTCAGGCAGTCGCTGTGCCCCTCCGGATAACAAGCTCCGATTATATTAAAGTCACCGTTTTCCTTAATGAATGATATCAAATCGCTGGCATACGGAAAATCCTGCTTAGGTATAAATCCAGGGTTCACATCACCGCGCAGGGCCAGAATGTTCTCAACGCCTGCCTGCTTGAGACCTTCCAGCATAGTCAGTACTTCACCTTTTGTGAGATTGATGCCCGGAAGATGGGCAACGCTCTCAATTCCGTAATGGTTTTTAATGGCTGAGGCAATTTCCAGGGTTGCAGTGTTATTCTCACTTCCGCCGGCACCGTAAGTTACGCTGATAAAGTCCGGGTTTAAGCCTTTCAAATCATCCAGAGTATGATATATGATGTCAATAGAAGCTGTTCGCCTGGGAGGAAATATTTCCAGAGACAGCACTTTTTTGCTCTTAAAGAATTCTGATGTTCTCATGGCTGCAAACTCCTCCTGACTTCCTGGGCGGCATTAACCAAATTCTCCAGGCTGGGAAAGGTTTCCGCATTTCCTCTGGTTTTAAGTCCGCAGTCGGGATTTACCCAGAGCTTTTCTTGGGGCGTTTTTTCCAACATCGCCAAAAGGGCTTCCTTGATTTCCTCCTTACTGGGAATTCTGGGGGAATGAATGTCATATACACCTGGCCCTACCTGGGTTTTAAATCCACAGCTGTTCAAGGCTTTCATAATTGCCAGGTCTGAACGGGAAGCCTCGAAGGTAATAACATCAGCATCCATATCGTCGATTTCATTGATAATATCGCTGAATTCACTGTAGCACATATGGGTGTGAATCTGCGTTTCGGCCCTCACGCCGCTATGCACCAGCCTGAAGGCAGGAATAGCCCAGTCCAGGTATTCCCTGTGCCAATCGCTCTTTCTTAACGGAAGCTTCTCGCGCAGGGCGGCTTCATCAATCTGGATAATTTTTATACCGTTAGCTTCAAGATCAAGCACTTCTTCCCTGATGGCAAGAGCAATCTGAAAGGCAGATTCCTGCAATGAAATATCCTCACGGGGGAATGACCAGTTTAAAATAGTAACTGGACCGGTAAGCATCCCTTTCATATATTTCTGGGTAAGGGATTGGGCGAATACTATATAATGGACCGTCATTGCTTGGGAACGGGAAATATCCCCCCATATAACAGGTGGTTTAACACATCTGGTACCATAAGACTGCACCCAGGCCCTTTCCGTAAAAAGGAACCCATCCAGACACTCGCCGAAATATTCAACCATGTCGTTACGTTCAAATTCTCCATGGACCAGAACATCAAGTCCGATTTTTTCCTGCAGTTCAACACATTCTGCAATTTTCTCTTTATTGAATTCGATATACTGTTCCAAGGTTATTTTACCGTTTTTGAAATTGGCACGATTAGCTTTGACCTCTGCCGTCTGGGGAAATGAACCGATAGTTGTGGTAGGCAGCAAGGGCAGATTAAATACCTCCTTCTGTATCTTTTCGCGCTCATGAAATGCAGGTTCTCGGACGAAATCCTGCCGGGAAAGAGAGGAAACCGCGGCTTGCACCGAGGAATCCGGGCCCAACCTGCTTGCTTTAAAAAGCCTGAGGTTTTCAATATATTCAGGAATCTCGACCGGGGTATGGCTGGCTGTAATATGCTTTAAATCCTTGAGCTCCCCAAGCTTTTCATCCGCAAAGGAAAAATGCCTTTTAAACTCATCAGGCAGTGAGCTTTCATTTTTTAAAGTATACGGAACATGGAGCAGCGAACAGGAAGTGCTCAACACCACATCAGCCCCGGATTCTCTCAATTCACCAAGAATACGCAAGGTTTCTTCATAGTTGTTGCGCCAGATATTCTTGCCGTTGACTACCCCGGCAAAAAGGGTTTTATCCGCGGGGAAACCGAAGCGTTTTACCAGCTCCAGGGTATTTTTTCCCTCGATAAAATCTAGTCCTATGCCATCAAAGGGCAGGGCGATCGCCTCCCGGTAGCAGTCACGTATATCACCGAAATAGCTTTGTAAAAGCACTCTGCTACTGCCTGGGGCCAGAAGGATTTCACGGTAGATTCTATTAAAGAGAAGCCTATCATCTAGGCTTAAGTCCATAACCAGGGCCGGCTCGTCAAACTGTATCCATTCCGCGCCTAAATCACTAAATCTATTAATAACTTGCGAGTATGCCGTGATAATATCCTGGGTGAAATCAACTGGAGTTTTATTGCCGGTGAATTTTGCCAGCTTTAAAAAAGTAAAGGCTCCGATGATAACTGGTTTAGTTATAATTCCCAAGCTCCTGGCCTCTGAGAATTCATCAAAGGGCTTGCTTCCCACCAGGGATATTTCTGTATCATCTTCAATTTCCGGTACAATATAATGGTAATTGGTATTGAACCATTTTTTCATGGCCAATGCCTTTACGTCACCGTTTTCGCCTTGATACCCTCTGGCCAGGGCAAAATACTCAGCCAAAGGATCAAGCTGTAATTCCCGGTAGCGTTTAGGAACTATATTGAGTAAAACTGCTGTATCCAGCATAGCGTCATAAAAAGAGAAATCATTGGACGGGATGATATCAATGTCATTTTCCATTTGAGTTTGCCAATGGGTTTTCCGGAGAAGGGCAGCAGTCTCTTGCAGCTCAGCCGGTGATAGAATGCCGTTAAAATATTTCTCAGTGGCAAATTTCAATTCTCGCCAAGAACCTACTCTCGGGTAAGCAATTATTGAAGTTTTCATGATATATTCACCTTTCACCTGTATTTGCTAGAAATATACCATGAGATTTTAGTCATAGCGTAATACTTGATATGTATGCCCCGTCATAATCTGAAACTATATAGAAGCCAGACATAGACCAGCAGCTAGTTTAACCTGCGCCTATCCTTGGGAGCATGCTTTGCTCCGGTCAAATCAACCGTTAGACATGATCTATGGCCCACCAGGTTAGACTGAAGCATTTTGATAATAGGGTAATCATTCTGAGCCATCTGGCATATTAATTAAATGGCTTACTGGATTACAGTTCCTTAGCAGCATCTTAAATATTATTCCGAACTTTGATAAAGCTTTAGGAGGCTTCTTATGTATATATTAAGATTGCGTCATATACTATTCTGTTTCTTTGGCATACTTTTTATATTGGGGCTAATATTCATTGGCTATATCCTATATCATCAAAAACACAATACATTAATCATCGTCAAACCAGTGGTTGAAACAAATCCAGTACACCACATTGGTGATACTGCTGATGACATATGCATCTGGGTAAATCAGGACAATAAATGGCTCAGTCTTATTATTGGGGATGATAAGGACGGTGGACTTTGCGTATGGAATTTGGACGGAACAGAAAACCAGTATTTGGATCCCGAAAGTCACTTAAATAACTTGGATATTCGCTACGGTTTTCTTTTAGGCCAACAAAAACTCCCGCTTATCGGCGTTGTTAATGAAAATGGAATGTGTCTGAGTTTTTATACGGTTGATTCTGAAACAAGACTGGTCAGTAACATAGGCAGCATACCATTGGATAAGGAAAATCCTTATGGCGGATGCATGTATTTGAGTGATGTGACGGGGCAGTATTATTTCTTTGTCAACTGGAAAGACGGCACCGTTCAACAATGGCTGCTTGATGGGGCCAGTGGGCAAATTCAAGGAAGTCTGGCTCGAACTTTTAATGTGGGAAGTAAAGTTGAGGGTTGTGTTGCAGATGACAATTTAGGATGGTTTTACATTGGCGAAGAAGACATTGGAGTTTGGAAATATGGTGCAGAACCTGGTGACGGCAGTACCCGTACCATGGTTGATTCCGTCGATAAGGAAGCCGGAGGACATCTTACCGCAGATGTGGAAGGAATGACTATATATTATGGGAAAAACGAGAAGGAAGGGTACCTTATATGCTCCAGCCAAGGAAATAATACTTTTCAGGTTTATGATAGATTAAGCAATAAGTATCTTCTTTCCTTTACCATCGGGGCCACGGACACCATTGATGAGACAACGGAAACAGACGGCTGCGATGTTAGTAATGTAGATTTCGGCGGTCCTTTTTCCGAAGGCGTGTTTATAGCTCATGATCACATTAACGATTGTACCGACCGTACCAATGTTAAATTAGTGCCCTGGAAAGAAATACAAGATTCAATAAATTCCAGAACATATCCAAAACTGGGTTTTTAAAAGCAGTAGTGCTTAAATCTTAATTAATCTAAGCTACTCGTAAAGATGATATACGCGGCGAGCGTATTCCTTGATCTGTTTGCATAGTTCCAGGGGCTCAAGTACTGTAACCGTATCGCCCCATTGTATAATCCAGCTCTGCATTTCCACCAATCCGCACACCTCATATTGAATGATAACGGACCCGTCAGCAAGTTCTTCCAATAGTAGTTCAGATGGATGGTAACAGAGATTTTTCACCCGCATGGCTACTGAAGGTGAAAACTTCAGGATAACCTTCTGCACCTGGTCGTTATTGTATACTCCCCAGCTGGAACCAATATGGTCTTTAAGAGTAAAATGGTCGGGATAGTCAAATATATCTGTTTCTCTAAGGTTCAGGTGTTGTACCTGATCCACCCTAAAAGTTCGATATTCCTCAGAGTCCGTCAGGCGAGCCACCAGGTACCAAACCGAGCGTTTAAAAATTATTCCCAGAGGATCAATGGTTCTTAATGAAGCAATCCCCTGGTTGTTGATGTATCCCATACGCACCCTCATGTTTTCGGTAACTGCTACCATTAGTTTGCCTAGAGTGTCGCCAAATTTTGTGGCATCTCTTAGAGTATCTCCAACTACATGAATCCTTTGTTTCATCCGTTCAGCTATTTCCGGAGAACTTTTAAAAAAGGATTTTTCGATCTGACTGCGAGAAGCATCCATGGCTTGATGCAGCAAAGTTCCTTTGAAAAGAAGCATGGAAACATATAGAATGGCTGCGTTTTCCTGCGGCAGTTTGGGAAGATAGGCTTGCATTAAACAGTATTTTTGAGCTTTTGGAGAAGGGCGGATGATACCGATTCCCATTTTTTCCAGTGATTCCAAATCCCTATATATCATTCTTTTTAAACCTGTATCTGACGGAAAGCCTTCACCATAATGGGAAATGAGTTCCAGATATAGGTCACTGATTCTTTCGAAATGCAGACCTCCATCAGGCAGTGCGTTGTGCAGTATATTATAGAGGTACAGCATCCGCTCCGCTTTATTAGGAATCTGTTTTTCTTTCTTTTCGGGAGATGCTAAATATTTCTCTATATCATTGACAGTCAGGCGGGTTTCTCCCCGGCATATGTAGTACTCCCCGGTATCACCACATACCTGCCGGTCGTCCTTTAACCCGTTCAAGACCTGATAAAAGGTGTTTTCGGTCAACTTCACATCTTCCAGCAAATCTGATACATTACATTCTGGATTTTGGGTTATATAATTTCTTACTTCAGTGCCGCGTTTAGTGATGGCTTCAACCTTGCTTCCTTTGGCCATCCTAACCCCTCCCTGGTATATCCTGATATCCTTAACCTGTTGTCCATATCAAAAGCATCCCCATTGAGGAAGTTCAGCTCGGTGGGGATTAATATTCTCTCTTAATATCTCCCTTTTTTTCGTGCCGATAATATTGATAGTATTAGCCAACCGTAATTGATCCGGCAGCTCAGCTAAGGCCTGATAAGCCCTGCCCTCCTCGCTATTCTCAATGCTTATTGGGTTTAAATCCGGAATCAAGGCTGCCCTCTTCAACCCCCTGGTAAACATTACCTTGTATAATTATAACCAAAATTAGGAGCATTTGGGCATTATTATTTGTTAGGAGATATCTTTAACTGCAAGATATTGCTTATCCATATTAATGCTATATTCCATACTCATCCCTTCTTAACCAAATATCCTGGACGGTCTTTCGATATCTTCCCCATCAATGAATGCTTTGGTCGCTTCTGCAATCGTTCAAATATTGAGTCGAAGTTCTCCTCCTCCCTAGGTTTTATAATCACTCATTGGCCGCTAAATGATCTGGTACACAATATAAACTATGACGCTGCGTAAAGGTCAAGGGCCAAAAAAATTCCATCCATCATGATAAAACTCATCTGCTGCGCATGGATTAACATCGGTTTTGTTTTGGGCAGGCAAAGATCTTTATATCCCTTTTTAAAATCTACCTTTTGCCTTGCATTTATGCCCTCTGTTTTAAGGTACCAGATTAAGTTACTTTGTCCAAGTTGGTTGGGGGGCCAAATAGAAACCAGCACCGGGTGATAACAACAGGCAGAACCTGAAAGGCCAGATTATCCCTGAGAACTTCAGGCAAATTGGGCATGATGAGTCGCGGCTGAAACCTAATTCCTCCAAACCACAATGAGCAAATAATAAATTCATGGCTAGGGAAATCTAATTCAAAAGGAGGTGATAAATATGTCACGGGTAATGCGCTGCATGTGTGAAGAGTGTCTCCATAATCAGGGTTTTGAGTGCCACGCGGATGAAATCGAGGTTAGGTCAAGCGCTGAGGGAAACACAGTAGAATCCTCAGAAGGTACCTGTTGTCATACTTTTAAGCATGGCAGCAAGAAATAATTAAGGTTTCATCGCCAGGAATCAATCGCGGATAGGCAGGAGCTCTATGAGCTTTTTGCTTGATGGAGAGGGAGGCTGCAGCCTCCTTTTCTTAGCCATTTTTTTCCATGCACTTGTGGAAAAGCCCAGCAACAACCTAGCACCCAATTTGCAGTTTGACACTTTGCCTCTCAAGCTCTGAAGTATCAGTAAAAAGCCAGGGAAAAGAGAAGCCTTCTGGAGATTAAATCCAGAAGGCTTAAACTTTGATATTGTTTCTTCCCGCTTGTGAGTCAATGCCAGCAACTTGTCTTTAGAGTTCGGCTCTATATCAATAACTAAGGATCTTTTCTCATGACCCCTCACAAAAAAACTCTCCTAATTAAAAGTATGTACGGAAGAAACGAATAAAGGCAATGTACAATTCGCTACTTGGTTTTGCCCGCCCCGTTAAGTCCCAGTAAGCCGAAAGAACTGCCCCTCCTAACCCTAAAGCTCACATTATCCACTGGCTGAAAGGAGGCATGGGATGCTGCAATTTGCCTAATAGTAAAAACGGCGGGTCTTAATCTCGCGATAGTCCCGCGCCGGTTTTATAAAAATGATGATGCCGTTAAGTCGTATAGTAACTTCGGCGCAGCCATATGGCCTGACCAACAAGGCATATTACCAGGGTGGTTAGGGATAAAAGAATGATCCAGTGAAAGGGCAAAAAGACCATGCAGCAGAAGATGAATTCGCCAGCAACAGCTGCTATCCCGCTTTTTGTCCAGGGAACCTGTTCAAAGATTACATTATCAAAGTTTGGTTTAGTACCGTCATATCCGAGGCAGGCTACAGCGAGTGCTATGATGGCAGCTGATAAAACCAGCAAGAATACCAGTGCAGCTTGCCGCAGTATTAAACCCAAACTTAAATGAACCACTAACCCGAAAGACAGTGCTGTTAGTATGCCCAGTACCGCTACAGGCAGATAGACTACTATTTTAGCGGTTATTAATTTAGCCGGGTTGAAGCAGCTAAGCCAATAGAAAGCTTTTTGTTCACCTTCATTCTGCCAAGCGGCCGCTGGCATCTCGGCAAAGCAGAAAAGCCATACACCCAATGATATTACCAGAAACAGAGTAGGATCATGTAAATATGATTTAAGTGATGTCAGACTGCAGATGACCACCAGTGCGGCCCAAACCGTCAGACGTAACAGGGTAACCGGATTGCGCCACAGCAAAACCCATTCCTTAACCGTAAATGAGTTGGCAAATAAGCGTGAGAGCAGATGAAATTTCTTGAAGAGTATCGTTTGGGTGATCGAATCGCTTAGCAAATATGCATTCTTCCATAAGCCAGCCAGGGCTGGGGAAAAGTACAGGATAACCATAGCGAAGGCGGCCAGTAAAAGAAGGAAAAGTAATAGGCCACGATTGCTTAGTAGAACCGGAGAAAGTTTATTGTGGTTAAATAGTAAATAGAGAATGGCTGCAATTGACCCGGCCCATACCAGTGAGAACAGAAGATAAAACATACCAGCAATTCGCTTCAGGTACCTTTTAATCAGTATATTAAACAAACAGGCCAGCAATGCTGCGGCAGCAGGAAAGGATAAAAAGCTTAACAGGATCAGCCAGGGCGGAAGGGCTTTATTGACAGCGATTATAATCACAGGAAATAAGGAGATCACTCTTAAACTGTTCCAAATAACCTGCCCATAAATGGCCCGGATTATCTCCTGAGCCGAAATCCCCGTCAGCAAATCATAGCGGTTTTCCGGGCCGGATAAATACTTCTCAGCCGATAAGTAGTCAGAACCCAGTAAATTGATAAAAGCCAGAAGAAATACCAACGCAGTATCCCGGGTATAAAAATAGCCATGCATTACCGCGTAAATAATCGTAACCAATCCGCTAAATTCAAACAGCATAACAACCCAGCCTAATTTACCAAAGATAAACTGGCTGTTGATTCCCTGTCTGGCTCTCATCTTGAGCAAAGTGATGGTAGTCACGTTATTCCTCCTAACAGTTTGCCTGGGCATCGGTTAATTCCAGGAAGAGGTCTTCCAGATTGCTGCCACCGTATTTAGTAGTTAGTTCCGCCATGGTTCCGGCAGCCTGACTGATACCTTTTTGGAGGATTACTATATAATCGGCCAATTCCTCCATAACGGCCATAACATGCCCGGAGAAAAGCACGGGTTTTCCCGCGGCTTTCCTCTCTTTGAAGATCTGCTTAATTACGGCGATGGTTTTGGCATCGTAGGCATTGGTCAATTCATCCACAATCAACAGTTGGGGATCGTTAAGCAGGGCCAGACACATCGAGGCCTTCCTCTGCATCCCTTGAGAATAGGTTTCGATCATCTGCTCCTGGTAGGGCGTAAGATCAAACAACTCCAGGAGGTAGTCGATCCGTTCCATTAAAACAGATTCCTCCAGACCCAGCATTTTTCCACTGTAGTAAAGATGCTCTTTGGCCGTGAGTTTGGTATAAAGGATCGGCTGGTCGGGTACATAGCCGATCTGATTGCGAATTGATTCATTGCCTTTCATCCAGATATCCTGCCCGTCGAGCAGGATATGACCGGTCTTAGGTTTTAAGAGTCCGGTCAGCATTTTCAAGGTAGTGGATTTGCCGGCACCATTAGGTCCCAAAAGGGCAAAGATCTCGCCATTTTCAACGGTTAAGCTCAGGCTGTCGACGGCTTTGTAATCCCCGTACTGGTAGGATATATTCCGAAGTTCCAATCGAGATTCTCCGGTGCGAGCCTGGATGGGGGCAGGCATAAGCCTGATGTGGTTATGGTTGTGTTCCCGGGCTTTATCTTGTACCTTGGGTTCTTGCTGTATTGTTTCCCTGGCTATATAGGTTTTAAGTGCTTTATCGAAGGTCTTCGCATCGTCAACGTCGATAAAAATAGCGGTAACCATGCCCTGTTTGTTTTTTGGGTTGTCTTCGGAGACGGCTTTAACCAGCAGCGGCCTATTTAAGGCAATCCTATATACCGACTGGTTTTTAGCCAGGCAGTAAAGGTTCTCTTCCTTCCTGTAGAGGTAATAGCCCATTGGTTCTTTGCGGGTGACTTGTATCGATACCGGCTCGATTCTCTCTATCATCTTCCGTGGGACCACGGTCTTAAAGTACTTGCCCAGACAGATGACAAAGACCTTTTCATCCAGTTTATGAGCTGAACACAGAAGCGGCACAATCCAATAAAAGACCAGGAACGCCCCCACTGATACGTAAGCTGCGGAGATAATCAGAAAGCTTGTCATGCTGCCGGTCAGAATACGAATGATAAATACGGCAACTATCGATTCCACTGCCATCATAACCAGCAACGCATATAATAGACTCCTCATTGATTGGTTGCTTCTGGTATTGCTGAATAGGAGCTTCTCATGGGAAGGCACGTTAATCACCCCTTTTGACGGCCTCTTTGGCATCTTCCAGATATTCACCCAGGAGTTTAAGCATCTTCATCTGGGACGGGGAATAAACTTCCGCAACCATATCCGAGAATAATACTTCCAGGGATGGTTTCATGCCTGGTTCCTGGTTTAAAAACGGGGCAAAGAAGGGTAATTCTATTAAATACCCGGCATAGTCCCGGGCTAGTTCCTTAACCAATGTGGAATCTGGCGGAAGGTCGGCAATAGCGGCCAGTCTTGATCCATAATCCAGTGATCGCTGGTATTGATCGGGGTTATCGCGGAAATACTCCGCTACCTCACGCAGTATATCCTCATAATCGATACCCCACTGTAAGTCATCAAAAACCTCGTAGAGTTTACGTTCCTGTTCATAGATCTCCGGGCAAATTTCCTGGAACTTTTCCTGAGCCTCCGGTCCAAGTATCTCCATTACCTTCTTAAAAGAAGGAGTATCATCCGGGGCTTCATCAAGCAGCTTCCGGATCATCTCCACCCGTTCCTGCATAGCTCTGATCTGAGCCAGCAGTTCATCCTGCAATGTAAGCAGAATCGAACGGAAAGAAATCTGGTCTTCAGGTTCGCCCAGTACCTCCTTGATTTGCTCCAGGCTTAAACCTAGATTCTTCAGACGTCTGATGGAACGCATGCGGTTCAATTCCGCCGCTCCGTACAGTCGATAACCCCCTGATGAGCGTTTCGCTTCCGACAGTAGACCAAACTTGTGATAATGAAGCACCGTTTTAACAGTAACCCCGGTTACTTGTGCAAATTCACCGATCTTTAAAGACTTTTCCATTTGCATCCCACCTCAAGTTAAGTATAAACCCCGACCTTAGGTCGGGGTCAAATAATAAATTAATATAAAATTTACCGTTAAATCTCTTGCATGGAAGAAATATTAACCAGCTTGCGTATATGTTGGTATACGGGAGAAAATACAAAAACCACCGTTCACGAAGGGTTAGTCAGCAAAGGATGAAAAATAAGTCGGAGGGGAGAAATTAAATCCTATGTTTAATAAAATTGTTATGAACAAAAAACTGTGTATTGCCCTTGCCTTAGTAGCCGTGGCGGCAGCGGGGCTGGCGGTCTATTACTTTACAGCTTCAAGGGCAGATTCGACTTCGGGAACGGTTGTTGAAGTAAGCGCTTTGAATACTACCGGGCATGGAGTGAAAATCGATACGGGGTTTCTGCTTACCTGCTCGGAACATATGAACGAACAAGCAGTCAGAAATAGCATTGCGGTAACACCGTTAGCCAACTATGCACTTAAACACCAGTCCGGGAATGAATATGTTTTGAATTTTGATGAGGAGCTGGAACCCGATTCCATTATAAGTTTTACCCAGACTGATACGGTTAAATCTTATTCATGGGCTTTCCAGACTGAGAATATCTTTCGGATAACTCAGACCCTTCCCGCCGATAAAAGCAAAAGAGTTCCTGTAAACACTGGAATAGAAATCAGCTTATCGTACCTGGATGTCGCAGATTTCCAGAACAGCTTTAGGATTGAACCATCTACTGCCGGAAAATATGAAAAACACGGAAAGACCTGGGTTTTTATCCCAGATGGTCTTCAACCCAACACCCTCTATAAGGTTACCATCGATAAGGGGCTGAAGTCATCGGGCGGTGAGCTTTTAGGCGAGGATTATACTTTTTCCTTTCGAACCAATGAAACCACCCCCAACAGCGACTATCTATACATAAACGGAGAAGCGGCGGAGACCTTCGCCCCCAATGTCACTCCGGTCATAGAGGTCAGGGCCAGCGAGCACTACAATGGAACCGATCTCAGAGTACGGGTATTTAAGTTTTCCGATTCCGGCTCCTATTTAAAGGCCCTTAAGGCAAGACATGATTATATAAACGAACAGCTGGGTTATGAAAACGATTATTTCGCTTCATCGGATAGTTTGGAGCAGATATGGGATTTTACAACTGAAATCAAAAGAGAAAATCCTCAGCAAACCTGGTCGCCTGCATATATTGTTTTGCCGGAAAAGCTTCCCGAAGGCCATTATCTAATAGATGCCGCAGAGGACAATACTGCCGGTGACAAGACGGGGCACATACAGAAATTTCTTCAGATTCACCCTTATGCCGTGTATGTCATGTCCGTCAACGGTGCTGAACTGGTCTGGGTAAATGACACGGGCAGTTCTTCTCCGGTTGAGGGGGTACGGGCAGAAATTAACGGAATAAGTTCAAAGACTGCTGCTGACGGTACCGCACGTATCGACACGCCGGAACTTGATGCGGACAGCTTTAATTCGCTGACGATTAAAGGTGCAGGACTACCCTTCGCAGCCGAGCTCAGTCTAACCGAGCCCGATGATTCGAGAAAGGTCGATGAGCAGTATTACACCTATATTTATACCGACCGGGAAAAATACCAGCCCACCGATACCGTATCCATATGGGGAATCGTCCTGCCCAAGGACGGGAAATCAAATTCACCCGGGGAGGCTGAACTGCAGCTGGATATAGGGGCATATGACCAGACACCCCAAAAAATCAAGGTAAGCCTGGATGATTCTGGTGCTTTTTCGGGGAAAATTGCTATTTCAGGTCTGGCTTCCGGTTATTACAGCCTGAAATTGATCTCAGATAATACAGTCTATTGTAACACCAATATTATCGTAGGAGAGTATGTTAAACCTTCCTATTTAATTGAGGCCAGTACCGATAAACCGGCCTATTTTGCCTGGGAGCCGATAAACCTGACCGGTATGGCATCATTTTTCGATGGGACTCCTGCAGGGAATATGCCGTTTGACGTGTACAACGGCGGTGGAATAGACGAAAACCTGAGAATTAACAGCGATGAAAACGGGATGTTTCAAAGCCGCCTGGAGTTCAAAGATACCAGGAGCTCGTGGCATCCGGAGTCCCTTTACTACTCAATCAATACAGCGGGCGCAGAGGATGCCCAATCCAGCACGGCTGGTTCTGTCATAGTGTTCCCCAGGGATACCATGATACAAAGCACTTTGAAAGAGAATCCCGATGGCTTCTCCATAAACGTGAATACCAACCGCATCGACATTAGTTCACTTAAAAACGGGAATGACATTTACACGGACAATTATGAGCGTATCAAAGGGGCGAGTGTCGATATACCTGTCACAGTTAAGATTTTCGAAGTAACCTGGAACAGGATTCAGGAAGGCACCTACTACGACTATATCAACAAGGTTACTATACCTAAATATCGATATGTAAAATCTGAAAAGCAGGTAGAAACGCGGACCGGAATCACAGAAAACGGCAGCCTGCTTTTTGATAAGCTCGGCTACAGCAACACCAGCGAGCACTATTACTATGCCCTGATCGAGTGTGCCGATACACGCGGAAGCGCTATCAGTGATCAGGTCGACTTTTACGGCAATATGTATCCCAACCAGTCCGATATCAAGTATTACACCTTTTCCCATCAGGACTCCGAGGGTTTTTCGGTCGGTGATACGGTCAACATCAAACTGCTTGAAAACAGCCATCCCGCACTCAATAAAGGCAGGCTGCTCTATGCAGTCGTCCAGAACAGCCTGGGAGACTATAAAACAACCGAGGGGACAAGTTTCAACTACACATTTGACCAGGCTGACATTCCCAATGTTTCCATTTGTGGAGCTTACTTTGACGGAAAAAATATCTTCCCGGTTTCAAAAGACTTTTTTGCTTATGATCCCGAAGAAATGCAGCTCACTGTTACCACGGTCCCGGACGGGGACAGCTTTCCCCCAGGCAGTGAAGTCCATTTGGACATCAATGTCACTGATAAAAATCAAAACCCGGTAAAAGGAGCTGCCGTGTGCGTAAGTGTTGTTGATGAAGCCGCTTTTGCGGTAGCCGATCAAAATGCAGACCCGCTGGGAGAAATTTATTCCCGGTATTTTTATCCGCAGGTCACCACTTATTCTTCTTATGTCCAGCATGATTTCAGCGGGTCATCTATAGCTGAAGGAGGAGGCGAGGGCGGTTCGGATTATATCCGCAAGAATTTTCTTGATACCGCCGCATTTCTTACCGCAACTACAGATAAACAGGGGCATGCCTCTCTGACCTTCAGTCTTCCCGACAACCTGACTGCATGGCGTGTGACTGCGCTGGCTGTGTCCAATGGCGTTTATGCCGGTAACAGCCGTATGGATATCAAAACCACTCAGCCGTTTTTTGCCGACCTGCTGATAAATAAGGTGTTTATCAAGGAAGACAACCTGGCGGCTGCCGTTCGCGGGTTTGGCACAGCCCTCAAGAGCAGCAGCGAGATTGAGTTCAATGCGGTGCTCCGCTATCCGGACGGTACCAAAAAGGACTTTGCCGGAATCGGAAAAGCACAGGAATATGTAAACCTTAATTTGGGAACGGGGCCGGAGGGAGACTACACCCTTACAGTTACGGCAAAATCCGCCGCAGGCACTGACAGCATCGAAAAGAGCTTCCGGGTTGTGGGCAGTGCGCTGGAAATACCAGTCATAAAGACCTTTTCCCTGGCAGACGGGATTGATATCGACGCCTTGCGATCTCCGGTTACACTGGTCTTCTTTGACCAATCCCGCTCGCTGTATAACGAGTGCCTGCAGAGCCTGGCCTCTGGCTACGGTGTACGGGCCGACATCCGTGCCAGCCGAGCCGCAGCCCAGAAGCTGTTAAAGGAACTTTACGGAAAAGACCTGTCCTATTATTTTTACGGAGTCCAGACCCAGGAGCTGGAACCGGGTTCTCTTCAAGACTATACCGGAGGCGTTAAACTGCTTGACTATGGTGAACCTCAGGCCGAACTTACCGCCAGGCTGTGCGCAGCAGCGCCCGAATATCTTAACACCACTGCTGCCGCCGCTTATTTGAATAGTGTCATCAACAACAAAAAGTCACAGCCGACGGATATAGCGGCTGCATATATGGGACTGGCGGCCCTGCGGGAACCGGTTCTGATTGATGTTCGCTATCTGCTGGAAAATGAGAAATCGTTTAGCTTGCAGGAAAAACTTTATCTGACTGCAGGGCTGGCGTTTATAGGAGACCGTGATAACGCAGGTAAATACTATGACCAGATAGCTGCCCCGCTTATCACCAAAAACGATCCATGGGTCTATTTAAACAGCGGAGAAAGCAGAGATACCGATATCGAATGCACCGCTATCGCCGCGCTTACAGCGATGAAAACCGACCGGGACGACCTGGATGGCATGCTGCGATATATCATTGCCAATTCATCCGATGAGGTGACCACCTGTCTGGAACGGCTTGCCTATGTACGTGAAAAACCTGAGTCTGATGGAGTTGAAGCCGCCTTCAGCTATATGGAAAACGGATCGCTTAAAACCGTAATTATTGAGAAAAACCAGGCCTGCATACTGGACATGACTGCCGAGGAATTGAAAGCAGCCAAGTTCAACCCAGTCAGCGGAGATGCCGGAGTCTGTGCCACATTCACCGGCAGTGCCGCAGATGTAGTCGACGAGGATTCCAACTTTGTTTCGCTTCAAAAGATCATTGAGCCTGTAGACGGAACATCTATCACCCAGTCTTCCCTGGTAAAAATCACCTTAATACCTACCTTTAGCGAGGACGCCCCCAAAGGATGGTATGAGCTGTCGGAATACATTCCATCGGGCATGCGCTATGTTTCCAGTAAGGGCAGCTGGGATTATAACTGGTGGACGGAAGAGATAGAGGGACAAAAAATCAGTTTTTCAGTTATCAATATCGATAAAGACAGCAGGTATTACAATTCCAAAAAGCAGGCGCCTGTTGTCTACTACGCCAGGGCAGTTCTTACCGGAACCTTCATTGCGGACAGTGCGTATATCAAGCATACCGAAACCGCAGCGTGGGGAATGAGTGTGAGGAAGGATGTCACGATCGGTGAGTAAAAAAACAGCAGCTATATTGGCAGTACTGATCCTTCTTACAGTATCCGGCTGCTCACCCCCGATCAGTAAATTACGGGCTGATACAGTTACAACTGCCTCCGGTACTGGATATATAAAGCAGCTTGATTGCCTTTATTTTGAAGCCGGTGACTTTTCAGCCCATACCGCAAGGGCAAAAACCTATGAAGCCAAGATGCTTTCCGCCGGGGTAGTCCCCCACCATCTCTTGGCTGGAGAGTTGATCGCATCATTCTTTAAAACAGCAGCTCAAACCGGGGAAAGATACGATACAGTCATACTATTAGGGCCTAATCACCAAGGTGAGGGGGCCGATGTCAGCACTACTGCCTGCAGTTGGATGACTGAATTTGGGACAGTTGAATGTGATGAGGATGCAGTCTCTGAAATTATGGCCTGCAAAACGCTGGAGGCCAGAATCAATGATGACATTCTGCAAAACGACCATGCGGTCTCAAGCCTGGTTCCATATATTAAGTATTACCTGCCTGATGTAAAGGTGGCTGCAATGCTTTTGACCCGGCAGGTAACCCTGGAACAGTCAGAAGATATCGCCCTGCTACTCAACAGTATAGCCCAAAACAAAAAATGTCTGGTCGTCGGTTCCATCGATTTCTCACATGGCCTGCCCATCGAAGAAGCAAAGATAAGGGATGAGGATACTCAAAAAGCAATTCTTGATAACGACCTGGAAAGAATAAAAAGGATGCCCAATGAAAACCTGGATTCACCCGAGACGCTGTGCGCCGTTCTGTACTATATGCAGGAGCGCGGGGCGGGTGCAGCCACCCTGTTTAGCCATAAAAGCGCCGCTGATTTTATTGAAAACCCTGTACTGCAGGATTGCACCACTTACTTTGTTCTTGGAATTACACACTAGGCCGTTGCTTTTTTTAGCATATCACGTTCCATCCGCCATTTGACTGCTTCCATCCTCAGGGTACGATTCTCTTCTTCCATGGTTGCGTATTGTGCTGCTAGAGCACAGGAAGCAGCAGTTTCCAAGCTTTATATCTTGTGCCTGGGGAATAAAGTTAACTGGCTTGATTCTGCTGCGAAAAGAGGTTTTAATTATAGTACAGATATAATTGACATTAGACCAAATTCCATTGCGGTTTTTAGCCGGGATAGTAGTGGTTTATATGGGCATGTTGTTTTCGTGGAGAGGATGTATTGATGCCAGATACCTTTGATGAAGAGGGCCGGAATTGAATTGCGGGATTAGCACGAAAGGATAACCGGTCAAGAAGTCCCCGTGTTTGGAGGAGAGTGGGAAGATTATGCGGATATTAACGGCAAGCACTTTGATAGTGACCGCTTTGCTGTTGATAATTATGATCGCGATCTGTGCGGTAAACATTTTTATCCATGTGCGGCACCGGCCCGGTTTTTTTACCCAATGGCTGCATATATGGTCCGGGTTGGCACTGGCCGGCGGGTTTTGCCTGTTAATGGACACGGTAATCCTTGATTTGCCTTTGGAAAAGGGTTTTAGAACAGCCGGGGTGATATTGCTCATATTATGTACCATTACCGTGATAACCTCTGCCATAGTCTTTTTATTGAAGGCACCCGGGAAAGCGCTCCGTTTTGGTTCGTCAACAGACCTCCAAGCTATTTTTACCGCCGTTGATGATCTTATTCTGGTGGTGGACTACAAAGGTAATATTGTAGATGTAAATCATCCTGAAAGATTAAGGGGAATGTGCAATGATGCAGAAGTGTTTTCCGAGGCTATAATAGAATTGGAAAGAAAAACCCAAGACCCTTTCAGGCCTTTTCCCGGGGATATAAACGAAATAGCAGATGCCTGGCAAAGTGAATTCCATTTACCTCTGGAGAATACTTACTATCTATTGAGCATATCGCCAATTATTTTAGGAGCCAACCGGGTGGGTTTTACCGTTGTATTCCAGGATATAACCGCCATCAAACAAAGCGAAATAGAATTGAAAGAACAAAATATCCACCTGGAAGCAGCAAACAGCAAACTTGCCCGCTATATAAAAATGGCCGGCGTTCTTGAAGCAGAGAAAGAGCGACTTCGGATTTTGGAGCAATTGCAGGCGGCATTGATAAAAAAAATCGAGGATGCAGTGGTGCGCGTGGATGAACTGCAAAGGGAATATTTAACCCCTCCGGCATACAATGCGGAAATAAGAAATGCAGCTAATTCACTTAGATCTATATAGAGAATCTTGCATAACTCCAAAAATCAGAACTTGAACTAAGATAATAGTAGTAACTACCCTTGAGTTGTAGTGAAAACTAAAGCATTATGCTTCAAAAGGGTTATCCCCGTATTCGTTTCACTGAAA
>Ga0334889_1000662_pt1 | contig 51197 bp, 44 predicted proteins | sample GraSluR1_MG_2_FD_207222 | JGI IMG/M metagenome (GOLD analysis project Ga0334889, IMG submission 207222) | Sludge microbial communities from methane-producing bioreactor in Wageningen University, Netherlands - Granular Sludge_8_08-R1 | ecosystem: Engineered > Bioreactor > Anaerobic > Unclassified...
AAATTCGCAGATTTCTCCTCAAAAGAAGAACGCTTTTTCGTTCGAAATGACAAATCACATAATTTTCTTTTAATATTTATAAGTTTCAACTTTTTATAATTTCCCACAAAAATTTGCAGAGAACCTTAATAATTTATAGTTAGTGATCAGCAAAAACAAAAAATATTTAATTGCTTAAATGAAAAAGTGCTTAAAATATTGAAAAGAGAAATGATGCTTTTGACGGTTTTTTATTATAATGCTTTGACGGTAAATAAGGATTTTAAAGTTGGTCAGTAGACAGTTGGTCGGTTGGTCAGGAAAAACAAAAAAATGGTTAAACGTTTAATTGGTTAAGTGTTTAATTAGCAATCTTTTAGACAGTTTTTTTTTAATGCTTTGATGGTAAATATGGATTTTAAAGTTGGTCAGGAAAAACATATAATGTTTAAACGTTTAATTGGTTAAGTGTTTAAATAGAAATCTTTTATACAGTTTTTTATTATAATGTTTTGACGGTAAATATGGATTTTAAAGTTGGTCAGTAGACAGTTAGTCGGTTGGTCAGGAAAAACATATAATGGCGAAGCGTTTAAAACGTTGAAAATAAATGATTCTTTTGACAGTTTTTATTATAATGCTTTGATGGTAAATATGGATGAAATAAAGTAGCGAGCAATTGAGAATTTTCGTCAAAAAAACAATTGAGCGAATCAAAAAATGCGTCAGAAAATAGCATGTCTGAGCATAGCGAGTTTGCTATTTTTAGCAAGTTTTGACCGAGCGAAAGCTGTTTTTTAGAAAATTTGATCTTGTGAGCGATTTATTCTATCCAATGTTTACCACTTCATTATCATTATTATATGCATTTAGTTTTAATGATTTTCCTTTAGAACTTACCAACTAATTATTATAAGCATTTACAAAAACCTGTCCACCCCGTCAACCTTCGGTTGCCACCCCTCAAGAGGGGAATTAATCACAAATACTTGTTTTGGTGAGTTTCCTAACACCATCTATAAAATTTCTACATTGTCATGTATGCTGTAACGCCGTGCAAAGTTCAGCGTGGCTGTTACACTACATTAAAATCAAAAAATTACATAGAATCAATTAATTTAATAATTTAACGAAAAATGCCGTGTCTTTTTGTTCTTGATACCCATTTCTTATATAAAAATCATATGCTGGAAATGTTCTGTCGGTGGCTAAAGTCACTGCTTCTATTCCATCTTTTTTTAATAAACTTTCCAATTCTTTTAAAAATAATTTTCCAAATCCTTTTCCTTGTAAAGATCTGTCTATACAAAATTCTTTAATAAAAATTTCTTTTCCTTGCCACCAATTAAATGTTGTTCCTAAACACAAACCTACTAATTTAGTATCTAAATAATATCCAATTGCAAGCGAATTGTTGTTATCTATAATATCTAAAACGTATGAAGTCACTTGTTCATCAGATATCCATTCATCTTTCCAAGGCTCATTTGAAAAAACATCTAAAAATAATTTTTTTATTTCCTCTATTTTTTCAACACCAATTTTTTTAACCATTTTTAATCCTCTCCTCGTATAATAAATATAAATCACTATATTTAAAAAGCAACAATTTGCCAGTCATTTATTTAGCTTTCCAAGTCTAATTCTAAAATTTCATTTTCTTTTTTAAATCCTTCTCTTTCATAAAATTTGATTGATTCTTCACTAGGCCAAAGAAATAACAATTCAACTTTATCTTTTAACGCCCATTCTTTTATGTTCTTTAAAAGTTGATTCCCAATCCCTTTATTTCTATATTCTTTTCTCGTATAAACATTAGTTATATAAGCTATCTCTGAAAATAATTTTTGAGGTTTTGGAATTTTTCTAATTTTTCTTATAAAAATATTGGAAATTATTTCTTTTTCATCTTCCACTAACCAAACAAACCAATTTTTATTTAATTCAATTTCTAACAATTCAACAAAAGATTTCAAAAATTGCTCTTTAGTAAAATTAAAATTTTCTTTATCAAATTCATATTCAAAATCCCAACGCATTTCCGCAAGTGCGAAAATATCTTTTTTTGTTGCGAGTCTATAAATCATTTTTTGCCTCCTGTTTAGAATAATTCATCAAGCCATAAATAATAGTTTATTTTATCCCAATCTGGTTCTGTTTGCATTTTATTAAAAAAAATATTTAAATATTTTTCTTCTTTAAAATCTTCTTTTATACTTCTCACACATAAAGCTATATCTTGCCAAATATCAGCTTTACCACCTCTTGCCCAATCTATAAACCCACTAATTTTACCATTTTTAGAAAATATATTCGCATCGGTTAAATCCCCATGTGAAAACACCAAATTTTCATCAGGTATATTGTTTTTTAAATAGTTTGTCAATTCTTCCGGTGCAGAAAATGGTGTGTTACCTTCATAAAAATCATCATATGCAGCTAATTTATTTTCAAGCAAATAGTCTAATTCTTTTAATCTGAATTTTATATCAGAATAAAAAAGACAACTCGAAATATTTACAGATTGAATCTTCTTTATACTTTCAACAAAAAAATCAACCATTTCTTCTGGAGAAATATTTTTATTTTCATATAAAGTATCTCCCTCACATTTACTCATAAGCATAAAATCATATTCATCTGATTCTTCAAAATGAATAATTTTTGGAACATCTAACTTACCTTGTAACCATAAAATCACTTCTTTTTCTCTTTTTACCTCATATGTAGTATTTTTAAACTTTTTATGCCCTACTTTAAGAAATAACGAATCGTTTCCCTTTACTAATTTAAAAACTTTTGTAGGAGATAACCCTATTTCATCATAAGAGATTGAATAATTTTTTATAATATTTTTTAATTCATAAGAAACTATTTTTTCTATTATCATTTTTTACCCCCAATTTTATTCTCTATACATTTGCTGCATCCATTTTGCAACACCATTATTTTCAGAAACATCTATAATTCCTGTAGATTTTTCTATTAACTCTTTTACTGCATTAGAAACTGCGTAACTTTCATCAGAAGATACAAACATAGGAATATCGTTTACACTATCTCCAAAACTTATTATTTTTTCGCAATTTGTCATTTTTTTTACTTTTTCAACAGCATCACCTTTTGTTGCGTCAAACCTTTTTATTTCAAGCCAATATTCTGGTCTATAAAGTTCTTGCTGAAAATTATTAGAAAAATATTTTTTATTTTCAAAAAAATCATTTATTTTTTCAAGTTCATCTTTAAAACCAATTGCCGTTATATAAAAAATATCTCCTTTTAACAAATCTTCAACGGAAGTAATAGGATTAAATCTTTTATCACCTTTTCTTTGAGAAAGATAATAACTAATTCCCTCATTTTCTTTTCCTTCACACCATGAAACTTTTTCTTCTCCATCTATAAATGCATATACAAGAGGATAAATCTCATTTTTTATAAACTCTTTTAAAGCATATTCAGCATATTCTTTTTCCATACAATTTGATTGCAAAATATTTCCAGTATTTGGATCAACTATAAAAGCTCCGTTATAAGTAATTACTGGTAAAGTCATTTTAATATTTTTTAAAATCTTCGAAGAGGAATTCCAAGAACGTGCTGTTGCTATTGAAAAATTCATTCCTCTGTCTATCATTTCGTTTATTACTTCTTCTGTATATTCTGGTACTTTAGAGCTTTTATCTAACAATGTTCCATCTAAATCAGAAACGTGCAATATTTTTTTCATTCAATCACCTCAATCTATTTTTGATAAAACGGGCGTTTATCACGCCCGTATATATTATATAACAAATTTGATATTTTTTAAATCCATAAAAAAAATACTATACATAAAATTTATATAAATCTCTTTTAAATCAAATAACTCTTTTGCTTGGAAAGCAAGTTACTGATTGCAATTTATATAACTAAATTACAAACAAAATATTTTTAGCACGAATTATTAGCACGAATTATTAGCACAAAAAAATATCACATATTATAGCACATTAATAACACAACTTAAAAAACTCTTTTATAAAAAGATTTTTATCTTTTTTTAAAATTTCACACTTGACTTTAACCAGAATAATATAGTAGAATATATCATAAAATATTAATCATTTTAAAAAGGAGGCTAAAAATATGAAAAACGATATTAAATTCGAAGAATTTGAAAATTTTGGTTTTATATGGGATTTGGAGGTGTTTTCCTATCAACCTGAAAAGTCAGATGTATTACAAAATTATTTGCCCGAAGAAATTTTTTTACCTCTAACATTTGCTTATAGTATTAAAAATTTGATTTCATTTAACCAAAATACCAAAAAATATTCCCAGCATGAAATTAATGAGGATTTCAAATTTATAAAAAAAATTTATAAAAAAATTAATTTAAGATGTATATTTTTGGAAAACGAAATAATCCCAAAATATTTAGATTCTTTCAATAAAGAATTTTTAATTAAAAATTACTTTTTTACACAAAAAATAAATTTAATTTTTAAAAAACTCATTTATGCCTATAAAAATAATTTATTTATTTCAAAAAAAGATTCCATTATTTTTCTTTCAAAAACTTTAAATTGTTTCAATATTTTAAATAATCCTTTTACTTTTTATTCGCTTGAAGAATATACTCTAAATAAATCTCATAATATTGACGAATATCATTTTAAAAAAAAGTATTATGAAATTTATTCAGTTTTCGAAAAACACTTTATTAAAATACTCCCTAAAAATTTTGAAAATGATTTTTGTTTAGCAGAAAATAACAAAAGCAATGAATTAATAAAAAATGATTTTATCGTTCAATTATATGAAAAAAATTTTTCAGGCAAAGAAAAATTAAAATTCACTCATCAAGAAGACGTTTTTATAGAATATTTGGAATTAATAATTAATAGCGAATATTTTATATTCACAAAATCAATCGAAGATTACATTAAATTAGCTAAATACATTGATTATTACTTGAAAAATGAATTTTTAAACTCCAAAATTTATAAACAAATAAGTTTTGATATTAAAAATTTAAAAGAAAAAATATTAGCTATCAACGAAAACAATGATTATTATAAAAAATTATCCAATCTTTTGATTATGAATATTAAAGCTATATGTATGGGGTGGAATATTTTTGAACTTTTGGAACTTGATTTAAATAAAAACATTATGGAAACTTATAATTCTAAAAAATTAGAGAAGAAAATGTTACTAATGTACGAAACTTTTTGGAAACTGTATAGAGAATATTTATATTTTGGAACAATAATAAAACATAATAAAATCGATTCAAAATATTTAGAAGAACCCGAAAAATTGATAAATGAAGGATATGATTTATTCCAATCTGTAAAATATGAATTTCAGGTATAAAACAATTAGGAGGCAAAAAAAATGAGAGTAGAAGAATTTGCTAAAAAATTATTGGAAGAATTTCCAGAAGAACTTAACGATTTAAAATTAGCTGTATTAAATTTAAATGAAGAAATGAAAAAGATTACTAAAATGTTGTCGAAAAAATTAAGTACAGCGGCAGAATTACAAAATTTTCAAAAAGCGGAAACGTATCTGATTTTATCTAAATCTAGCATTTGTTTTGAAAGCATCATAAATGAATTAATCAACGTTATTAACAACAAAAAAAACGAAAAAGATTTCGAAGAAAATATTACAAACAACAATTTTGAAATTATTGATAAAAATAATTTTAATAAAAACAAAAATATCAAATACGATTTATTAATTAGTGATGTAAAAACATTAAAATTAGAAGATAATTTCACAGGGAAAAAACCTAAATTTTTTATCTTATTCGACTCAAAATACTCAATCAAAACTTGGAAAGATTTTTTAGTGAAAATATATGAAATTCTATATTTCAAAAACCCAAAATTATTCGAAAGCTATGCCGATAATGCTAATAAATTAAAAAACACTAAAATAACTAAAGAAAAAAATAATGATTTTATAAGCCCACGTATTATTGCTAATGACTATTATACAGAAACTAATTTTGATTCACAAACAATAAAAAAACAAATAAAAAATATTTTTAATCATTATTCGATTGATGAAGAAGAATTAATTATTGTAATTGAATAAAAAGAAACGCTAAAAATAGGAGGTGTTTGTCATAAACGTAATCGAATTTATTAATGATTTAATCAAAGAATATCCAGAAGAAGCTAATAAATTAAACCCAATAATTAATGATTTAATGCAAAATTTATCTGAAATTGACAAAAATATTTTAGATAAAGGAACTCATTATTATAAAAATCTTAATCAAGAAAAAGCCGACAAATCTTTAAATTTTGTAAAGAAAATAGAGTTTTACAATATTGAATTAAACAATATAAAAAATCTTTTCAATAAAAATAATCATTCTGATAACACTCTAAATAACTTAAATATATTTAAAAATGAAATTAGTCATGTAAAAAAAATATCCTATAATAACCATGAAATATCTTTAAATGATTCGTTTACTCATAAAAAACCTTATTCTTTCAGATTATTTGATAAAAATTATTATGTAAAACATTGGAAAGAAATGTTGATAAAAATTTATAACATTCTTTTTGAAAGAGATAGCGAAACATTTGAAAAATTTGCCTTACATACTCAGAAAAGCGGAAATAAAAGAATAATAGCTGAATATGACAACGGATATATTAATCCAAGAAAAGTCGCCAATAAATATATTATTGAAACTACTTTAGATGCCACAAGTATCAGAAATCTAATCAAAAAAGCACTTAATTTTTACAGGATAGACGTTAGTGATTTCGTTATTATTGCAAATTAGCATTTAAAAAAGGAGAAAAAAATATGAGTATAAAAAATAATCTTATTAAACATTTATCAATAAAAGTTCCTTGGCATGATAATAATTGGAACGGTACTATTTGTAATAATCCAAGAGAAAATTTATCTTGTAAAAAAATCAAAGATTTAAAAAAAGAAATAGAAAATTCTGGAAAGCTAATAAAAGATATAAAATCAATCGAAGATAGACCGAAATGCGTTAATGAAAACGGGTTATTTATGTCAGATTATGAATATTTAACTTATGTAAATCATCCATATAGCAAATACAACATTAATTATAAAAAACACTTTTCTCATTTTAAAGAAACCGAATTTTTAAACAGAGCGTATTCAATAACCATTATACCCTATAAATGGCTGAAAAGAAAACACATCGAAGACAAATTAGAATCTTCAAATTATTTAATTAAAAATTATGATATAGAAAAAGAGAAAAATATTATTGAAAATATAGAAAAAGATTTTAAAAATAGTCAATTAGATTTTATATTTGATATAGAAAACCAAAGAGCTGCTTTAAATAGTTTTTTAGAATTTTTAAAGCCTAATAAATCATTATCTTTTTTTTATACTGATGAAATTCCCGGATTAGAAAAAGTATCAAAAATATTAATTGGGATTGGCTTTATTGAAAACATATCTGAAGAAATTGAGTATAATACAAATGAATCGAACGAATCAAATAAATTAAGATCTTTAATATGGGAAAGAAATATTAAACATTCTATTAGACCTGATTTTGAAAATGGCTTTCTGTTTCCAATAAAAGAAATTATAAGTTATTTAGAAAATCATCAAGAATACAACATTGAAGATTTTGTTGTTACAATACCTTTTGAAAAAAGAGAAGAGTTTTCTTATAAATCTGAATTAGTTTCTAATGATACTGCAATAAGACTAATAAAAAAGTGTATTAATATTTTTAATAGAATTAAAGAAAAAATAAACCCATTGAATTTTGATCCCGATAAACAAATAGCTTGGTTAAATAAACGTTTGATAGATATTCATAATATAAGAGGTAATTATCCAGGTTTAGGAGCTGTTCTAACAGAACACGGATTTGATGAAGGTTTTTTAATTGCCGAAGATTTAAATAATCTAACAAAAGAAGATAATGACGTATGGGAAACAGTTAAAAAATTTGCCGAGAATCCCGAAAAATATTTATCAGAAGAAAGAAAAATTAATTTAAAAATGATGAAAACAAAACTGGATACCTTAAAAGATATTATTAAGAAAAATAACTCCGAAATCAAAATTATGCAATTGTTGAGTAGGTTTGATTTAAAAATAAAACAAATAAAATATATAAAAAATAATCTCGATAAAATTAATGAAAGCTTAAAAAAAGAATATTATAATAAAAGTCCTTTTAATTATAAAATCGATTATACCACAGAAGACATCATCAATAATCCTTATTTGCTATACGAATTAACAATAAATAAACAAGAACAAATTGATTTTAATACAATTGATTTTGGGTTATATAATTTGAAAAAACATTATAATTTATATCCGTTTGAATCAAATATGCAGGATAAATTAGACCCACGAAGAATTAATTCTTTAATGATGGAGATTTTAAGAGAAAATGCAAACGAACATGGAAATTCTCTTGTTTATTTAGATTTTTTAATTAATAAAATAGCAGAGTTACCATTAATTATTGAATGCAATTTAAATATCCAAGATATTATTTCAAATAAAGAAAAATTAGATAAAATTGAATTAATTGAAATAGAAAATGATAAATATGCGTGTCAATTGAAAGAATACGCCATTATAAAAAATTATCTTAAAGAAAAGATATTAAAAAGAATTAACGCAAAAAAATTAGATAACAGTATTGATTGGAAATCCTATTTAAAAAAGAATTTTGATGATGATGATGATTCTTTATTAGAAAAAGAATATGCATTAAACATTTTAACTGAATCAAGATTTTCTATTTTAACAGGTAAAGCTGGAACTGGAAAAACAACTTTGATTAAAATATTTTGTGAAAATGATTCGATTTGCAAAGACGGCGTATTATTATTAGCTCCTACTGGAAAAGCAAGAATTAGATTATCTAACGATCTAAAAAAAACAGAACTTAAATCTTATACAATAGCAAAATTCCTTATTAAACATGAAAGATTTGATTCAGAAAATATGCGATATCATTTTAATTATCAAAATGAACCTATCAAAGGATTTAAAACGGTTATTATTGATGAAGCATCGATGTTAACAGAGGAAATGTTAGCTAGTATATTTGAATGTTTAACTGATGTAGACAGATACATTTTAGTAGGAGATTACAGACAATTGCCACCGATAGGATTAGGAAAACCATTTGTAGATATAATTAATTATTTAAAAAATATCAATAAAAATATTGAAAATAATTTTTTTAAGATTACAAATAATTATGTTGAACTAACAAAAATTAAAAGACAAAAATTAGATAAAACAATTAGAGAAGATATTGAGTTAGCAGATTACTTTGCAGAAAATGATTTAAATTTTGATAACGATCTAATATTTGAAAAAATTTCTTTAAGTAATGATTTAAAGAATATACGTTTTGTTCCTTTTGAAAATGAAAATGATTTTGAAGACATCTTTATGAAAGTTCTCATAGAGGAATTGCATTTAAAAAACAAAGAAGATAAAAAAGGCTTCAATAAAACTTTAGGCTCTGACGACGGAGAAAAATTTTATACATCAAAACCTGATAAAACAGCTGCAGTAGACAAAATATCTGATTGGCAAATAATAACTCCCATAAAATATAAAAAGTATGGTGTAAAAAATATAACAAGAATTATACAAAACAACTTTAAAAACCAAAAAGACAAAATTGAAAATACTAATTTGTTTTATGGAGATAAAGTAATAAATGTTGTTAACAAAAAGAAAAATTATTATTTTAATAAACGTCCCGGTTTTACAGCTAATGGTGAGATAGGAATTGCTCTCACTATACCTTCGGATAAAAATGTATGTGTTGAGTTTGATAGCCAAAAAGACAAAATATACGAATTTTCTTACAATGAAATTGATAAAGAAAATAATTTAGAACCCGCTTATGCTATAACAGTTCATAAATCACAAGGAAGCGATTTTAATAAAACATTCGTTATAATTCCAAATCCTTGTTTATTATTAAGTAAAGAACTAATTTATACCATTTTGACAAGACATAAAGAAAAAATTATTATTTTTTATCAAGACAAAGAAATTTTTAGTTTGAAAAATTATGTTTTTGATAAATATTCTGAAATAGCTAAAAGAATGACTAACTTATTTGTTAATCCTTCTTTCAAAGAAATTAACGGAAAATATTATGATAAAAATTTAATTCATTGTGCTAGTGATAATACAATTCTAAGATCAAAATCTGAATTGATTATTTATGAACGTCTATTAATAAAAGGATTAAATGAATATTCCGAGTAAAAATGAACAAGTGAATCGGAGAAACTGAACAGTTAACCCGTTGAAAATGAACAGAGCGTCCGGCAAAAATGAACAGTAAATTTGAAACAAGGACTATTCTAAATATTTATCGTAAAATAGTCCTTGTTTTGAAAAATATAAAATATTATTACTTATTATGAATTCCTTTACGTTTTCTCATAGAATCTTTACCACGAATGGTAATCCAATAAGAATCATGAACAATACGATCACAAATAGCATCTGCAATAGTAGGATAATTTATTTTTTTATGCCATCCTTCAACTTCAATTTGAGAGCAAAAAATAGTAGATGCTTTTTTATATCTTGATTCTATTATTTCTAGTAAATCTCTTGCTTCAGTTTCTTTTAGCTGAAATAATAACCATTCATCAATAATGAGTAATTTTGTTTGAGCATATTTTTTAATAAGTTTACGATAATTACCTTCGCCACGTGCAATTGCGATTTCATTAAGCAAATCAGGTAGTCTTACATATTTGACTGTATAAAAGTTTCTGTTTGCAGATATTCCTAATGCATTAGAAATATAAGTTTTACCGCTACCTGTAGCTCCAAATATTACAACATTATGGTTTTCTTGTATATAGTTGCATGTCGATAATCTAATGATTAATGTTTTATCTAGTTCTCTATCCTGATGATACTCAATATCTTCAACACAAGCGTTATTAAAGGTATATTCGGCACTTTTTATAAGTCTTAAAAGACGGCTGTTTTTTCTTTTGTTCCATTCAATGTCTATTATCAATCCAAATCTTTCTTCAAATGTCATGGATGAAAATGTATTATCTTTTATTTGATCTTTAAATGCTTGAGCCATTGAGTTTAATTTTAATTCATGAAGTTTTGTTATTGTATTATTATTAAGCATTATAATCACTTCTTTTGTAATATTCAGAGCCACGAGTAATTCAATGTTCTGAATCAATTGGTTTTTCTGTTTCTTCAGTTATATTTACTTTATCTTGCCCTGATTTCAGTATCGCTTGAATAGTTTTAAGGCTTGGCGAAGGGGTATAAGATAAAGCTTTTTCACATGCAGTTTCAAGTCGTTCAAAAGAATATTTATCTGCAAGTTTTATTAAACTCAAACAAGATTTGTATCCTTGCTGTTCAACTTTATGAAAAGTTAAAAAAGAATTGATTACAATAAATGTGTTTTCGCCTATGTTAGAAGCCCAATTTTTAAATTTCTCTCCATTCCATTGAATATATTTTTGATGATTAAGTGGCATATGCGATTCGATTGTACTAAATTGACCTATTCTCCCATAAAGTCTCGGATGAGATGTTATTCTAGCATCTTCAAAAAATATTTCTACAACATTTTTTGTGATTCTTACATCAACTTTTTGTTTTATATATTCATAAGGAACAGAATAATTTTGATTATCTACAATAACATGGTAATTATATTGAACTGTTGCAATTTTCCATATAGCCATTTCAAAATGATTTTCTGGTAAAGGAATTAAAAATGATTTTTCTTCTTCAAAAAGTTTAGTTCTGTTACCTTCTTTTTTTTGAAAGGGTTTATTATTAAATATATATAGTTTTTCTTTAATAGAATCATTTAATTCTTTTAAAGATAAAAACTGTTCATTTCTTATAGCAGCAAGTATCCAAGTTGAAATTATCCCAACGACTCCTTCAACAGTGGCTTTATCTTTTGGAGTTCTTACTCTTGCAGGAATAACAGCAGTTCCATAATGTTCTGCCATTTCTTGGTACACTTTATTAATAACAGGATTATTTTTTAAAACTTTTTCAACTCCTGTTTTTAAATTATCTGGAATAAGAATTCTTGTAACTCCACCAAAGAATTTATATGTATTAATATGTGCAGATATCCAATTTTCTTGATTTTGTGAAAAGAAGGCTTCAACATATGAATAACCACTATAAGGTAAAGCAGCAACAAATATATAAGTTTTAATCATTTCTCCTGTATCAGTGTTTATTATTTTAGCAGTTTGACCAGCCCAATCAACCTCTAGAACTTCACCAGGTTTTCTGTCTATGTGCATTGTAGCTTTTGTGTTTTTGACATAATCACTATAATAATTGTAAAACTGTGTTGATTTATATGGTATTTCGTTTGAGTTTCTGCATTCATCACAATATTCCATCCAAAGCAAAGATAAAGTAACTCCACTCTTAGCCATTTCACGATGAATAAAATCATAATCTGGCATTTTGTAAGAAGGTTTAGCTGAATTAGCTTTAAACAAAATCTTTGAAATATCTTTATTTGACATTTTACAAGCTGTTTCATAGGATAAATCACTTTCTTTTGCTTTTTTTATTACATTAACAACCGAAGTCCTTGAACAACTGCAACTTAATGCAATTTGTGAGTTTTTGATTCCAAGCTCGTTTAACCGTAAAATCTCTTTGTAATTAATCATTTTGAAACCTCCATAGATTTATTTGCATTTTTTAATGCATAAATCTATTTTAATTACTCATTATTTTTTTTGTTCAATTTTAACGGTTAGCTTGTTCAATTCTTCCGGAATGATTGTTCATTTTTCCCGGACGCTCTGTTCACTCTCTAACGGTCAAGCTGTTTATTTTAAACGTAATATTCAATTAAACCCAATATACGAAGAACAACTAGTGTTAGCAGATAAAAAAATAACTCCTGATTTTACAATTAAAGATGATGACACCGGAAAAACTTATTACTGGGAACATTGCGGAATGTTGGATAACGAGATTTATTCATCCAAATGGAATAAAAAGAAAAAATTATATGAAAAAAACGGAATAAAGTTATTAGGAGAAGGCGAAGGAGAAAACGGGATTTTAATATTTACAAGTGATTCCAAAGATAAAGGCATCTCCATTCCTGAAATAGACGAAATTATAAATAAGATTATATAATTTTAAAACGGGCGTTTATCACGCCCGTATATATTATATAACAAATTTGATATTTTTAAATTCTATTCCTCTATAATTCATTTCCTAATTTGATTATTAAATAAAATTAATTAAAATCAAATTTATTGATTATACAAAATGATATATTTTAAATCCTCCCAACCAAAACTCTCTAAATAGGGTAGCAAAACAGCCCCTAATCCTTTTATATCATAAACGTTTGTTTTTAACCCTTTATTATATGGATTATAGCCAACAACTAATTCAGAACTAGTTAATAATTTTTTTACGAAATCTTTAGCACTTTTAAACTCGTCACACGGTAAAAAACGTAAAGCTGTCATATCTGTAGATGAATTCCATGTATAACTTTTAGCTTTTTCTTTATCAAATCTCAATTCTATTTTTTTGTTATTACCTAAAAATTCATTAGGAGAAAAAATTATATCTCTTGAACTCATTCTTCTAATCGTTAAATGAGAATTTCTTATAAATATCTGTTCAAGATCTGTCAATGGATCTATAATAGTCCATGCAGACCAACGAGTTCTTTCATCTTTTTCAATAATTTTCTGCTCCATTATCATTTTATCAAAATCATTATTTTCTTCATTTCCGTAAAGACTTTGCCCACAAATAACATTTACATAAACTAGATTCCCTTTAATTTCCCCTTCAACATATGATTTAATAATTGTTCCAAAATAGTTTAATCCTGCAATTCCACCAACCCAATTATTCCCTTCAACAGAACCACTAACAAAAATATTATTAATAATACCTCCTGAAGAATCTCCAGTTAATCCCCCAACAAAATCATGACCTTTGATATTAATCTTTTCCAGTTTTATATTTTGCATATTCGAATTTTCAATATATCCAAATAATCCGATATAATCTTCATCTGGTCTATTTATGTTTAAATTAGTAATCTTATATCCTTTTCCATCATAATTTCCTATAAACTTATTATCATAATTTCCGATAGGCTCCCAATTATCATATTCTAATAAATCAATGTTTGCTATTTGAATATAATAGTACTCTAAATGATTTCTTATATCGTTCAATTGTTTTGATGAACTTATTTGATAAGGGTCTTCTATCGTTCCATTTCCACCAGCAAATAATTTTATTAATTCAACACTTATATTTGTATTTGAGTTTGGCATATTAAAATAATATTTATGTTCTTTAGTTTTTTCTAATTTAATTATTTCATTTGTATCTTCATTAAATACATTATTTACAACATAACCATCAAATGTGTTAAGGAGTACTTTGTCGCCTAAATAATATTTTTCTGATTCTATTATTTTATTTGAAATATCAGAAGGGTGATTGGTTATTGCTAATTTATATTCGGGATAAAGGTAATTAGGAATATTCCTTTGTGTTTTTAAATAAGGAAATGATTTTCCTTCATCAATATCCCAAATATTCTCAAAATCCCAATTATTGAATGTTGTTTTTTCCATCATTTCTCTTGTAGTTTTTAAATAGTTATTTTGCATTGATGTGTCTTCTAATAAATTACTATTAATAAATGAATTTGTTATACCACTCGTAGTTGTTCCAGATAACTCTTTATCGTTTAATGTATAGCAATTTATGATCTTTCCAGAGTAAGAAAAACCTGCTATTCCCCCTAACCATCTTTCTCCTTGAATATTTACTACAGAATATGAATTTTTTATAATTTCACTATTCCAACCAGCTATTCCCCCAACATAATCATTGCCTACAATATTTCCTTCAACAAAACACTGTTCAATTATTCCGTCGTTGTAGCCAACTAAACCTCCTGTAAAATCCCACCCAAAAATATTAACATTTACTAATGAAATATTTTTTAATATAGCATCTGTGGTAATTTTATTAAATAAGCCTACCTCATATCCTCTTTCGCTAATTTTTTTATTGATATTCAGATTTCTAATTTCATAACCATTTCCATCATAAGTTCCACTAAATAAATTTTGTGTTCTTGTTGAACCATATCCTATTGGTTCCCAGTTATCGTATTCTGATAAATCAATATCTCCTATTTGTTTAAAATATATATCTTCTCTATTTAAATAAAATCTAATTTGATTTAATTGTTCAGCTGTTTCTAATAAATAAGGGTTTTCTTTTGTTCCATTTCCACCGGAAAAAAAGCTTTGTAAACCTGGAACATTTTTTTGATTGTTGTTTATTAAGTAAGGATAAGAAACATATCCGTCCTTATTCACTATATTCCAAACTTTATCAAAATCCCAGTTATTGAATGTTTCTTTTTGAACCATTTCATAAAATTCTTTTTCCAGTCCAAATTCAGATTTCTTTTCTTCATAATAAGATTTAATAAAAAACGAATTTTCAACTTTAGGGTTAACTGCTGCCCCAATTAAGTTATTAAAAACATATTCGTTTGAAACTTCTCCGGCAAAATAACTATTTTTAAGTTCTCCTCTAGATTTATATCCTATTAAACCGCCAGTTCTTTCGTTTCCAACCACTTTTGCTACTGAATAGACATTAATAATATAGCAATTAGAAGCGCTACCCAAAACACTTCCAACATAATCATTTCCTTTTATATTTCCCGCTACATAAGATTTTTCAATAAAACCTCTACTATAACCAGCCAATCCCCCTACATAGTTATTACCTACAACATCTACATTTTCTAAACCTATATTAATTAAATTAGCTTTATCTGCATAACCAAATAAACCAATATAATTTTCATCTGGTCTATTAATTGTTAGATTAGTAATTTTACATCCATTTCCATCATAAGTTCCAGCAAATCTATTTTGATTATTTCCTATAGGTAACCAATTTTCATATTCTGATAAATCAATGTTTGCTATTTGTTTATAAAATACATTATCTTCATTTAAGAAAAATCTAACATTATTTAAATTCTTTGGTGATTCTATGAGATAAGGCTTTTCTTTTGTTCCGTTTCCACCAGCAAATAATTTTATTAATTCAACACTTATATTTGTATTTGAGTTTGGCATATTAAAATAATGTTTATGTTCATTAGTTTTTTTCAATTCAATTATTTCGTTTGTATCTTCATTAAATACATTATTTACAGCATAACCATCAAATGAATTAAGAAAGACTTTGTCGCCTAAATAATATTTTTCTGATTCTATTATTTTATTTAAAATATCAGAAGGGTGATTGGTTATTATTAATTTATAATTATTAGGATAAAGGCTCTCTGGAATATGCCTTTGTGTTTTTAAATAAGGAAATGATTTTCCTTCATCAATATCCCAAATATTCTCAAAATCCCAATTATTGAATGTTGTTTTTTCCATCATTTCTCTTGTAGTTTTTAAATAGTTATTTCGCATTGATGTGTCTTCTAATAAATTACTATTAATAAATGAATTTGTTATACCACTCGTAGTTGTTCCAGATAACTCTTTATCGTTTAATGTATAGCAATTTATGATCTTTCCAGAGTAAGAAAAACCTGCTATTCCCCCTAACCATTGTTCGCCTTCAATATTTACTATAGAATAAGAATTTTTTATAATTCCATCACCCCCCCACCAATCCCAGCCGAAATTCATACCAGCTATTCCCCCAACATAATCATTACCTTCAATATTTCCTTCAACAAAACACTGTTCAATTATTCCGTTGTTGTAGCCAACTAAACCTCCAGTATAACTCCCACCAAAAATATTAACATTTACTAATGAAATATTTTTTAATATAGCTTCTTCTGTAATCTGATTAAATAACCCTACCTCATACCCTCTTTCGCTAATTTTTCTATCGATATTTAGATTTCTAATTTCATAACCGTTTCCATCATAAGTTCCACTAAATAAATTTTGTGTTCTTGTTGAGCCATATCCTATTGGTTCCCAGTTTTCGTATTCTGATAAATCGATATCATCCATTTGTTTAAAGTGTTTATTTAAATATTTAGACTTTCTAATCATATTTAATTGATTTGCTGAAAAAATTAAATAAGGGTCTTCTATAGTTCCTTTTCCTCTTAAATCAAACACAGGTTTTATATCCATATTTTCTTTTATTGTAAATGATTTATCTAATAAATTACCTGTCAAATCTCCTTCCCATTTAACAAAGTTTGTGTTTTCATCTGGTATAGCTTTAATCATAATTTCAGTTCCATGAGGATATTTATCTAACTGCGGATATATTTCTACATTACCTTTTCCCTCAATTTCTATATTCAAACTATATGTTTTTATTTCAAACACAGGTTCAATCGTTAAATTATCTTTAGACATAATAAAAGAATATGGATTATCTTTACTTAAAAAATTTCCTTCTGAGTCAACCCATTTAATAAATTTATATCCTTCATTCGGAAATGCTTCTAGCAAAACTTTGCTTCCTCTTTCGTATTCGCCTTCTCCTATTACATATCCTTTGTTTTTATCCAAGTTTACAAAATCAACTTTTTTTTGCGTACTACAACTTAAAAATATTAGTAATGATATTAAAAACACCACTAATAACATTAGTTTCTTCATTTTTATCCCCCTCTAAAAATTTAGCTTTGTTAAAAAAACACTAAAATTTTTCTTTTTGCTCAAAAGAAAAGTATTTTTTTAAAATGATAAATCGAACTCTTAATAATCTAATTATATCATATTTAATTTTTAAAAAACAATAAAAATTATATTTTTTCAACCTGCTAAATACGCATAAATGTCTATCATTTTGTTTATTACTTCTTCTGTATATTCTGGTACTTTAGAGCTTTTATCTAACAATGTTCCATCTAAATCAGAAACGTGCAATATTTTTTTCATTCAATCACCTCAATCTATTTTTGATAAAACGGGCGTTTATCACGCCCGTATATATTATATAACAAATTTGATATTTTTTAAATCTAATAACTCTTTATATTCAATTCTTTTATCTGTAAAAATCATAAATTCATTACCAATGATATGTTTTTCATTATTTGGAATTTTTACCCACTCTTCCATGTATTTTACTATTGTATCTGGATTACCGCAAATCTGAAGCTGATAATGTCTTTTTGAATGGAAAAATAGTATTTTATCTTCAAAATTTTCACTGTTTAAAGAATGAATTTTATCATAATCTACACGTATATCAGTACCTTCATAACCCAAATAAAATCTACATAAATCATTATTATTGTTGAAATATTCCCAATAAGTATTTTTAATTTCATCAGGTGTTTTAAAAAATGGTAATTTATAATAATGAGAATCCAAAAACTTTCCAGAGTTGTTAATAATATTAACAAAATTAACTATAACTGCACTGTCTGGAAGTGTTAAATAATACTGCTCAAAAGAAATCCCTTTTAATTTTTCATTTTTATTTATGTTCACAGTAATTTTTAATCCTTGCCAGTTGTTTTTGAAATTATCATTTACTGAAACAAAATCGCATGTTATTTCTTCTTCTAATATATCTTTTTCACTCAAATCACCAAATCCTCCGTTGATTCCTCCAACCCAAGGTGTCCACCAAGATTTAGATGTAGTTTGGGGAAATGGTGTATCTAACCATTCTTTTTTATTATATTCCATAGAATATATTGTTGGAGCAAATTCCGGACATGATTTAAACTTTATAATTCCATTATCTACAAAATATACAGTTTTTCCGTTTTCGTTAGTTTTTCCAAAAATAACTTTTTGTTCTTTAACGGGGAAAAGAATCTTTTTATAATTTAAAAACTGCGAAGTATATCTAATTTTACATTCCACTTCTTCTACTGTATTTTTATTTTTTAATGGTATTTCAATTGATGCATTAAACATTTTATCTTCAAGATTAACTTTAATATTCTTCTTTTCAAAAGAATCTTTTTTTGAAATTAAATCAACAGAAACATTAAGTGGTTTTTCTTTATAATCAATTATTTCTGCTTTAAAACTATCGTATATAAAAGGATTTCCCTCGTTTAAAATTAATTCGCTTGTTTTTATAACTTGGTTTTCTTCAATTTTGTTTGAATTTGCAATAAATTTTCTAAATTCTTCCAAATTATATAAATCAACAAATCCTTTTATAGGTTTTGTAATCAAAGATTCTCCAGCTTTTAAACCTTTTAAATTGTGTTCAAATGCAAAACACCAATCTATATATTTTATTTGATATTCTTTAGGCCAAGTAAGCCCTATTGTTCCATCATGACGTTCTGAAAAAATCCAATTTTCTGTTATTTTACTAAAATCAAAATAATTATATGAATCATCAACTCCATTTTGAGTTTTTATAATTTTATTTTTATACGGTATTATAAGAGTTTCATCATATAAATCGTATTTATCACAATAAAATAGTTCTTCCGAAATGTCTGTTTCTCTGTTATTAGAAATTTTTAACCATTTTTCTAAAATGCCGTCTGCATACATTTTAAAAAAAGCTGTAACGCTTAATCCCGGGAAATCTTTCGAAGAATAATCCGCTTTCAAAACTACTGCATTACCTTCATCATAACAATCAATTTTATCCGCTTCTTTTTTATTAAATTCATCACTATAAGGTTTTCCGAAAGATGGTTGTTTAGCTACTATTCTTTTACCACTTTTTTCTGGGCCGCCAAAATAAAAACCTGTATACCAATCTTTCATTATAAGCCACATACTGAATTTCCCTAAAGTTACTTCATGTTTAAAAGCACTAACTTTGTAATCTTTGATATCTCTTGTATAAAAATTGCTCGTAATTTCATGAAAGAAACTAAAGGTTTCATCTTCAATTTTCACATTTATTTCCGCTTTTTTACAGTAAATATATCCTTTATTTATTTTATATTTTACTGGAAAGCTTTTCTTTTCTAAAGGGTTTAAAGATGTTTTTATAACAGGTTCATAAAATTCAACTTCATTTCCATCTGTTATATCAAAGCTAATTTCACATTTTTTATCACAAAAACTTTGAACATCTATATAAACCGTATCTTCTTCACCTTCATAATGAAACGAATCAATCAAATTCATATTTAAAGTTATTGGATGTTTTGGAACAATTCCTGTTTTAAATTCTGCTTTTTTTCCATTAATTATTATTTCTGTAAAAACAACAGGATGCGTTTCATATGGAGATTGTGGTTTATCTATAGAGTTTACTTTAAATTCTGCAGTTACAGATTCCGTTTTTTCTACATTTATTGTTTTATGAAAATCAAATTCAATATTTCTATCGTTCACACCTTTAAATTCAACATTTAAAGGATTTCCGCTTTTATTAATTATTTCATATTTTATACTGTGATTTCTTCCAAAAATCAAATCGAGATTACATACAGTAGCTGTAATTGTATAATCATCACAATCAATTTTTCTAAGACCTTTACCTTTTTGATCATATTCCATAGATAAATTTTTCCCATCTTTTTCCCAGTAATAAGTATAAAATTCAAACTTATTTTCTATACGTCCATCAGGCTTTATTTCTATAGGTCTTTTGTTATCGTCATACCAACAAGCTGTTTCAAAAAAATCTTCTACAGCTTCACATTTTAAAACAGAAGGTATCATGTTTACAAGATGTACATCTTCTCCTTCTTCCCAAAAAAATCCTGTTTTTTTATAAAGCGGAACAGCTTTAGTATTTCCACTCCATGTGTAAAGATACAATCTTGGGTAATTTAATTCAATAGTTCTTTCAATAGATTTTAAAACTAATGCTTTTCCAACTTTTTGATTAAAATATTCCGGCAATACACTTAATAAACCTATATACAAAGCATTTTCATCATTCTGATCTTTTGTCAACCTACAATATCCAACAACTTTAGGTTCTGGATCATTTAATGTTTCGCTATCTAACGCTAAATATAAGTTTTCATGTGTTGCTGAACCTTCTTTCACTAAAACATTTTCTTTAGTAGTAGAAAAATCTCTACCATTCCATCCTTCTTTCGTGTTGTTCCACATCGTCGCAATAGGACCTGCCAATTTTGGTTCATACTCTACGATAGTAATTTTTTTGATGCTCATGTTTTTTTCCTCCTATGTTGAATAAATACATTTTTTATAAAAATTGATTTAGAAAAATAAAAAAAGTCGTGGCATATTACACCACGACTTTAATTGATTTTTACAGCAAAAAATTCCCTTTATTTTCGCTTAATAAAAAATCAAGGTCGTGGTTTAGATAGCCACGACCTTGAAGTATGTCAACTTAACATTGTTAACTAATTGTTAACGCTTCGAGGTAGAGCTATCCCATGATATGAATTTAACACTTGACTTCCGCAAATAACAGTTGCGAAAACATTAAAGTTTTTTATCATTTGATTGCCTCCTCTCACATAATTATTTTTCATTTCAATTAATTAAAATTTTACATTTTTAATCATTACATTCAAAGAAATTAAAGGTTAAAAATCTTCGAATAACCGGACTTTTTTAATCCGCTATTATCTGTTTTGAATAATCCGCAACAAATTTTTCTAATATATCTTTTACTGTCAAATGAAGGTTATCCGGCAAATTTTCAAAAGGAAACCATTTAATTTCGATAACTTCGTCATCATGTGTATCTCCCGTCTCATAAAATTCTCGACATATAAATACTATATCTGTTATATATACCTCATGCCCGTTTGGATAAATATGGTGACGTTCTTCTCCCGCAAACACTCCGTATAAATTTATTTCTCCTGCTTCTAATCCCGTTTCTTCTTTAAATTCTCTTTTTGCTGATTCTTCTGGGGTTTCTCCAATTTCCATATATCCACCCGGATATCCCCACATTCCATTATCTGCTCTTCTTTGAAGAAGAATTTTTTTATCTTTGACTGCAATTATACTTGTTCCCACAAGAAGAAGCGGTTTATTTCCAATTATATCTCTCATTTCTTTTATATAATCCATTAATATCACCTATTAATTATAATAATTTTAAATGCCATTTTTCAGCTTCTCTGAAATAATAAAATTCATTTAATTTGTCTGATTCAAAAACTTCGTACATTTTCAAAAAATCATTAGCGAGTTTATAATTTTCTAACTCATTTTTATTTATCCAAAAAACTTCTCCTTCTTCTGAAGATTTTAATTCTCCTTCAAATTCATTTGTTTTAAAAAGAAATACCACATATCGTTCATCATTATTTGTTTGAAATTGTTTAGTTCCGCAAAGAACAGGATTTTTTATTTTTAATCCTGTTTCTTCAAAAACTTCTCTGATTACTGATTCTACAAAAGATTCATTTTTATGAATATGCCCTCCCGGAAAAGTTATTCCCGGCCAATTTGGATCTACTCTATTTTGAACTAAAATATTATTTTCATTATCGTACACCATACACATATTTGTAAAAATTGCTTTTTCTGATTTGCTCATAAAAATTTCCTCCTGTTAAAATGGTTTGTTTTTGCATAGTTGGTTAGGAAAAATATAAAATGTTTAAGTGATTAAACGGAAAAGCTTTTAAATAGCGAAAAGCTTAAAGTTGGTCAGTTGGTCAGCAGACAGTTGGTCAGGAAAAACAAAAAACGTTTAAATGGTCAATTAGGGATCTTTTAGACAGTTTTTAATTATAATGGTTTTACGGTAAATGTGGATGAAATAAAGTAGCGAGCAATTGAGAATTTTCGTCAAAAAAACAATTGAGGAAGGTCAAAAATGCGTAAGAAAATAGCATGTCTGAGCGTAGCGAGTTTGCTATTTTTCGCCATTTTTTGACAAGAGCGAAATTTGTTTTTTAGAAAATTTGATCTTGTAAGCGTTTATTTTATCCAATGTTTACCACTTCATTTTTGGGAACGATAGTTGAACCATCGTTTAACTATTGTTCAACCGCGGGAGATATTTAAAAACCGAAACTATTTAATTATATATAAATAATAAATTTTTTTCAATAGTTTTTAGTTATCAGGATCAATTTCTATTACTTTATTTAATTTGATAAAAATTGTATAATTGTTATAACAGAAAATTTACTTTTTAAAATTTTGATAGGGGGGTTATGATGATAGATAAATTTAAAAATAGACTAATTTCTGATTCTGTGTACTCTGTTGGAAATGTTTCTTTAGTGAACAACTTGCAAATAAATACCTACTTAATAGTCGATGAATTCGCTGTACTAATAAATTCATCTTCTTATATAGAAATTAATTATTTAATAGAAAATATTGAAAAAATTGTTTCTTCTGAAAAATTAAAATATATAATCGTTTCTTCTCTTGATGTTAAAGTTATTTCAGGACTTAATATTCTATTAAAAAAATATCCGAATATTGAAATAGTAACTTCAAAGAATTATGAAAGTTCCCTCAAAACTCTTATTGAATCACAAAATTTTTATTTTTTTGAAGAACATAATTATACCTTTAATATTTCTGAAGATACTTTTCTTTCTTTTATTCCTACACCTTATTTAAATAATTATGATTCTTTTGTTGTTTATTATTCTAAAGATAAAATACTTTTTTCTGATATGTTTTTTTCCGCTCAATTAAATAAATATCAACTTTTTGCTGATTCTTCTTATATAGACGATTTCAGAAAATTTCACGAACAATATTTTTATGATAAAAATTTGATTAAAAGTACTATGAAAAAGATTTTTAATAATGATATAAAAATAATAGCTCCCTCAATAGGTTCTGTAATTAAAAGTGATGTAAAAGATTTTTTCAATTTAATAAAGGTTTTAAGAACTTCCGGCATTTTAAAGAAAGATGATGTTGAAAAAACAGAAGAACAATTAGAAAATCCCGATTTTAGTCAAGAAAATATCATTTTAAATCAAAAAAATGCTTATCTTGAAAAAAAGGTTAAAGAATTAGAAGAATTTTTATTAAAAAATAAATTGACTGGTTTGTATAACGGTAAATATTTCACTGATTTTTTGAAATCCTCTATAAAAAATGATTTAAAAGATAAAAATAATTACTCAATAATTTTTATTGATATAGATAACTTAGCAAAAATTAATTTTGATTATGGAAATGATACGGGAGATGAAATTCTTAAAAATGTCGCTTTACTTTTAAATGATTTGCTTAAAGCAAATCATTATGTTTATAAATTAAAAGGGGCCGCTTATGCTTATTTCTTAAAAACTGAATCTGATGACCCTAAAGATTACTCGGAAATAATTAGAAATAATATATCAAATTCAAATAGGTTTATAGATCAAATAACTGTTTCAATTGCGTATGTAAGGTATTCTGAATTACGTGATTTATACGATTCTTTTGATGAAGAAAGTTTAGTAGATGAAGTTATAAACAGAGCTTACACTCGTTTAAAATTGGTAAAAAATCTTGGAAAAAACATTGTATTTGATGATTCTATGTTAAAAAAAATTGTAAAAAACTCTATAGGAAATATTCTTATTTGTGATTATGATGCGTATAATGCTAGATTATTAAAAAAAGAATTGACAAAAAAGTTTTATAACGCTATTTTTACTAATGATGGTGAAGATGCTTTAAATATTATAAAAAAAGAAAATATTGAACTGGTTTTTTCTTCTATAATGCTTAACAGAATTGACGGATTTCAATTGAAAGACGAGCTAAATAAATTTTCTTCTTTTAAAAATATTCCTTTTATAATCATTGATTTTAACAAAACAGAAAACACTATAAAAAGATGTTATTCTTTAGGCATTGATCATTTTCTAGAAAAACCTGTTTATTTAGAAGAAATTATTCGGTTAGCAGAAAAATACGTTTCAAAAGCTGGTGAAAATAATGATTGACATTAATATGATTATTATATTTATAACAATATTTATTGTTATAAATGTTGTTTTATTGTTAGTCTTATTAGCAAAAAAAGTTTATTTTTTAAAAAAGCAAGTTAACGAAAATCGTTATATAAATTATTTTATTAATAATTATGAAGAAACTTATATGACTATAAAAATTAAAAAAGATTGTCAAAACAAAATTATTTTGAAGTTGCTTTCTTCATTAATATTTAATCAAGAGCAAAAAGAAAAAATCAACTATATAATAGAAAATAATTTAATAGATAAAAAATATTGTAAAAAGCTTTTCAGTAAAAGTTGTATAAAAAGAAAAGAGGCTGCTGTTTTTTTAGGAATGATTAATAATGAGATATCTATAAATTCCTTAAAAAAAGCATTTATAGAAGAAAAAAATTATTCGGTAAAATTATATATATCTAATTCTTTATGCAGACTTAATGTGAAAGAAAGCATTAGCGAAATAATCAAAAGTCTTATTGATTCTCCAGAACATTATCAAAAAAGAATAAGGGGCATAATATTAAATTTTAAAGATTTTTCTTCGCTTTATATAACAGAAAAAATTAATACCGATAAAGATGAAATAAAAAAATTGATAATAGATTATTTATTAAAATATTCTAATGATGATGTTTTAAAATATGTCTTGAATCTTGCTAAAAGTGATGAAAATTTCTTAATTAAAAGATACGCTGTAAATTGTTTATCAAAAAATTATTATGAATTTTTAAATGATAAAATTTTCCTTGAAAATTCTGATTTAGAAATTAGAAAGATTGCAATTAAAAGTTTATCTGGTTATTTAACAGAAAGGAATATCCTTAATTTAATTGAATATTTAAAAGATGATGAAACTTATGATATCGCTATGTATTCAATTTCTCAAATATTGCACAGTTCTCCAAAATTGATTTATTTTATTATTAATTTGTTTAAAAAGGAAAAAAATATAGATACAAAAAGTCGTATTGCAAAAATTTTATCTATAAGAATTGAGTTTTTTTTATATAAATTATTATCTGAAAAAAAAGAAGAGACGAAAGAAATAATAAAAGAAATTTTACTTGCTGGAAAAACAAGTGAAATAATTGTTTTTTTAAATAAAAACCAAAATATATCTTTAGAAAAAGAAATATTAAGCATATTATCTTTTGTATTGAAAAAAAATCAAAAAGTTAAAAAAGAAATTTCACTTTATTTGAATGAAAATCTTTTGAAAAAATTAAAATTAAAAAAAGACTATGAAGAACCTTTATATAAAAAACCTCAAAAAGAACTGAGCAAAATTATTTCTCAGACAATTATTTTAACTTTAACGATATCTATTCCTTTATCACATTTTTTAATTTATTATGGTTATATTTTTACTACTTTTTTAGGTTATGTAAGAGGATATGTTTTATATTTCAACTATTTTTTAGGTTTTTACTTTATTTTAGTAAATCTAATTTATGTTGTTCTTTTAATTTTATCTTTTTTTAATCAAAACAAGCAATACAAACTTTGGCATCTTAAAGATAACAATTTGCTTTTCAGAAAAAATATGTTACCTACAATTTCAATAATAGCACCTGCATTCAATGAAGAAGCTACTATAGAAGAAAGCGTTAATTCTTTATTGAATCTAAATTATCCTGATTATGAATTAATAGTTGTTAACGATGGTTCTAAAGATAAAACTTTAGAAACACTTAAAAAAATTTATTTTCTCGAAAAAAGTGATTACGTTATAAACAAAAAATTAAAAACTAGACCCGTTAGAGGAGTTTATTTAAATCCTAACATCCCTAATTTAATAGTTATAGATAAAGAAAATGGAGGTAAAGCTGATTCTTTAAATGTAGGAATAAATTTATCTACTAAAGACTATATTTGTGGGATTGATTCAGATTCTATTTTAGAAAAAGATGCTTTGCTAAAAATAACTTCTATGTCAATTGATTCGAAATATGAAACTGTAGCTATAGGAGGAAATATTATTCCTGTTAATAATTGCAAAGTCGATAGAGGAAAATTTTTATCTATAAACACTCCCAAAAATATTTTTGCAAAATTTCAAACTGTCGAATATATAAGAGCATTTTTAGCCGGAAGACTTGGTTGGGCATATATAAATAGTTTATTGATTATATCTGGCGCTTTTGGTCTTTTTAAAAGAAATGTCGTTGAAGAAATAGGCGGATATTTAACCGAGAGTGAGAAATATGAAAAAAATACTGTTGGCGAAGACATGGAATTAGTGGTAAGAATAGCTTCTGAGCTAAAAGAAAACAATATTCCATATAAAATAGAATATTGTTATAACGCAAATTGTTGGACCGAAGTTCCTGAAAAATTTAAAATTTTGAAAAAACAAAGAGATCGTTGGCAACGTGGTCTAATAGATATTTTAAATTTTCATAAGAAAAAAATTTTTAACCCTAAATATGGAAATATGGGAATCTTAGGATTACCTTATTATCTTTTAATTGAAATAATCGGTCCTATTATTGAAACAAAAGGGTATATTTTATTTTTAGCAGGATTGTTATTGGGAGTTTTAAACTTACATATAGTATTATTCTTATTTTTAAGCTCTATTTTATTTGGAATTAGTGTCTCTCTTAGTTCTTTAATCATAGGAGAAAACGAAACTAACAAATTTGGAATAAAAGATACCTTAAACTTAATATTTTTCGCAATATTGGAAAACTTTGGATTTAGACAATATTTAAGCACTTTACGATTTTCTGGTTTTTTAAGTTCTTTGTTTAACAAACAAGGTTGGGGCAAAATGGAAAGAAAAGGGCTCAAAAAATTTTAATAATTTACTTTAAAAATTTCTGTTAATTGATCCTTCAGATTCATCCTCTAAATCCATTAAAAGCTTTAAATTTCTTGGTAATGCTTCAAAAAAATCATTAATACCTAATTTTTTAGCTTTATATTTAAAGTCATCAGAAAACTCGTCATATTTCTTTTTAGATAATATCATTTGTGTTTCTTCTTCTGAAAACTTAATTGAATCATCGACATTATGAATATGATCTTTATTCATTGGACAGTAAAATTGACATTTCAAGCATTCGCACAAACAATGATGGGCATCTTTTGATACCCACTCAGGAATTTTTTTTGGACTTTCATTAAAGTAAGTAAGGCATTTTTCATTATTTATCAAAATTTTTTCTTTTTTTATCGCTCCTGTAGGACATTTATTAAAGCAAATATTACAGTTATTACAGTTATCCGCAATTTTTATTTCATTCCATTCGTAATCATCACATGGAATATTTGAAAAATATGCTTTATATGAAAAAAAACTTCCTATATTTTCAACGTAAGAAATGTTATTTTTTCCATAAACAGCAAAACCACTTCTAACAGCCAACCTTTTTAATGGAATTCCAAAAGCTGAAGTTATTTTATAACCTTGTTTTTCAACAAATTTTTTAAAATATTTTTCATTTCTCTCAAAATCTGACATTACAAGACTCATTAAATTATATTTTTTCCCCTTTGCAATAAATTCAACTTTTGCATAAGCTGGATGTGGTATGGCAACAAAAATTATAGAATTGATTTCATTTTCTAAATCCGGTAAATCCAATTTATAAAATTTGTTTGTTATCCAATTTTGAAAATTGTTTAATTTATTTTCTTTTTTAAATGTTTCAATATCTTCTTTCAGTTTGCGTAAAATTTCTACTGAAAATATATCAAGCTTATCTCCATTTTTTAATGCTTCTTGTTTTAAAGAATTAATCATAAAATTCCTCCTGTCAAAATTTATAATTCTGATAGACTTTTAGCAAAAGAAAACATAAAAGTTCCTTCTTTATTTTCTTTGATATACTTTTTAAACAATTCTTTTGCTTCTTCTCGCAAAATACTCCCTTCAATTTTCGGAAGCTTATAAGAAGGAATTTCTTTACATTCTTCTTGAAGTAAATTTTGTGCAAACTTAACAGCCCCGTCCATCGGTGCTTCTAATGCGTAATATATTTCTCCTATAAAAAAGCTTAAAGATGCTCCTAAACACATCATACAAGGTTCAAGCGTTGTAAAAAGCTGCATTCTTTTTCTATCTTTAACCGAATAACATTTTTTATCCGCTTCTAAAAGTGCTTTTGACTCCGCATGAACCAAAAATCTCTTATCTGTTTTTTCTGTCGCATAAGCTTTGCTTATTATTTCATCATCTAAAAAAATAATTGCAGATATAGGAAGTTCTCCATTTTCCATAGCTTCTTCTGCTAATTTTATTGTTAATTTCATTTTTTCAATTATATTCATATTGTCTCCTTTTTTATGTTTTTTTGATCAAATAAAATCTGATTACTTATCAACCTTTTTGTAATTATATCATTAATTTTAATTATTTCACAATAAATTTAGCAATATTTAATTAGCAATTTTTTCCAAAAGATTTTAATCAAATTAAATCGAAACATAAACCACAATTTTTATTAACTTTTTTGTAAAAAAATATAAATTTTTGTGTTATAATTAAAGAGGATATTACACATTTTTGACAATACCATAAAACTCAAGGAGGGCTCTTTATGAAAAAACTGTTTGTTTTTTGCATTATTTTGATTTCTCTTTCTCTTTTTGGTCTCGAAATACTTCCTGACCCTGGTAATTTAACAGGATATAGAGGAAAAATAGGTGAAGTGTATTATTTTGAAGTTACGGGTTCAGAAAGAGGCAGTATTTGGGGAACAGATATTTATACAGATGATACAACTCTTGCAGTTGCTGTGGTTCATGCAGGTTTGCTTAAAGTTGGTGAAACAGGAGTTATAGTAGTTGAAATTTTAGAAGGCATGTCTAGTTATGAGGGAAGTAATAGAAATGATATTGCTTCAAATTCATATGGAGGATGGCATGGAAGTTATCAAATTAAATTGTATAGAGAGGAAAAAGCTGTTTTACCAGAAACTATTTCAGAAATTCTTCAAAAACTTAAAGATATTTATATTATTCAAAATGATTCTGAAAGATTAAAAGCGTACGATGATTTCACGAAATTATTTTTAGACGTTAAAACAGATACTCTAAAAATTGGAGATCAACTCACTCACAATATTGGAAATATTGCTTTTAAAATGCGTTTAGCTCCCGCTTCTACATTTCCAACTGGTTTAAAAGATGATAAAGAACACACTGTTGAGAAACGTTTTTGGATAGCAGAAACACTTGTAACTTACGAATTGTGGTATGAAGTAAAAATATGGGCAGAAAAAAACGGATATGTTTTCACTTCTTCTGAAAGAGAAGGATCACATGGCGTGGATAAAGCACCGCCAACTTTTAATAAGAATAACCCTGTGACAAAAGTAAACTGGACTGATTCTTATCTATGGACAAACGCTTTAAGTGAAATGATGGGATTAGAACCTGTTTATAGACATAAAGGTGAGATTTTAAAAACTAGGATTTCTGGTGTTGGAATGCCTGATCAAACAGATGCAAATGGTTTCAGACTTCCTACAGAAAAAGAATGGGAATTAGCCGCAAGGTTTATAGGAGAAGTAAAACCATCTCAATCACCTTTAGCAGAAGCATCCATCTTTAAAAGCGGGTATTATTGGACTCCAGGTTCTTATGCAAGCGGAGCGTATGCTGATACTTCAAATTCAGCGGAGTTAAAAGAAGTAGCTTGGTATTCAAGCAACTCATCTTTAGATGGCACAAGAACTACACAAAATGTAGGACTTTTAAGAGCTAATCAATTAGGTTTATATGATATGAGCGGAAATGTTGCAGAATGGCTTTTCTATAAAAGAGTAGGTAGCCCAAGTGATATGCGTGGATTAATGGGAGGAAGTTATAATCAAAATCCTGATTTCATGAGAATAAGCTTGATGTCTTTTGAATATACTGGTGTCACTTATAATAGATATGGTTTTCGTATAGTAAGAAATGCTGAGTAATTAATAATAACTTTATAAAAAGGATTACTTTTTAAGTAATCCTTTTTTTATATAATTATTTCTCCTTCCATTACTATTATTGCTTTTCCTTTTAAAAAAACTCGTTTTTCATCCATAGAACATTTTAAAACCCCTGTTCTTTTTGAAGCTTGTAAAGCAATTAATTCAGATTTATTTAATTTTTCTTTCCAAAACGGAGTTAATAAACAGTGTGCCGACCCGGTTACTGGATCTTCGTTTATTCCAATGGCTGGTGCAAAAAACCTTGAAATAAAATCGTATTCAGGTTTCTCAGATTTTGAAGTGACTATAATTTCTTTTTTTCTTGCATTTTTCAAAATCGATAAATCAGGATTCATTTCTAAAACATCTTTTTCATTTTCATATTCAAGCAAATAATATAATTCATCTTCGTAAACATTTAAAGGTTTTTTTTCAAATGCAGAAATTAAATTTTTATCTCCTTCAGATTTTTTTAAAAAACCTCTCGGAAGATCTAATTCTATCCATCCTTCATAATATTTTGCTTTTAATATTCCACTTAAAGTATTGAAACATATAGTTTCACTTTTTTCAACGATTCCTTTTTCCCATAGAACAAATGCCGAAGCTAAAGTTGCATGTCCGCATAATTCCACTTCCACTTCAGGCGTAAACCATCTTAAATTATATTCATTTGAGCTTACTTTTTTTAAAAAAGCTGTTTCAGATAAATTCATTTCCATAGCGACATTTTGCAAAAAAATATCTTCATAATTACTATTTTCTAAAATACATACAGCGGCAGGATTCCCTTTAAATATTTCATTTGCAAAAGAATCAACTTGATAAATTTTCATTTTTTACCTCCAATTTTATTTTATTTTTCCATCTATACATTAAAAATATTGTCACAATTCCCGTCATAAACTCTGCGAAAAAAGGAGTTAACCATATTCCTGTATCTCCAAAAATATATGGAAAAATTGAAAGACCTATAATTATAAATAAAAGACTCCTTGAAAATGAAATCAAAAGAGAGTATTTAGCATTTTCAAGTGACGTAAAAAACATTGATCCTATTATTCCAAGTGGCATAATTATTAAAGAAAAACTTATATATTTAGCAGCAGTAACTGTGATTTCCTTTGTTGTAGTAACATCACTTATAAAAAGTTTTATTAAAAAACCAGAAAACAATTGAAGAATCACAAAAAATATTACTCCCAAAATAATTGAAACAAATAATAATTTATACAATGTTTTTTCAACTCTTTTATTTAATTTTGCACCATGATTATAGCTTATAATAGGTTGACATCCGTTATTCAATCCTAAAAAAATAGTTACTCCAAATAAAGTAAAATATTGTACTAATGCAAACGCTGCAACTCCTTCCATACCTATTCTGCTTATAATTATTCTATTGAATAAAAATGTTGTAACCCCCATAGCTAAACTATTAAAAAGCTCTGAAGATCCGTTTACTATAATCGAAGAAAAAACACTTTTTTCAAAAATTGGTAAAGAAAATCTTAATCCAGGTAATTTTTTTAATGATTTTCTGAGAAAATAAATTGAAAAAATTATAGCTCCTATACTTTGACTAATTCCGGTTGCAAGTGCTGCTCCTGAAACACCCATATTTAAGGGATATAAAAACAAATAATCAAGAAATATATTCATAAAAGCAAAAATCAACATTATTGATGAAGCTAAATTGGCTTTACCATCATTTCTTAAAGACTGTTCTAAAATAAAAAATAAAATTAACGATGGAAAAAACCAGCATAATGTGCTTAAATATTCTCCTGCTAAACTCCCCACCTCTCCATGTGTTCCTAACAATTTTAAAATATTGCCAAATTGCAAGATAATAATCAAAGTTCCTATAAGACCTAAACTAAGTCCTAATAAAAAAACTAAACCCAGCACTTTACTAGCTCTTTTGGAATCCCCTGAACCTAACAAAACTGCTATTCTGGCATTTCCTCCTACTCCTATCATAACTGCTAATCCAATAAACAATGCGAGAATTGGATACAAAATATTTACGGCAGCTAATGCGTTTGGCCCAAGCCTTTGACCAACCATTATTCCGTCAACCATTTGATATAATGCCATAAACATCATTGAAGCTATTGCAGGAAGTGCATTTTTAATTATTAAACCATTAAGTGGTTTTTTCAAAAACATTTCTCTAACAGGATCATTTTTTTGTTTCCTTTCAACTCCATGTATTATTGTTTCGTTAATTTCAAAATTCATCTTTTTCCTCCATATCATGTTTTATAAATAGTTTTATTGTTTTTAAAGAATATTTTAAAACGCTATCAACGAAAACATCTCTGTTTTCATAAAAAATGCTTTTAAAAAGATATACCATTATTTCACCATGTATATATCCAAAAATGATATTTGCAATTTCTTCTAATGATTCTTTTGAACTAATTTCAGGAAAAGTAGATAAAAAAAGATTTTTAAATTGTTTATCTGCATACACTATTTTTTCAAGTGTTTTTTCAGGAATTTCTCCTTCTAATTTGTCAACCCAAATCAATTTATACCAACCTTTATTATCTAAAGCAAAATCTATATAGTTCTTTAAAATAGTAAGGAATTTCAAATATTTATTTTCAACATTATTAAAATTTTTTTTTGAATAATCAACTTTTTTCAAAAATATTTCTTCTGAACAATCCCATAAAATATTTTCCATACTTTTATAATAATTATAAATATTAGGATGAGAACAACCAAGTTCTTTAGCAATTTCTCTTATAGTAATACTTCTACTATCTTCTTTTTTCTTTATTAAATTGAGTGTAACTTCAACAATTTGTTCTTTTGAAATATTTTTCGACACATTTATTCTCTCCTTAAAATTTAATTACCTAAGGTAATTGTATCTTATTTTTTTATTTTTGTCAACTGCTTTGATAAATATTATTAAATTTTATTTCCTCATTAAGAAAAAGATAGATTTTTTGATTTATTGATCTTTATTTTTAATTATTTCTTTAAAATTGCATATTTTCTGACATTGATTAATTCCGTTTTTAGTATTATAATCAAAAATGGAATTAATGGAGGTGAAATATGTCAAAAAATAATATTTACAACATTTTATTAAATCCAATTAGGGTTAGAATTATCAAAGTGGTTGCAAAAAAACAAAATGTAACTGCTTCAGAAATTCTTGAAAATATGAAAGATGTTTCAAGAACAACTCTTTACAGGCATTTAAATATTTTAATAGAAGCTGATATTTTAACTGTAGTTGAAGAAAAAAAGGTTCGCGGTAGTTTAGAAAGAGTAATGGCATTAAATATATCTAAAATTTCTGAAAACAGTCAAAAAGCTGATATTCCTCATGAAACTTTTCAATTTTTAATGACTATTTATGCAAAATTTGAAAATTATTTTAAAAAGGATAAAAGGGATTCGGAAAAAAACATGATTTTTTTAAACAATACAGTTATGATGATGGATGACAAAGAATTTGAAAATTTCATTTCAGATTTACAAAAGTTGTTCGTAAAATATGATTTCGATTCAACTGAAGGCAGAAAACCTCGAGATATTTCAATAATATCATCCCCAGTAGAGAAGGAGAATTAAAATGTCTAAAAAAATTAATAAAAGGAGAAAAAAGGTTATGACTATTTTTGCAATAATTTTATTTATAATTTTTTCTTTGAATGTTTTCGGTTTTATAATTAACAAAATCTTTTTTTCAAATGAATTAGACAATGTATTGCCGTATGGAAAACTTATAGAAGTTAACGGGAAAAATATGCACGTATATTCTATGGGCGAGGGAGAAAAAACGATTGTGTTACTTCCAGGGTTAGGTGTTGCGTTACCTAGTGCAGATTTTGGCCCTTTAATGAGAAAATTATCAAAAAACTTTAAAGTTGTTTGCATTGAGTATTTCGGTGTTGGGTTTAGTGATAAAACGGAAACTTCAAGAACTAATGAAAATTATACTCAAGAAATTAGAACTGTTTTAAATGCCGCTGGTTTTTCACCGCCTTATATATTGATGCCGCATTCCGCTTCAGGAATATATAGCGAATATTATGCAACAAAGTATCCAAATGAAATTTCCGCAATAATCATGTTAGATACAACTTCTTCGGCAAAAAAAGATGTTAAAGTTCCTAAATTTGTTTATAATATTGCTAAAATCCAACAAGCAACTGGCCTTAGCAGAATCATAAACTCTATTGTAGTTCCTCGATTACTAAAAGAAAGTAATGGCTATACTAAAAAAGAAATTAGCGATTACAAAAAGTTTATGAATCAAGCTTTAAATGATACAATCATAAACCAGAACATCTTTTTTTATGATAATGTAAATGAGGTAATGACTCAAGATTTTCCTAATGAAATACCTGTGTTAAAAATCGTGCCTACTGGTACTATAAAACAAGTTGGAGAAGATTATCAGAAAAATCATATAAAAAAATTAGGTGAAAATGCTCAATATACTATTTTTAATGGTTCTCACTTTATATATCATACGAATATCAAAGAAATTTATGATACTACAGTTGATTTTCTTTTGAAATATTAGTTGCTTCATGTATAATAATTATAAGTATTATTTTTTGTGGGTTTATTACTTTGGAAAGTTGATTAGTTGAAAAGAAAAACATTTTAATATTAACCGTTTTTTGATTTAATGTAGTGTAACAGCCACGCCGAACTTTGCACGGCGTTACAGCACAAGCGAAAACATTCATCTTTTGCGTAAAACAATGGTTAAACGATTGCTCAACTATCGTTCCAAAAATGGAGTGGTAATCATTGGATAAAATAAACGCGAACAAGATCAAATTTTCTAAAAAACAAATTTCGCTCGGTCAAAAAATTCGGAAAATAGCAAACTCGCTACGCTCAGACATGCTATTTTCTTACGCTTTTTTTGATTCGCTCAATTGTTTTTTTGACGAAAATTCTCAATTGCTCGCTACTTTATTTCATCCATATTTACCGTAAAACCATTATGATTAAAAACTGTTTACGGGTCACTTGACAAATGCAAACACTAAAACGTTTTTTTGTTTCACTTGCCACTCGCCACTTTTAACTTTTCACTATTTAAACGCTTTTCCATTTAAACATCTTTTCCTTTCTGCTTTCAAGTTTGAACTTTTAAACGTTATTAGATTTTCCTGACTAACTATCTATAAATTATTTTTAGACACACTATTTTACATAGAACCATTATTTTTAACAATACCAAATAAATAATTGGAGGCGGATTATGAAAAGCGAAATGATTAATTTAAAAGTTAAAGGATTTAAAGAGGATTTGACTAATCATTATATAAAAAATGATAGTGAAAAATTGGTGATTTTCTTACCGGGATTTGGTTATAACAATGATATGCCATTATTTTATTATTCAACACTGTTATTTGATAATAAAGGATACGATATTTTAAAAATTAATTACAAATATAATGAAAACAAAGATTTTCAATCGGCAGATTCAGAAGGAAAAAAACTATGGATGAAAACAGATATAGAGTCTTCTTTTAATCAAATGATAAACAACAATTATAAAGAAATAATTTTTGTTTGTAAATCAATCGGAACTATTGGCGGAATAGAGATGATTAAATCAAAATTAATGCCAGAAAATTTAAAATTCGTATGGTTAACTCCTTTAATACATATTAAAGAAGTGACTGATGTGTTAGTGAAAAATCCTTTTAAATCACTAATAATATTGGGAACAAATGATTTTTGTTTTAAAAAAGAAAATTTTGAGTTACTAAAAAATAATAAAAATAATGAGTTTTATTTAATTGAAGGGGCTAATCACAGCTTAGAAATAGAAAATAACTTGAAAGAATCATTGACAGAATTATATAATGTAATTAAAAATATAGAAAAATTTGTTTAAAAAAAATTAAAATCTCTAATTTAAAAATAATTTTTGATCTATACAAAAAATATTTTTCGTGTAATGCCGGCACTTTAAAGTGGTCTATTACAGAAAAAGGAAATATTATCCCATATTCTTTATTAAGCAGTAAAATTTTTTCTATTGGAAATATTTATAATCAAGATTATAAATATTTAGTAAATTCAAACATTGAAAAGCATGAACAGAAATGGATTTGTAATTATACAAATATTTTAGATTATTATAAACATAATGGCGAAAACTTTAATGAAATCTGCGAAAATGTTTATAGAATTTAAGGGGAAAAACATGAAAACATTGAATAAAAAAATGGATTTAAAATTTTTATTTATATTAACTTTATCTGTAAGTATATCCATATTGAGTGTAAGAATACCTTTTATAGCAAAAAATATGTTAGATTATGCTTTAGAAATGAATTTTAATAGCATAAAAAATAGTGCTTTGATTTTAATATTAACAATATCAGGAATATTACTTGTAGAGTTATTGAGAAAAATCACTATGACTTCTTATAAGAAAGATCTTTTTAATGTTATAAGAGAAAAAATAACAAAAGGTCTTTTAAACAGAGATTTCGAAAAATTTTATGAAAGAAAAAACCAAGAATATATTTCGATTTACAATAATGAAATTCCAGAAGTTGTAAATAATTATTATATGCAGTTTATAGATATAATGTTTGACTTTTTTTCCATAATAATTTTTTCTATATCTTTGTTTGCGTTACACCCACTGATGGCTATTGTAGTATTAACAACTAATGCAATACCATTATTAATCCCCGTTTTCTATAAAAATAAACTTAACTTTCAAAAAGACGAATATTTTAAAAGTCTTAAAGAATATAATATATGTCTTGGAGATATAATTAACGGTTTTTTAAATATAAAAACAAATAATGCTCAAAATAACTTTAAATATCGAGCAGACAACCTTTCTAAATTATCAAATCAAAAAATGCAAAAATATGAAAACACCTCATCAAAATCACAACTGCTTATAGGATTATTTTCATATTTTAATTATTTTTCTATAATACTTTTAGGAGTATATTTAATTACAAAAGGAGTATTAACCGCAGGGGGATTAATAGCGGCTGTAGGAGTTTCTGAAATGCTTGTAGGTCCTGTAACGAATATATCTTATGAACTTAATATATTCAATAGCTTGAAAAATATTAAAAAATCTTTATTTAAAGAATTTTCTATGTTAAAAGATGAAAAACCAAAAATTGTACTTAATAAAGAAATTGAAAAGATAGAAATTAAAAATGTTGATTTCTTTTATGCTGATAAACAAGCTTTAAAAAAAGTAAATTTCACATTTGAAAAAAACAAAAAATATTTAATATACGGAAATAACGGAAGCGGAAAATCAACATTATTCAAATTGATATCTAAAATATATGAAACATACACGGGAGACATTCTTATAAATGGAATTTCTTTAAAAACAATTGAAGAAAAATCTTATTTTGAAAAAATAGGAATTGTATTTCAAACTCCTATGATGTTTAATGATACTTTAAAAGAAAATATGATGTTATATTCAGAAATAAATGATGAAAAAATTAAAGAAGTTATAAACACGTTAAACTTAGACAGAATTCAAAATCAAATATTTGAAAATAAAAGTTTTAAAGACAGCGAAAATAATATTTCAGGTGGTGAAATGCAAAAGATAAACATATCAAGAGTTCTTCTGAAAGAAAAAAACTTTTTAATCTTGGATGAATTCACATCATCTTTTGATAAAAAAAGTAGTTTTGAATTAGAAAAAAATTTACTAGAAAACAAAAATATAACTTTATTGAATATACAGCATAATTTAAATAAAGAGCTTTTAAAATATTATGATGAAATTATATTTATTGAAAATGGTTCTATACAAAAAGAAAATAAATTATATGAAGAAAAATGTAGTAAATTGGAATAAAAATCAAACCGTTTTTAGAATCGTTTGTTATTTTTGCTTTTAACTTTTAAACGTTATTTGATTTTCCTGACCAACTACTAAATTTGAATTAATTCCCCTCTTGAGGGGTGGCAATCGTAGATTGACGGGGTGGAGAGGTTTTCTATGTTGTTTACGACCACCTGACTATAAATTATTATTAGTCGTGCTATTTTACATAGAACCAAAATACTCTTTTTATCTTACACTTTCTTTTTCATCAACAAAGTAGATAGTGTTATAACTTCGCCTTCAGAAACTCCTTTAATATATTTTCCCCAATAACTTAATTCTTCTAATTTTTGAGCCTCTATTTTTTCAAAATTGTTATTTTTTAGTCTTTCCAATATATTTTCGTAAATATATAATTCTCTTTCATTAACGGAATAACTTTTTAAAAACTTACCTGCTTTTTCATAATGCAAAAAGAAAGTAAATAACAAGCCATCTTTTTTTATTTTATTAGAAAAAAAATCGGCTAAAGATTGCCTTTTTAAACTATAATAATAATTACTTCCCATTAAATCAATAATATAATCCACAACATTATTCTTTAATGGAATTTTTGTGTAATCTCCCGCAATCAATAAAACATTTTCCTCTCCACTATTTTCTAATTCATTTTTTAATTCGCATAAGTATTCATAATTAAATGAACATAAAAAGTATTTCGAATTACTTTTTAAATACTTTTTCAATATTGAAAAAGTATTTTTTTGTTTAAAAATTATTTCCATAAATATTTTATCTTCTGTTTTTTCTTTTGAAATAGTTGTTTTTACCCATGAATTTGTTTTTTCAACTATATTAGAAATTACGGGAGTAATTTTTGGATCGTAATCATTTTCTAAATTAATATAAATATCGTTTTTTTGATATAAAAAATCTTCTAATAACATTATTCCTTCTTTTATTTTAACTTCATATCCACATTTACAACTTAAAATCCCGTTATAAATATTATTATTTTCAATTTTTTCTGCATTTAAATTTAATGCTTTTTCACAATTAGGACATTCAAGTGAACTACCATTGAGCTAAAGACTCAATGGCTTCCTAATTCATAGACCGTTGCTCAAATTTCGAGTCTTACACAATCTCCAAAGGCTTAACATCCCGCAATTCCTGCGGTAGAGCTAATTTATACAGCAGCTAACTGTTTTATCCCGAAATTTCTAATATTAATAGCCGCATTAATATCACGTTCATGTTCAGATTGACATTCAGGGCAAATCCAAGACCTGTCCTTCAAAGTCAAATCGTTATTTATATGACCACAATTTGAGCAAGTTTTAGTTGATGGTTCAAATCTACCAATTGAAACAACTTCTTTTCCGGAATATTTGGCTTTGTAAGACAATACTTCTTTAAATTTATACCAACTTTGGAAAAGAACCGCTTTCGCAAGTTTATGATTTTTAGACATACCTTGGATATTCAAATTTTCTAAAAAGTAATAATCACTTTGGTTTTCGGCGATCAACTTTTTAGTAGTTTGATGAATCCAATTATCTTTGATATTAGATATTTTTTCATAAACTTTAGCTAACTCAACACGAGCTTTTTCAAAGTTTTTAGAATGAGGTTGATTTTTACGATACTTTCTAGCCAAACTTTTCTGACAATGTCGAAGTTTTTTATCATACTTTTTAGAATTAATCGGGAAATTATATTTTTCGCCATTCGAAAGTATTAATGTATCAGCGATTCCCATATCAATACCAATGCTATTTTCAGCATCTAAAGTATTAAATGATAATTTACCTTGTGGTTGATATTCTAAAACTAATGAAACGTAATATTTGTTTGTTCTGGATTTAACAATTGTAGCTGTCTTAATTTTGTAATCAATAGGCATAATCCTATGAACTCTCGTTTTAATAGGACTTTTGATGAATTTTGGCATAACTAAATATCCAAACTTATCATTCGTTTCAGAAAGCTCAAGTTTAACGTTTTGAGGCACTTCAAACGACCATTTAGCTTTATGCCTTGATTTAAAATTAGGATATCCACCTTGTTTTTTGAAAAAACATTTGTAAGCTTTATCAAGATTCTTAAGACTAGCTTGAAGTGATTGAGAATTAATTTCATTTAACCAAGAATATTTCTCAGTTTTCTTCAGTCTGGTTAATTGATTTGCCCAATTATAATAGTTTGTGGAGGTTTTTGTGTTTTTATAGCAATTAGTTGAATAGTTTAGAAAAAAATTGTATACGAATCTTGAAGTCCCTATATGTTTTTCTAATAGAACTTCTTGATTTTTTGTAGGATATAATCTAAATTTGTATGTTTTCAACACGCTATTTCACCTCCATCTCTATAATATCGCAAGCGATTTTCGAAACAAATTTGAGTAGATTACTGATGAAATTCATCCACGGAGCTAAAGACTCCGTGGTTTTCTTTCATCAAATTTTATAAAAATTCCTTCTTCATTCAAATGGCTATATATACAATTTAAAGAATTTAAAATATCTTTTTCATTAGTTAATGTTTGAAAACTTCTGAACGGAATAATAATTAAATTATATTTTTTATTTAAGTTAAATGCACTCATATTTCCATGAATAAGTCTAATGTTATTTTTTAATTTATCGTCAAGATTATTTATCTTTTTTTCAAATTCAGCTAACATTTCTTTTGATAAATCTAAACAATCTACACTGTAATTATTTTTTGCTAACTCAATTGAAACTCTTCCAGTTCCACAAGCTAATTCTAAAATATTCCCTTTTGTTTTTTCGGCATATTCTATATAAAATGGAATATCCGACTTAACAATATCTCTCATATCTAAATCGTACAAAAATGCCGATTTTCTATATAAATTTTCTTCATTTGACATAATTTTTTCTCCCTTCTAAATCGATAATTTTTAAATAAATTTTAGATGCGAAGTATCATTAAAAATACTCATAGCATTTTGGTTAAATCTGCTTTTCGAAAGAATCGTTATACTAGCTGGCGAGCTTAAAAAACACGTTTCTCTAATAATTTCGGGATTAAATTTTAACCACCAATATAAAATATTTGATACTGTTCCACCATGAGTGACTAAAAGCAAATTCTTTTCTTCATTAGAAGAAATTCTTTCCATACACTTATGCACTCTTTTATAAAACTGTCTTGGTGTTTCTGCATTTTCAAAAGACTGATGATCGATATCATAATAATCAAAAGTAGTTTTATTTTCATTTTCTTTAACCCATTTTTTTGTTTTTCCCGCAGCTATTCCTGTATTTATTTCTCTCAAATCTTTCTCTTTAACAATATCTAAATTTAAATATTCTCTAATAACTTCCGCTGTTTGATATGCCCTCATAAGATCTGAAGAATATAATACAAAATCATATGGATTAATTGATTTTTTTAGCTTTTCTCCAATTTTTGCTGCCTGTTCTTTACCTAATTCTGTTAATGGAGTGTCAGTCCATCCACCAGACAAATCATTAATATGATGTTCTGATTGACAGTGTTGAACAATTATAATTTTATTCATTTTTAACTCCTATTAAATTATTTTAATTTTAAAACAACCATTTCACTATCTATTTTAAAATTTACTTTTTGAAGAGCCTTTTCTAAAGGAAAATTATTTACATCTATATCCGCTATTATTTTTTTGATTCCTTCTTCATTTAAAATGTCAATACATTTATTCAATAAATCAATTATATATCCATTTCCTCTTTTTTCAGGAATAACCCCAATATAATTAATAGCCCCCGTAACTTTACTGAATACCTGAGGAATAATCAGCCCTATCATTTTATCATCTTTATAAGCTAATTTCCACATTTTTTCATTATAATCAATCCCTTTTAACTGATTAAAATAGTTAATAGCAGCTTGATATTCGCCATATTCCTCTATACATAATAAATCTTCTTGATCTAAAGTATTTTTTGTAACTTCCATTATAGCTTTAATAAATTTTTCTTCTCCCACTTCTTCTAACGATAAATAAGTTAATCTATTTGGTGAAATTGATTTTTCAACGCTTTCAAGTAAAAAACTCTTTTTTTCTTGTATAATCTCAAATTTATTATTTTGAAACAATTTAATATATTTCAGATAATTAATTTTATCTGAATAAATATGTGTGCCTATTTCATTAAAGCCTTTATTTATCATTTTTATCAAACTTTCTTTTAAAATATCTGAATTATTAAAATCTTTTATATTAATATACACTATTTCGAGTTCTTTATCAAATACGGCATAAATTATTACAGAAAAAATTTCTTCTTCTTCCATAACCCAACACCATTCATCTTTTGTTACCCCGTCATTAAACATTCTTTTAATAGAATTCACAAAAGATTCTTTTTCTTCAAATGCTTCTGCTATGTTTTCTAAATAATCAACATTAAAATTTTTCAACTTCATTTATTCACCTTCTTAATAAAATTTATTAGTTCATTTATTCCTGTTAAAGCCGCTCTTTGCCTTATTCTTTCTCTGTCACCTCTAAAAAAGTGTTTTTTTATTTCGTAATTGTCCTTAATTTTTACACCTATATAAACTGTTCCCACAGGTTTTTCAACTGTACCACCTTCAGGCCCTGCTATTCCTGAAACTGCTATTCCAGTATCTGTTTTAAGACCTTCAAGCATTTCTTTAACCGTTTCACTACTTACAGCACCAAATTCTTTTATAGTATTCATATTTACATTTAATCTTTCAACTTTTGCTTCATTACTATAAACTATCAATCCTTCTTTTAGAAATTGAGATATTCCTGAAACGGATACAAGATGAGAAGTTATTAAACCTCCAGTACATGATTCTGCAAGCGATATAGTATAATTATATTTTTCTAATTCTTTTTTTAAAAGATTTTCTAATCTATCTTCATCTTCTCCAAAAATATATTCTCCAATTCTTTCATATATTTTTTCTTTAATATTATCAGATTTATTTTTTAAAGTTTCATCTGACATTAATCTAACTATTATTCCGAAATCTTTAACTAAAAATTCTACAAAAACTTCTTCTTCTTTTTCAACAATATCCAAAATTCTCTTTTCAAGTTCAGATTCTGGCAAACCCCAAACAAGAATATCTTTTATATAAATATTTGAATTAAGATTATTCTCTTCAGCAAATCTTTTTATAAATTTATTAAACGTATTTTCTAATTCAATTGGAACTCCCGGAAAAACTGCTATTTTATCCACATAAAATGCAGGAGCTGAACCTTTATCATTTGATATAATTTTAGAATTTTCTGGAAATAAAGCTTGTCTTTTGTTTCTTTCAGGCATTTCTATTCCCATTCTGATGAATCTGTTTTTTAATTTGTTGAATTCTATATCCGAAAAAATTAAATCACTTTTTAAAAAATCCGCTACTGCATCTCTAGTTATATCATCAATCGTAGGCCCTAAACCTCCAGATAATAAAAGAATATCGTTTTCATTATAAAATTTTTTTAAAACAGAAATTATATCTTCTTTTTTATCTCCAACAATAGATTTCCCTGTTATTTCAATTCCATATTTATTTAATTCTTCAGCAATATAACTGCTATTCGTATCAATCATTCTACCATTAAGCAGCTCTGAACCTATAATTATAATATGACATTTCATCTAATCAAACCTCCAAAATATTTTCAATTTAATAAAATTTTATATTGTATTCTATTTTTCTTATAATCTTGATCAAAAAAAGTTTTTAAATATATACCCTTTGCTTTTTCTATAATTTTTTTAGATGCTATGTTATCTTCATCACAAGTAAGCAAAACCTCTTTTAGTCCTAATTTTTTTGCTTCAACTAATCCTAATTCAAGAATTTTTGTTCCATAACCCTTTTTTCTATATTTAGAATTTATCTCATAACCTATATGGCCAATTCTTTTTAAAAAATCTGTATGTAAATTATGCCTTATTCTAAATGCTCCTAAAAAGCTTTTTTCATCGTCTACAAGCCAATATGTGTTATAAGAACACCAATCTTCTTCAATATTAATTCCTTTTGCAAAATTGTGGAGATCTAAAATAAATTCTTCAAAATTTTCTTGTGCTTTTTTATAATATCTTCCTGATTCATAACCTGTTTTTGTCACTTCTTCAACATATTCTAAAAAAGAATTCTTGTAATCAATATTTGGTTCTACTAATTTCATCTTTCGACCTCCAAAATTATCATTTTAATCCGTATTTTTCTAAATCTATTTTATCATCATTTACAATTACTCCTTCTATTTCTAAAAGGTTTCTTTGTAAAATAGCTCCTTCTCCTTCAAGTGATATTTTCCCCTGCTTATTAACTATTCTATACCACGGTAATTTTTCTGATTCTGACAAAGTATGAAGCACTCTAACAACTAATCTTGCTCCATTTCTTAATCCCGCTCTATCTGCAACATTTCCGTATGTATCAACTTTTCCAGAAGGTATAATCTTTATAGCTGCTAAAATTTTTTGTGTTGAAACACTGTATTCTTTTTTATTCTTCATTTTTTCCCTCCAAATAAAATTAAAATTTTTTTAAGAAAAGTGGTATAATATTATTATCTTAATTAAAAACCATTTCATTTTTTACTTTATATATCAGTTTTATTAATCTTTTTTAAAATAAGAATTTAATTGCAGGTGATTTTATGAAAATGATTTTTATCATTATAATTTTTTGTTTTTTGAATTTAGGGTTATTTTCAAATGATATATTACTAGCTTTACGCCCCGTGCCTCCTTATGTAATGGAAGATGAAGAAGGAAATATTTCTGGAATTGAATATGAAATAATAGTATCTGCTCTTGAGACTAAAGGGTATTCTGTAAAAGTTCAACTTTTCCCTTTAGCACGAATGGTTGATACTATAAAATTTGGTATTGTTGATGCGGCTGCAACTATTTTGCCTTCACATGAAACTGGCAAATATCTTTCTGATGTTTATATAACTTATACTAATATAGCTCTTGGTTTAACTTCTAGTAATTTCGAAATTAATAATATTAATGATTTCAAAGATTATTCTATTGTAGCTTTTCAACATGCTACAGTAGTTCTTGGAGAGGATTTTCGAGAAGTCATGAAATCAAATAAAAATTATTCCGAAACATCTCAACAAATCCTTCAAATAAAAATGCTTTTTAATAATCGTCTTGATTTAGCAGTTGGAGATTTTCGAATATTAAGATATTTTATTTTTGATTCTAATACTGCTGTAGATTCAACTATTCCTGTTAAAGAATACTTCACTTTTCCTTCAACTCATTATCGTGTTGCTTTTGTTAACGAACAACATATGATAGACTTCAATGAAGGTCTTTCAATTATAAAAGCTAATGGCACTTATGATGAAATAATAGAAAAATATTCTTATTAATAAAGTTTATCATAAAAAATTAATTTTAATACAATTCAAAATTTTTTAAGCCTTTCTTTTGAAAGGCTTTTTTATTATATGTATTTAACAAATAGTACCTTGACACACATAGTAATTTGTGATATCCTTTTTTGGGAGGTGATTTTTATTATTAGTAATTTCAATAGCGATCTGATAAGAGGTCATATAGACACTTTTATTTTAAAAATGTTAACTGAAAAAGATAGTTATGGATATGAAATAATAAAATCTATTTTATTGAAAAGTAATAAAAAATACGAATTAAAAGAACCTTCTCTTTACACGAGTTTAAAAAGATTAGAAAAAGGTAATTTTATTAATTCTTATTGGGGAGATGAATCTCTTGGGGGAAGAAGAAAGTATTATAAGATAACAGATTCTGGAAGAGAAAAATTAGAAAAATCTTTTAATGACTGGCTAATTGCAAAAGAAATAATTGATTTATTACTTAATTAAAAAAAGAAAGGAGAATTATATGAGCGAATTAAAAATTTATGTGGAAAAACTTTTTAAAAGATTTAAAAACGAAAATTATTCTGATTTAAAAGAAGAAATTTTATCTAATCTTGTAGATAAAAAAAATGACCTTATAAAAAGTGGATTGAGCGAATTTGAAGCAATTGAAAAAGCGAAAAACAGTATAAAAAATATAGATCATTTAATTGATGAAAATATAATTGTTGAAATTAATAAAATTAAAAAAGAAGCTTTACAGTATTCTTTAATTTATCTTTTAAGTGCTTGGATAATTTCTATTCCTTCTATTATTTTTAATACAGGATTTTTCTTAAGAATACTTTTATTTTTTTCTATTTTAATCACAGGATTATGGTATTGTTTTTGTTTGATGAAAAAAAATCCTGATTATGTTTTAAAAAGAAAGAGTATTAATTATTTAAAAATTAAAAAGGCAAAAAATATTTTTTGGTTTATATGGCTATTGTTTTTCTTAACGGCATTTTCTACTTTAACTGCGGTTCAATTTGCAAGTAATATATGGTTCTCGAATCCTATTATAATAAATGGACCTTACAATTTAGGATTAATTGTTTTTAGATATTTGATAATATCATTAACTTTAGTATTTCCATTAATTTTTCAAAAATCTTTTAATTTATTAAAAAATTATGAGGTAAAAAATTATGAAAATTAAAAATATTTTAATTGTCGTATTATTAATAGCAGGAGTTTCTTTATACGGCTATTTTAGACTTGTAGTAATACCTCAAAATAATGAAAAACATAAAAATTATATTTTGATGCAGCAAAACCCTGAAACTCATGATTTTGAAAGTGTTATGAAATATAAACATCTATATATGGGAAACGCTTCAAACTTATCAAATTTGTTTAATAATTTACCGCTTAAAGAAATAGATAAAACATTTCAGCTTTTTCCAGAAAATCTTACAGCCCAAATTGAATACAAAGAAATTTCATCAAATATTGATAATAACCATTTATTAAAGTCTTTGATTTACAATTCTTTATCTGCATATATATTAATAAACAATCTTGAAAAACTTATATTCGTTTTTGAAGATACCACTTATATTACCAAAAAAAATGTATTTAAAAATTTTTTCGGAGATTTTTCTGAGCTTTTAAAAATAGATATTTGGAAAAATAATTTTCAAGAACCTTTAAAAAATGATGATTACGTAAATGAAATATCGAAAACTTTGATAATTGAAATTTGACAGTGATGCTTTTATGTAGCTTATAATTCCTAAAAAAAACGTTTTGTCTTTATTTTGTTGACTTACCCCTTTTTTGTCTATATAATCTATTAAAAATATATTATTTTTTAAGGGGGAGTTTTTGTGTCTTTAACAAAAGAATTGCATAGAAAAAATCAGTTAATGTTAAGTCTTTTTGTTTTAAGTGTTAGTTTAGGTATTGTAGAAAACCTTATTACCAAAAAAGGAGCTAGCTCGTTAATTATTATCGGAGGAATTGGCGGACTGTTTTCAATTATTTTGTTTTATTTAATTAAAACAAAAAAAGCACCTAATTTAGTAATGTATTTATCTGTTTTAGGTATTCAAAGTATCGTTTTTTCATTTGTTGAATTTACTCCTGGGGTTTTCTCTTATTTGACAATTTATTTATCTCTTTTTTTAATTTCGCTTTATCAAGATTATAAACCTGTCATTCTATCTGGCGTTATAAATATTTTAATTTCAACTTATGCTTTTCATAACTACAATGATCTTATATTCCCAAATTATTCGGGAATAGGCAATATTTTCACTTTTAATTTTATTATCGGATTATCTGTCATTTTACTAGTTTTACAATGTAGAAATAGCCAAAAAATGCGTAATGAAATAAATGATAATCAATTAAGTTTAGAAAAATCAAATAAAGAGAATGAAAATTTAATAATTCAAATAAAAGATTCTGTAGATATTCTTGCTTCATTTAGCTCTGTATTAAGAAAAAATATTGATTCGACTATGGAAATATCTGAATCTATGACCAAATCATTTCAAGAAGTTGGAAATTGTATTGAAAAAGAATCGAACAGTGTTTTAAAAATAAATGATGAAATGAAAGACGATAACGAAAAATTAACTGAAATTTTTAAGGACTCTAACAAAATGCGTTCTGTTTCAGAAAATACACTTTCAATTTCCAATTCAGGAAATGTTCAAATGCAAAAGTTAAATAAGAAAATGCATATGGTTGAAGAAGATATAAATAAATCTGTTTCAATAATGAATGAATTAATTCATCAAATTGATCAAATAGAAAATATTTTAAAGATATTAAATGGTATTGCCGAACAAACAAATTTACTTGCTTTAAATGCTTCTATAGAAAGTGCAAGAGCTGGAGAAGCTGGAAAAGGCTTTGCTGTTGTTGCTGATGAAATAAGAAAATTAGCGGAAGAATCAAAATTGTCTAACGAAAACATTAGTGGAATACTTCAAGGAATTGCCGAACAATCTAAACAAGCGACTTTAAGAATTAAAAATTCTCAAAATAGCGTTATAGAAAGTTGTAAAGAATCAGATGAGGTAAAAAATATCATGATTAAAGTTGAAGAAAACACAAATAGCGTTATGGGAAAATCAAATGATCTTGAAAAAATGATTAGCACCTTATCTAATTCTTTTGATACAATCACAAAACAGTTAAATACAATCACTAATATTTCACAAGAAAATACCGTATCAGTAGAAGAAATGATAGTTTCAAATGAAGAACAATTTTCTAAATTTTCAGAAATTTACAATCAACATAAAAAATTAGAAGAAGTTATCAACAAATTAATCACTTTAAGATAATACCCTATTATTTAATTTACAAAAAGAAAAATCATATTTGATTTTTCTTTTTGTTTCTTCACATGTTATAAATATTTTTTATCTCTTAATTTCATATCTTCCTTTAAAATTTTCTTTGGCTTTTTCAGTATGTTTTTTAATAAACTCAGTTTTAGCTTCAGTATAAGCATCACGATCGTTTTTAAACTTTTGCATTAATTCATGTTTTAGTTTCCCATATTCTTCTGCAATTTCAACATTTTCTATCAAATAATCTCTAAAATACAATTCTCCCCAATCTCCAGCATATCGAATATGAACATGATAAACTTGCCCTTTAAAACCCTCTTTGGTATATCCTTTCATATACATCATATGCGGTGGTGCATTATTAGGTTGCGGAGTATAAATATATCCCATAAATTCCATATTTTCAATTATTTTTTGCGTATCTGCGAATTCTTTAATTTCAACTAAAATATCAATAGTTGGTTTTGAATAAAGATTTGGAACAGCAGTACTTCCATAATGATTAATTCTATAAATATTTTCTTTTCCTAATGTTTTTTCAAGATGCTCTTTTTCAATACAATAATTTTCTTTCCAAATCGGATCATATTCTGTAATAATGACTGGAAATAATTCCCATAACTCTTCATTTGTCATTTCATGTAATTCTTTGCTCATTTTTTTTCTCCTTTTCATATCAGTTTAGATATTTCTTTTTCAAATTCTTTTTCTTTCATAATTCTATGAGTAACAAATTTACCCTTATAATACAATCCAAAAGTTCCGAAAGGACTTCCTTTTTCTTTAGCTTCTTCAAAATTATTCAACTTTATTATTTCAAAATATTTATTTTGTGATTTTAAAAAATTTCCCAAATCATAAATTATATCTTCCATAAATGTACATTGATTTGAATATACAAAACTGAAATCGGATTTGTTTTCAAAAATGCCTTTTTTAGCTTTATCTGAAAATTTTGGATTTTGTGCCTTTTCATTAAATTTTAAAACTAGCAACTCGAAGTATGGCTCTGCATAATCTGCCACTTCAAATCCTTGTTTAAGATAAAATTTTTTATCAGTTAAAAATGCTTTAGTCTTGTTGCTGCATACAACCGCTATTCCGTCTTTATTTTGATTTTTTGAATCTTTTATACATTCATCAAGAAGTTTAACAGAAAATCCTTTACCTTTAAATTTTCCTGAAACCCACAAACAATTTATCATCATATAATTTTCACCTATAACCGGCTTCCATACCGTTTCGATAGGCATATATTCTATAAAAACTTTTCCTCTTTCATCAAGTCTTTTAAATTTAAGTCCATTATCAAAATTTCCTTTCATCCAATCTTTTTTTGTGTTCTCTCTTTTTTTATTTAATTTATCATTTCCTATTGCACAACAAATATGATTATTTTCTATATTCTCCATGTTTATATCTATTATCCCCACAATATTTCACCTCCATTTTTATATTATAATTATATATCTAAAAAATTGACAGCATTATGTCATAATTAAAATTATATAATAATAATAAATATAAAATCAACAAGCTTACAAAAATAGATTTTTGCCCTTGACTTATTGGTCAATATGTGATAAAATATTTTTGACCAATAAGTCAACAAGCAATAAGTTTAAAAATTGACCGTCAGGTTTATAAGGAGGAACAAATATGGCTAACATTATAGAAATTAAAAATTTGACAAAGAGTTATGGAAAAAGCAGAGGTATAATTGATGTAAGCTTTTCTGTAAAAAAAGGAGCATTCCTGTAATAAGAAAAGATAAGGGTTGAAAAAAAGGGAACCTCCCTGTAAAATAAAGATGTAGAACAAATACAAAAATATTTTACAAACAGGAGGAACCCCAAATGAATTATAC
>Ga0334889_1000663_pt1 | contig 51146 bp, 46 predicted proteins | sample GraSluR1_MG_2_FD_207222 | JGI IMG/M metagenome (GOLD analysis project Ga0334889, IMG submission 207222) | Sludge microbial communities from methane-producing bioreactor in Wageningen University, Netherlands - Granular Sludge_8_08-R1 | ecosystem: Engineered > Bioreactor > Anaerobic > Unclassified...
CCAACGAAGTCGTCGTCGTCCAGGTCTTCGAGGGGACGGGCGGCCTCGGCAAGGAGTCCACCGTCAAGTTCACCGGCGACGTGATCAAGATGCCCCTCTCTCCCGACATCATCGGGAGAGTCCTCTCTGGGTCTGGTCAGCCCCGAGATGGCGGCCCGCCAATAGTGCCCGACGTATCGAAAGACATCTCTGGTGCGGCCATCAACCCCGCCGCCCGAGAGAAGCCCAGGGCTTTCATCCAGACCGGGATCTCCACCATCGACGGGACCAACACCTTAGTCCGGGGCCAGAAGCTTCCAATCTTCTCCGGAGCGGGTCTCCCCCACAACGATGTGGCCCTCCAGATCGCCCGGCAGGCCAAGGCCCTCGGCGAGGCCGAGTCCTTCGCCGTCGTCTTCTGCGCCATGGGGATCACCAACGAGGAAGCTCAGCACTTCATGGCCGACTTCGAGAGGACCGGCGCCCTGGAAAGGGCGGTCGTCTTCCTGAACCTGGCCGACGACCCCGCTGTCGAGAGGCTGCTCACTCCTCAGCTTGGTCTGACGACCGCTGAGTACCTCGCCTTCGACCTCGATATGCACGTGCTGGTCATCTACACCGACATGACCAACTACTGCGAGGCTATGAGACAGATGGGGGCCGCCCGTGAAGAGGTGCCCGGCCGAAGAGGATATCCCGGCTACATGTACACCACCCTCGCCATCCAGTACGAGAGGGCTGGGATCATCACCGGCAAGAAGGGGTCCATCACCCAGTTCCCCATCCTCACCATGCCCGGCGACGACATCACCCACCCGATCCCCGACCTCAGCGGCTACATCACCGAGGGCCAGCTGATCGTCTCTCGTGAGCTTCACCGAAAGGGCATCTACCCACCCATCGACATCAGGCCGTCCCTCAGCAGGCTGATGAACTCCGGCATCGGAGCAGGCCACACCCGAGAGGATCATAGGGCGGTCTCAGACCAGCTTTACGCCTACTATGCAGAGGGATGCGATCTCCGAGGCCTCGTGGCCATCGTCGGTAAGGAAGCTCTCTCTGAGAGGGACCGGCTCGTCCTGGAGTTCGCAGATGCCTTCGAGCGCAAGTTCGTCAACCAGGGCAGAGACGAGGACCGGTCCATCTTCGATACTCTGGACATCGGATGGAACCTCCTATCGGCCCTCCCCGAGACGATGCTGACGAGGATCGACGACCACCTCATCAAGAAGTACCACCCCAGGTACAGGAAGAAAGAGTGAGATCATGGCCGTAATCAGTGGGACGAAGCCGACCAGGGCAGTCCTTATCGCCCTAAAGAGGAGGATCAAGGTCGCTCAGATGGGTCACAATCTTCTGAAGATGAAGCGTGACGGTCTGATGATCGAGTTTTTTGAGGTCCTCAACCAGGCGAGGACCATCCGTCAGGAGTTGGTCGAGGACTTCATAAAAGCTCAGCAGAGCCTCAACATGGCCAAGGCTACCGAAGGTGCGCTCGCGATCAAGAGCGTCGCCTTCGCCCTCCAGAAGGAGCCGGCTGTAGAGCTGGAAAGCAGGAACATCATGGGCGTCGTAGTGCCGAAGATTACGGCAGATTCAGTTCAGAAGCAGATGTTCGAGCGCGGATACGGCATCATCGGTACGAGCGCTGCCATCGACGAAGCTGCTGAGGCCTACGAGAGCCTGGTGGATAAGATCATCACCGCTGCAGAGGTGGAGACCGCCCTTATCAAGCTGGTGGAGGACATCGACGCCACCAAGAGACGGGTGAACGCTCTGGAGTTCAAAGTGATCCCCGACATCCACGATACCGTCCGGTTCATCGGCTTCGCACTGGAAGAGATGGAGAGAGACAACCTCGTAAAGCTGAAGATGCTCAAGGGCAAGGCCCAGAGGGCAGCGAAGGCCGCCGAGGCTGCGAAGCTGGCGGAGTCGGCTGCGGCCAAGAAGGCGACAGCCAAGGCGGGATAGGCATCTCGATGGCGTCATCGTATGGCGAACCTGCTTGAACGAAAGGCGAAAGAGTGGTTTGGAACCCCCGAGAAGAAGGCACGACTGCTGCAGGTCCTCGTCTACATCTCGAACCTGTACGTCATCCTCGGGGTGTTCGTCCTCATTTATGTTCTGTACGGCGATCACCTGATCGCCCTATGGAACTCTCTGAGGTGAAGGCGCGGAGGGGCCCCGGCCCCCAAGATCTTGGGTCGGAGGCTCCCTCAGACCTCTATTTTTTGATGCATCGAAAGGCAACTCAGACCCGATCGTCGGCTTAAGATCAGCATTAAAAATGAACTTCGATGATGCCCGCATTTGAGCGGCAGCCCTTATGCTACGGGCTTTCTCCGTCCGTCCCGACCTTTGAGGTGGCAACAACCTCCTTTCGCTGGGCGATCCTGTAGCCGCAGATCACCTGTCGCCTTCCCGATATGATCTCGTCGAGCTCGGGGTCTCCGGTCTCCACCATGAGGCGGGGCGTCTCCTTCAGCTTGTGGGGGGTGGCGACGATGATCAGGTTTTCCGGCCCGGCCTTTCTGAGGACCTGGGGGCTTATCTGCTGGCTTCCCCTCCCCAGGATGAACCCCTGGGCTCCGATGGGGCTGACTACGATCTTCGTCCTCCCCACCGCCTCGATCTCTCGGAGGAGGTCGCTTTCGGAGGCGTCGCGGCAGATCACTCGGCCGTCTTTCACCAAGTCGACCCCCAGGAGGGTCTTCTCAACGCCAAGGAGTTCGGCGATCTTGGCGGTCGTCGTCCCCGCCCCCAGGATGTAGGCGGAGCCGTCCTGCATGAACTCCGAGGCGAAGGCGGCGATCTCCTCTTTAAAATCCTCTTCGGAGCTCGCGGCGTAGATCTGCTTCCTCTCCTGGACGAGGACCGGCTGGTAGGGGACGGCGGCGACCCCGTAGATCTTGGTGTCGAGGGTCCCGGCCCGGTACTTCTCCTCGTCGACGTCCAGGATCTCCGTCTCCCTCGTTTGGAGATTCCCTTCCAGATATCCCCGGATGAGCTCTCCCGCCGCCTGGGGGCTTACGGCGAAGACCCCCGAGTGCATCTTGACGCCTGCGGGTATCCCGATGATGGGGACCCTCGATCCTACAACCCCGGCGACGTCCCGGGCGGTCCCATCGCCGCCGGAGAAGACGATCAGGTCGACGCCTTCTTCGATGAAACATCGGCAGACTTCCCGGGTGTCCTCCGCCGTCGACGTGCCCGAAGGCCGGTGGACCACCCGGCATCGGAGGCCGTACCTTCTGAGGGACGCCTCTCCCATATCGCCGGCGGCGGTCAGAAAGAGGACGTCGAGGCCGACGAGCCCGGCTAGGGCCGCCTCCGCCCGGCGGGGGGCGACGGCGACCGCCCCCCTGGCCAGCGCCTCCTCGACGAGGCCGTCGGTCCCCTTGAGGCCGACGGCACCGCCCATGCCGGCGATGGGGTTGACGAGGAACCCCACCTTCTTCAGTCTGCTCCCCCCGTCCCCTTCGGAACTCAGAACTTGGGGATCTTCGCCAGGGACTGCTTCACCAGCTCCTCGGGGTACTCGTAGTCCACCAGGTTTCCTGAGAAGTAGGCATCGTAGCTGGAGAGGTCGAAGTGGCCGTGGCCGCTGAGGGAGATGACGATCGTCTTCTCCTCGCCGGTCTTCTTGCAGGCGATGGCGTCGTCGATGGCCGGCTTTATCGCGTGGGAGGACTCGGGGGCGGGGAGGATCCCCTCGGTCCGTGCAAAGGTGACGGCGGCCTTGAAGACCTCGTTCTGGTGGAAGGACATCGCCTCGATGACGCCGTCGTGGACTAGGTTGCAGAGGAGGGGGGCGTCGCCGTGGTATCGGAGCCCTCCGGCGTGGATCGATGGCGGGATGAAGTCGTGGCCCAGGGTGTACATCTTGAGGAGGGGGGTGAGCCGCGCGGTGTCGCCGAAGTCGTAGGTGTAGAGCCCCTTCGTCAGGGTGGGGCAGGCGGCGGGCTCGCAGGCGACCATCTTGATCTCCTTCTTATCCTTCAATTTGTCGGGGACGAAGGGGAAGCACATGCCGGGGAAGTTAGAGCCGCCGCCGACGCAGCCGTATATGACGTCGGGATAGTCGTCGACGGTCGCCATCTGCTTTTTGAGCTCTTGGCCCTCGACGGTCTGGTGGAGGAGGACGTGGTTTAGGACGGATCCCAGAGCGTAGTTGGTGTTATCGTGGGTGGCCGCGTCCTCGACGGCCTCGGAGATGGCGATTCCTAAACTACCGCCGGTGTTGGGGTGCTCTTTTAGGATCGCCCTTCCGGAGTTGGTCAGCTCGCTGGGGCTTGCGACGCACTCGGCGCCCCATACCTGCATGATGCTCTTCCGGTACGGCTTCTGGTCGAAGGACGCCCGGACCATGTAGACCCGGCACTCGAGGCCGAAGAAGCTCGTGGCCATGGAGAGGGCCGAGCCCCACTGGCCGGCGCCGGTCTCGGTAGCGATCCTCTCGATCCCGGCCTTCATGTTGAAGTAAGCCTGGGCGACGGCGGTGTTCGGCTTGTGGCTCCCGGCGGGGCTGACCCCCTCGTACTTGTAGTATATCCGCGCCGGGGTCTTGAGGTGCTCCTCGAGGCGGTGGGCCCGGAAGAGGGGGGTCGGCCTCCAGAGCTTGAGGATCTCCCGGACCTCATCGGGGATGTCGATCCACCGCTCGGTGGACATCTCCTGCCGGATCAGCTCCCTCGGGAAGATCGCTTCCAGGTCAGTTGGAGACAGGGGCTTTCCCGTCTGGGGGTGGAGGGGCGGGTCCAGGGGCGTCAAAAGGTCTGCGGCGACGTTGTACCACCGCTTAGGTATCTCTTCTTCATCCAGCAGAATTTTAGTTTTCAAAGGCATATCCTCCAGAAACGATGAGTCTTGATGTACTCTAATGTGCATTGGGGTAATGATGACGGCGTTATTTAAGGGTTTTGGGGTGCGCAGGTTGGCGGTTTTTAATTCAAGTTGAGCATCTCGCAGCTTGCAGAGAAATGCACCTTTTAACTTAACTTTTCTGGAGTCTGTTGTTTCTCCATCCATAAAGATAGAATATCTCCGACGATCATATATGTGTACACTACATAACGATCCGCTTCTTCACGAGTTATGATTGAGTGGGTACCCTTATTAGCAGCCTCAATTACGCTTTCAAGCCGATCTTCTAGAAATTTTAAATGAGATCCAACTAAATCTTCGAATCGTTCTGAATCGTTGTGGTCCTCAACAAAACAAATGAGTCTGTTTTTATAATTTTCCTGTTCCAATTTGATTTTTATTTCTTTACCATTTAAGTTTTTATATCTAGGCTCGACCTGAGGTGGAAAAACAGCATCTGCCAAATCCGTGAGGACTCTTCTACAACTATGTACTGCATTCGACCAGTCTTCCGAACTATCAGATTCCAGATTTTTATATATAGACATAACTTTTTGATCACCGGTAGGGACTAATGAGCCAATTGAGTTATCAACCGATTCCCGTATTCGAGAAAATGCGTCTTCAGCCAAGCCTGAGAATTTAAGTTCGTAATATTTCTTTGATATATAATCATAAACGAATATTTTTTTGCTTGCAAGGACCTGACGCAATTTCGAGATTTCATGCTTTAAAATGTTTTTTCTCACTCCCGCTCGCGAAGACTCCCAAAATGCAGCAGCTATAGGCCCCAAGTCCAGATCTGGTTCGGGTATTTTTTCAAGCTCAGAAATGTTGGTTTGTAGATCACGTTCAAGCGCCTCTATAGATTCGATATCGTCCAGAATCTCCGGATAATCTGTTTCCTTTAGAATGCGCGCTAGGCGTCTCGTCTTCAATGCCACTCTTGATAAGGGTATTTCCACTGCTTCGATATCCGTAAGTATCTTCTCGGATAGCTCCAGCGCTTCTTTTATCACTTTAGGATTTGCAGGAATGGCCTCTGTCGTCATAACATCACGAATACCGGTTGGCACAGTTTGATCTAAATCATAACTTGAAACCTTCATAACTCTTTCGTCTATGATAAACTTGCCACTTTATTCGAGGCGAATTTCATACTTCTATCTTGACAGGGTCAAGCTTTATCTATTTTGGCGGAGATCTCCCTGGCCATGGCAGGTCTAACCCTCTCTGAGAAGATCTTCTCTCGAGCCTCGAAGAAGGTGGTGAGGGCCATGGTCCACGACATCACCGGCCCCCTGGCGGTGAAGGGGTTTTATGAGATCGCAGGCGAGGACGCGCACGTCTGGGATCCCGAGAAGATAGTGATCCTCTTCGACCATCAGGTCCCGGCAGACAGCCTCGCCGCCGCCGAGAACCACATCATGCTCCGGAGGTTCGCTGCCTTGCAGGGGATCCTAAACTACGACGTCTTCGAGGGGGTCTGCCACCAGGTGATGCCGGAGAAGGGGCACGTCCTCCCCGGCGACCTCGTCGTCGGCTCCGACTCCCACACCTGCGCCTACGGCGCCCTCGGCGCGTTCTCGACCGGGATCGGCAGCACCGACATGGCCTCGGTCTTCGCTACGGGAACGCTCTGGTTCATGGTCCCCGAGACCTTGCGGCTCAGGGCTGAGGGGAGGCTCTCCCGGCTCGTCACCTCAAAAGACGTCATCCTGAGGATGATCGGCGACATCGGCGCCGACGGCGCCACCTACCAGGCCTGCGAGTTCGCCGGCCCCGCGGTATCGAGGATGTCGGTCCCCGAGAGGATGACGATGACGAACATGGCGATCGAGATGGGGGGGAAGGCCGGCCTCGTCGACCCCGACGAGACGACTCTGGGTTACATCCGAGAGCGGGTCCCGGACTTCGACGGCGAGAAGGTCCTCCACGGCGACGAGGACGCCTCCTTCACCGAGCGGGTCTGGGAGGTCTCGGACCTTCCGCCCCAGGTAGCCGTCCCCCACCACGTCGACCACGTCGTCCCGGCCGGCGACCTCGCCGGGACGAAGATCGACCAGGTCTTCCTCGGCTCCTGCACCAACGGCAGGTTCGAGGACCTCGCCCTCGCCGCTGAGGTTATGGGGGACGAGCCCGTGGCCCGGGGCGTCCGTATGGTGGTGATCCCCGCCAGCAGGACCGAGTACATGAAGGTCCTCCGAGCGGGGCTCGTAGAGAAGTTCATGGAGGCGGGGGCCATCGTCGAATCCCCATGCTGCGGCCCCTGCATGGGCGGAAGCTTCGGCCTCCTCGGGGACGGGGAGGCTTCCCTCTCCACCTCCAACCGGAACTTCCAGGGCCGCCAGGGAAGCCCGAAGGCGAGAGTCTACCTCTGCTCGCCGGCGACGGCTGCCGCCGGGGCGATCACCGGCGAGATCACCGACCCCCGGGAGATCTGATCCGATGCAAGCTAGATGGGCCTGGTCCCGATACCTTCGACCACCGAAACCCTCTGGGCGCATCCGTTAACATGAAAGTCGCCTTCAAGCTCGGCTATCTCGGCCGGGGCTACCACGGCTTCCAGCACCAGCCAGCCGTCCCGACGGTCCAGGCCGCCGTCAGGGACGCCCTCCGCTCCCTGGGGATAAACGACGGGAGCTTCTGCTACGCCGGAAGGACCGACCGGGGGGTATCGGCCCTCGGCCAGGTGATCGACTTCTACGTCAACCCCGCCAAGGCCGATCTCGCCGTCCCCCGGGTCGTAAACAGCCGGCTCCCCACCGACGTCTGGGCCTGGGCCTGGGCCCCCGTCCCCGAGAACTTCAGCGCCCGTCACGCCGCCCTCTGGCGGGAGTACAGGTACCTCCTCCCCGGCGGCGGCCTCGACCTCGATCGTATGCGAAAGGCTGCGAGGGAGCTCGTCGGCGTCCACAACTTCAGAAACCTCTCCTCGGAGAAGAGGGGACCATCGGCCCGGAACCTGATGAGGCTCGATCTGACGGAGGAGAAGGGGATTGTCGTCATCGACGTCAGGGCCGACGGCTTCCTCTGGAACATGGTGAGGAAGATCGCGACGGTCCTGGAGCTGGTGGGGTCCGGGGAGCGGGACCTGGCCTGGGTAGGCAGCCTCCTCGATCCCGAGACGAACCGGGGGGTCGCCCCCGCTCCGGCGGAGGGGCTGATCATGATGGACGTGGGGTATCAGGGGGTAAGCTGGAGGGTCGAGCCCTACTCCATGAGGATGGCAAAGGAGAGGCTCTCTGCCGTACTGAAAAGGGATCAGGCCCTGGCGGAGGCGACGGGGGTCCTCGCCAGGTCCATGGAGGAGTTCAGAGGATGATCTCGATCCCCAGCTCCTCGGCCAGCTCCTTGTAGCGGTTCCGGATGGTGACCTCCGTCACCCCCGCGACGTCCGCCACCTCCCGCTGGGTCCTCCGGTCGCCGCAGAGGATCGAGGCGATGTAGATCGCCGCCGCCGCGACCCCCGTGGGGCCCCTGCCGCTCGTCAGCTCCTTCTCCGCCGCCTGGCGGAGGATCTCGATCCCCTTCGCCTGGACCTCGCCTTTTAGGCTCAGCCCGGAGCAGAACCGGGGTATGTAGTCGATGGGGCTCGTCGGCATCAGCTTCAGGGCCAGCTCCCTCGATACGAACCTGTAGGTCCTCCCGATCTCCTTCCTCGAAACCCTCGATACCTCGGCGATCTCGTCTAAGGTCCTAGGAACGTTGCACTGCCGGCAGGCGGCGTAGAGGGCGGCGGCGGCGACCCCCTCGATGCTCCTCCCCCTGATCAGGTTCTTGTCGACGGCCTTTCTGTAGATCACCGCGGCCGTCTCCCTCACGTTCCGGGAGAGGCCCAGGGCCGAGGCCATCCTGTCCAGCTCGGAGAGCGCGAAGGCGAGGTTCCGCTCCGTGGCGTTGCTGACCCGGATCCGCCGCTGCCACTTTCGGAGGCGGTAGAGCTGGGCCCGGTTCTTGGATGATATGGTCTTGCCGTAGGAGTCCCGGTTCCTCCAGTCTATCATCGTCGAGAGCCCCTTGTCGTGGATGGTGTAGGTCATGGGAGCGCCGACCCTCGACCTCTTCATCCTCTGGTCGTGGTCGAAGGCCCTCCACTCAGGCCCCTGGTCGATGAAGTTCTCGTCGATGACAAGGCCGCAGTCGGAGCAGACCAGCTCCGCCCTCTCGTAGTCGTGGACGAGGGCGTGGCTACCGCACTCAGGGCACTCGACGATGAACTTCTCGAACTCGTCTACCTTCTCCTTCTCCCGCCTGAGCTTGATCTTCTCCTGGATCTTCTCCTTCTCAGACCGTTCAATCTCCCTAATCTTTTCTATTTCTTCCACCAAATCCGCGCTCCTCGAAATAGAGTCTTTTTCCCAGGTGAACTGCCGGATCGACGTTTCGATAGGGTTTGACGACGATGTAGGGCCGATCCGTCGGACCGAATATGTCAAAAACCCGGCCGATCTTGGATTTCTTTTGATCTACGACGACAGAATTGATCTTCGGTAGCTCTTCCTTCCTTTCAACGCTGGCTTCAACGCGCACTATCAACTTCTTCTGGACGGAGTGATGGGTGGTGCCCAACCTCTTCAACCGGTCACCTCACCCCAACTTGTTCGGGATCATCGTATATAAAGGTTCCGCAAACATTTTATTTGATGAGATTTCCGCCCCAGGGACTCAAAGTTTATCTCCTCAAAGGAGCGTCCATGGCGGTTATGTTCGAAAAGCTTCCTACCGTCCCCACGTCCCAAGAGCTGGTGGACCGGGCTTTCAGACGGTCGAAGAGGGCGGCCACAGGACAGAAGAAGGACGAGGCGATGCTGATGACCGCCGGAAACATCCTATCCGACAACCTGTCAAACCTGGTCCGAAAGTACCCCTCCTTCATGAACATCCCCCCCTTCTACCACGACCTAGTCGACGCCGCCGTGGGGGTGGACGAGATGAGGATCCATCTATCCCGGGTATCCTGGGCCGCCTCCACCATCAGGTCGATCACCCGGGACCACCTGACGAGGATGAAGAGTGCCCCGGATAAGCCTTCCATCAGGAGGGCCGCCTTCGGGAGGATGGCCTCGGTGATGAAGTCGATAGATCCTGACCTCCTCTTCCTCAACGACGCCCGCCAGAGGCTGAGGCTGATGCCGACGGTCGATCCCGACCTCCCCGCCATCATCGTCGCCGGATACCCGAACGTCGGGAAGTCGAGCTTCATATCCTCCGTCACCGGAGCGAGGCCCGAGATCGCCAGCTATCCTTTCACGACGCGGGGGGTGGGGGTGGGCCACTTCATCCGGGGCCACCAGAGGTATCAGGTGGTGGACACCCCGGGCCTCCTCGATCGCCCTCTCTCTGCGAGGAACGAGATCGAGCTTCAGGCGGTAGCGGCCCTGAGACACCTTCGGGGCGCCGTCCTCTTCATCCTCGACCCGAGCGAGTACTGCGGCTTCTCTTTAGAGGAGCAGCTCCGCCTCCTCGCCGACGTCAAAAGCTGGCTCCGCCTTCCGGTGCTGGTGGTGGCGAACAAGGTCGACCTCGCCGGCTACGAGGGGGCCGAGATGGCGATGTCCACCACAAGCGGCGCCGGGGTCGTCGAGGTTCTTGACCGGATGGTGGAGATGCTGGATGGCCTCGCCGCCCGCGAAGAGGACGATAGAAAAGAGGAGTAGAGGTCTCCTAAGGGAGGCCGCTCTGCTGCCCACCGGGAGAAGGGGGAAGGATCGTCGGCCAGTGCCGCATCAAGTCCTCTGCTTGATGATGTAGTTGACCATTGCCGGCGATAGCTTCGACTCCCAGCATATCCTCGATGAGATCTCTTCGACTTTCAGGCCGCCTGACTGGAGGTCTGTTATCCTCCCTATCATCTCGTCGTCGACGACGAAGTACTCGTCGATGTCCTTTCGATGACCCCAGACGTCTCCCTCGATGATCTCCACCCCCTGAGTCTCCAGGAAGGCCCGGGCGGTGTTGGGCATATTCCTGTAGTACGAGGGCGGGACCTGGACGGCGCGGAGCCGGGGACTGTACTGGAGGAGCCTGAACATGTCGGTGCTGGTGGCCCTGTAGGCCAGATGAACTGTATGATCGCTCCTCGTGAGGTCGTTTATATCATCTTTTGAACTGACGATCCTGATCTTTATCATATACGACCCTCCAAACCAAGAACGGTATCTATGAAGCCGCCCTTGATGCCGTCGAAATGGCGGCAGGAGGCCGCAACGCCTCCTCCGAGACGCCGTCGGACCAATCCCCCCGGGAACCCCGACTGTAATGGGTCGATAGCCGTCGGCGCGGCAGTGGATGGAGACATTCCGGCTTCCTCAGGTCGCCTGTTTTATCATGTACTTGACCATGGCCGGCGATAGCTTCGACTCCCTCGAGACTTTGCTGGCGATCTCGTCGTGGTTCATCCCCTCGGATTGGAGGCTGTTTATCCTCTCTATCACCTTGTCGTCTACGGTGTAGTATTCGTCTATGTCCTTCCGGTGGCCCCAGACGTCCCCCTCGACGATCTCTATCCCCTGCATCTCCAAGAACATCTGGCCCGCGTGGGACATGGTCTTGTAGTAGGAGGATGGGACCTGGATCGCTCTCAGCCTGGGACAGGCCTGGAGGAGCCTGAATATGTCGGTGTTGGACGCTCTAAAGGCCAGGTGGATCATCTGTTCATTCCGGTTGAGCTGGTCTATCTCCTTCTTCGAACTGACGACTCTGATCTTCATCATGAGATTACCTCTGCTATAACACGTTGTTGTTCACCCATATAAGTTTATTGAATTACGGCATTATTGCTATCAACTGGCAAAACTGCGGGGATCGATCACCCGGAGATATTTCTGCTACGGTCTCGATCCAAGACTATATGAGGATGGCGGTAAATCTTTTACTTCGATTGTCCAGTTCCCATCGGCATTTCGTCAGTGATGCCGCTGGAAAAACTATTTTTCATTACAATAATATCATTTAATCTGTATCCATCATGTAATCCTAAATTGGTTCGCGAAGATCTCGGCCGGTGGCAAAGCCCCGTCCCGGGCAGCCCCCAGCCCCAGCCGACGGGGTGGGGGAGAGCCTCACGACCAAAAGCTCCTCGAAGAACCACCTCTCGCGAGCGACCACCTCGACCGTAAGCCCCAAAGATCGCGCTTTCTCCTCGACCTCATCGGGGCCGCTGAGGCTTGAGACGACTAGGAGGGCGCGCCCCCTCTCCGGCACCAAGCGATCTCTCAGCCCCTCCAGGAACCGGCCTATCGTCTCTCTGCCCGTCTTTCCGCCGTCGAAGGCGAAGTTGATCCACCCCGCCAGGACCTCGTCCTCCTCGGTGGGCAGGTACGGTGGGTTGAAGAGGACGAGGTCGAACCTCCCCCGGATCCCGGCGAAGAGGTCGGCCCGGAGGACCTCGACCCCCTCCCGCCGGAGGCGACGCAAGGCGGCGGGGTTGACGTCGGTGGCGACGACCCACCGGGCCCGGTGGCGGAGGGCCTTCGATATTATGCCGCTGCCGCACCCGATCTCCAGGACGGCATCCTCGGGGGCCACCTCCTTCAGGGAGGCGGCGAGGAGGAGGTGGGTGTCCTCGGCGGGGGGATAGACCCCTTCGGTGCCTTCACCAAGGCCCCCGGCGGGCCTGCTGGGGGCCCTGGCCCCCCTTCGGGGACCGTCCATCATCCTCCCCTCTCGACCTTTCCGAGCCAGAGGTCCTGGCCCTTCGGGCCCCCGGATTCCGTCCAGCCGGTCATCGCCCATCCCCCGTCCTTCGTCGGGACGATCGACCTTCCGAGGTCGAAGCCCTCCCCCCCGAAGGCGTCATCCCAGAGCTTTTCGCCGACGGAGCTGACCTTCAGGAGCCAGATATCCTCGTCGCCAGTCCCCCTGGTGTAGCCGACGACGACGATGCCGCCGTCCTCATCCACCAGGGCCTGCCAGCCGCCGTCTTCGCCAGGGCCCCCGATCGTCTCCTCCCAGACCTTCTCGCCCTCCAGGTCGGTTTTGAGGAGGAGGAGGTCCCTTCCACCCGGGGCATCGGCGGACGATGTCCCGACGATGATATAGCCGTCCGCCATCTTCAGGACGGAGTTCCCCCTCTCGTCGCCGTCCTTCCCGAAGGTCTTCTCCCATACCCTCTTCCCCTCGCCGTCGGCCTTGACTAGCCAGACGTCCTTTCCTCCCGCCCCGTAGGACTCGGTGGTCCCAACGGCGACGTAGCCGTCTTCCACCTCCACGATCGACGAAAATCCGTCGTTCTTCGAGCCGCCGATGGCGACCTCCCACACCAGGTTTCCGTCGGGGTCGACCAGAAGGATCCAGCCGTCAGAGCCTCCGGAGCCTCGGGAGGTGGTGGACCCGGCGACGACGTATCCCGCCTCCGTCTTCACCGCGGCGACCCCCCAGTCGTCGCCCGGACCTCCGAAGGTCTTCGTCCACCTCTCGTAGCCGTCGGAGTAGGTCTTGACGAGGAGGAGGTCCTTTCCGCCGGCCTCCCCGGAGCCCGAGACCCCAGCGATGACATATCCGTCCTCCGTCCCCAGGAGGGACCACCCCTCCTCGTCGCCGGGGCCCCCGATCGCCCGATCCCACTCCAGCTCCCCCTCCGAATCGGTCTTGATCAGCCAGAGGTCCCTGCCACCGTCTCCTTTGGAGGAGGTGTAGCCGACGACCGCCAGGCTGGAGTCGGCCGTCTCCAGGAGGGAGATCCCCCTTTCGTCCCCCGGTCCGCCGAAGGACTTCTCCCACGAGAGGTCCGGCGCCTGGCCGAGGGCGGGCTGGAGCATCAGGACCACCAGAGCCCCCCCCAGGAGGGCGGCGGCGATGGCGGGGCGGCTTGAGGAGGCTGCCCGAAAGTGGCGAGGATCGTCGGGTCTCATTTAAATCAAATCATTTTAATTTAATTTCATAGGTAGCGATCGAAGGCGATGAATATGATCAGGATCAGAGCCGGCAGGGCCCAGAAGATCCGAGGATCGCGAGCGACTTCGTCCCGGCCGCCGGCCCTGCCGATATCTCCTTTATATGCTGCCCCCTCGACCTGACCGGAAGGGATGGGGGCTTCCTCCGGGGCGGCCCCCATACCGCCATCGTCGGTCGGAGCTTCCTCTTCCTCCTCCTCTACGGCTATCCTCAGCTGCGAGGATTCCAGGGTGCAGGCGGTTCCTCGGTCGTCCCGGTAACAGACGGCCGTCGCCGGGATCTCGTAGCTACCCGGATCCCGGCAGGATATGGTGTAGACGATCGCCGCCTCCTCCCCTGGCAAGAGGAGAGGGTTGATCTCCGTCTCCCCCGCGACGAGGGTCGCCCATGCCGGGACGGTCTCCTTCAGAGAGGCTTTCGTCCTCCGGTTCCCGACGTTCTTTGCGGTCACCGTCACCGTCACCGTCTCCCCCGGCCTGACTCTGGCGGAGGATGCACCTTTGGCCACCTCCACCAGAGGTCCGATGACATCGACGACGGGGCTCGACGACTTGACCTTATAAATAGTGCCGTCGACGGAGTAGGTGGCCTCGGCGGGCGGGAGGGTCTGCCCATCCCCAGGCTTCTTAGCATCGACGGTGTAGCTGGCGGTTCTGCTCTCCCCCGGCGGTATCGTCATCTTCCATTCCAGGGAGGAATCCGTCTTAAAATCTCGACCCGCCGAGTCGGTTAGGGCGACCACCAGGCTCCTGTCACCGCCGTTGCTGACGGAGAGGTGGACGTAGCTCTCCTCGCCGAACCTGATCTCGTCATCCGCATACTTGAAGACCCTGAGGGGGCCGAAGAGGTCGAAGCTCGTCCCGCCCACCGACTCGTGAACCCCTCCCTCGGTGTCGAGGTACCGGGCCCGAGCCTCGACCCGGACCACCTGGGGCCCCGCCACCGACGGGACCCTGAAGTTCACCTCCAGGGGATCGACCTTCCGGGTTGAAGGGTCCTCGTCCCAGACATCGCCCGGGGCGAGGTTCGATATCGAAAACCTCTCTCCTGCGATCTCGGGGTCGAAGTTCACCTCCAGCTTCACGTCCTCCGCCTCCGTCATTCCGACGTTCTCGACCTCGACCTCGACCTTCGCCCGGTCGCCTCCCCGGTAAGAATCCTCCTTCGAGACGACCCGGATCTGGAGGTCGGGGACCGCTCGGAGGAGGAGGGAGACCGATGCCTTCGGCTCCGCCGACCCGTCCAGGAGGTAGTCTATCATCATAACATCGCCGGCTACAACCATCACCTCGTCGTCGATGGTGAAGCTCTCTCCCGACTTCAGGGGCCTCGTGGCGATCAGCTCTCCACCCTTCCGAAGGTTCAGCATCACCATCCGCGGCGATTTATCCTCGGGGGTGAAGTCCGCAGCCTCCAGGGAATAATCCCCGAGCTGGAGGGTCTCTCCCCATCGGAGCTCCCCTTCGACCCGGTCCCCCCACTCCACCGCCGTCCCGATCATCGATGTCAGGAGCAGATATGCCAGGAGAACTCTCATCGGATCAACGCCTGAAGAATAGGAGGTAGATGGCGAGGATCGCCCCGAGGGCGGATATCAGGATCGTCTCCCGCGACGAATCCGACTCTTCCGCTTCATGAGGCTCTGCCTCGCGGCCGATCGCTGTATCTGCCTTCTCCACCGTCTCCGCCCCTCCAACTCCAACATCTCGGGATTCTGAAGATCTCTCCTTCTGATCGCCGACCGCGGGGCTGGCGGAGGCTTCTCCCACCTCGCCCCCGCCCTTCGTCGGGGACGACGGCTCTTTCGCCTCGGATGAGGTCTCGGCCTTAGCCGAGGAGGATGGGCTGGAAGTCTTCGATGAGGTCGTCTGTTTCGCCTCTTCTGCCCCTTCGAAGGCCATCCCCGCCGGGGCGTAGAAGGTGACGGCGTCCTTTCCGTCAACCCTGAGGGTCTTCCTCTTCTCGTACTCGATCTTGGTCGCCGGGTCCTGCCACCTCACCGCCAGGACGTGGGTCCCCTCCTCCATGTCGAACTTGCCGAAGTCGGTGGTGCTCGTCTTCTTCGCGGTCTTCATCTTCTCGTAGAGGCCGTCGATGTAGAGGTAGGCTTCCAGGTCCTCGTCGTTGTCGTTCCTCAACATCACCGTCACCTCGAACTCCTCCGGCTCCGTGTTCTCGGCCGCATAGAGGGTGACCGCCGTCGTTCCCTCCACCGAGGCTGCTAGATCTTCCTGGTAGGTCATCTTGGTGTCATCGTCCCACCAGCTGATCCTGAAGTCGTGGGATCCGGCCTCGAGCTCATAGCTCCCGAACTTCTTCTCCTTATCCTTGGAGACCTCCTCGGTACCCGCCAGCTCCGAGTCTATGAAGAGGGATATGCTCAGGGTGTCGTCGTCTCGGTTGAAGACGTATACGATCGCCTCGGCCATCGTCGGCTCTGCCGCCTCTTCCTCCGGGGAGGTCGTCTCGTTAGTCTCCAACGAGCCGATCTCGGCCGCCAAACCCTCCCCGGAGCCATCCGCCTCGGGAGATGATCTCGGCTCCTCCAACGGAACCGTCGGCTCCGAGGCCTCCTCATCGGCTTCTGGGCCCTCGGAGACGGCAGGGCTCGCCGCCTCTTCGGAGGTCGCAGGATTCGGGGCTTCTGGGGTATCGTCGATCTCGCCGTACTCGTTCGCCTCTAGGCCTGCCGCCCCTGGGATGAAGGCGGAGGTCATCAGGAGGAGGAAGACCTGCGAGAGGAACAGCCCCAGGCCCATGCCGATGCGATAATACTTCCCGGTCATGTAGAGCATCTCTAGTTGAACCTGATCGTTTATCAATTATGCGTCTATGAGGAGGGCCGAGGTTCGTCTCGCATCCCGGGCGTCTCATCATCGCCTGGGGTGCCCTTTTCATTGAATTCTATATGCCCAAATCTTAAATATATTCGACCACCAACCTCCGGTCAGAACCGGGGTTGCCGAAGGAGATCGATGACGGAGAAGTACAGCCTCTGCCGATGGACTCTGACCCTCTTCGCAGTCGCCGCAGTCCTTATCAGCCCGGCCTTTCTCGCATCAGGGGCCGAGATCGACGAAGTGGGGGGTCTCGTCCTGGACATATATGCCGACGACGCCGGGAAGGCACTGGTCACCGGATATGCGAAGAGCATCGCTGGCCTCGCCTTTCTCAACGGCTCCGATTACCAGTACGACGAGGGCGCCCTCCAGCTCTACGCGGTGACCAACGCCCTCACCAAAAAGAGCGGGGACGACTGGGAGATCCGGCTATCCGCTGAAGGGAGCTACGGCGAGTATCACGTCACCTTCTATCTATCAGAGAACGTCCAGCTCACCAACATCTCCGGGACCGAGGGGCTCGACTACCTCGTCTCCTCCTCTAGCGACTCCTTTGTGGTGGAGTTCCACGGCTACGACGTGACGAATCCCGGGGCCGCCGTCATGTACCGCCAGCCGGTCTCAGGCGCCGAAGCAGAGGCTGCGGCCCTCCCGACGCCGAAACCCTCCAGCCTCTCCCTCCTCCTGGGGGGGGGCCTCCTCGTCGCCCTCTTGATCGTCGCCGCGGTCATGGTCCGAGGGCGTAAGGAGGCAGCCTCGCCTCCAGCGGATGAGGTGGCTTTTGAATCCGAGACGGCGGCCCCGGTCTTCGGGCTCCCGGAGGCCGAGGATGAGCAAGATCAGATGGTTTCGGAGGAAGCCCCCCTCCAATCTTCGGGCCCCGTCGAGGCAGCCTTTCCTGCCCCCGAGGCCACCATCGCCGCCTCGATCTCGGCGGAGATGGTGGCGGTGATGGATACCCTCACCGAGAGGGAAAGGTCGGTCTTGGAGGCTCTCATAAAGCACGAGGGGAAGATGACTCAGGCGGATATCAGGTACGAGACGGGGATCCCCAAATCCTCCCTAACCGGGATCATAGTCTCTCTTGAGAGGAGAAATATCGTGACGAAGAAGGAACGGGGAAGGACCAACGTCATCGAGCTCTCCGAGCGGCTAAACTGGGGGGGGAGATGACGGCGGTGGAGGCATGGTGGTCGGATATCCCTGCCGGACGCCCCCAATTCTGCGGGGTGGCCGGGTCAGAAGTACCCCCAAATCGGGGACGGCGAGGTTTTGAGAGTCTGGAAGAGGTGATGACTTGACGGGCCATCCGATCCGGAGGGGCCTCTGGCTGGGAGTGGCGGCCCTGATCCTAGGGGGCGTTATTGGAGCGGGAGAGCCCCTGACATTCGACGCCCCGGCATGCATCGGGGACGGGCTGAGGGAGGGGGGCCCTTGTCCCGTAGCATACCAGATCGCCGGGATCGGCTGCCACGGGGACGGACCTGGGATACTGATATCGATCTTCATCTCGGAGGTGGGGTTTGCCTTCAGTTCTGAAGACGAGGCTCTGCCTGTGAGGCTGCAGGTCGAAAGGGTGAGAGGCGTCGACCCATCCCGGGTCCGGAGGCTCCTGGGAGAGAACCGGACCCTGGGAGAGATCAAGGAGGAGATCGAGGGGGAGGACGGGGCCTACAGCTACCGGGGGAACCTCCGCCTCGGCCGGGCCCCCTACCTCCTCGACCGCCTCAACGTCACCTTGGAGGGGGGGACGACCACCCTGGAGGCGGACCTGATGGTGCCGGCGGGGGGATGGGGGGCGATCCCCTCCCCCGGGTCGGGGCCGGAGATGGTGGGCAAGCTCACCGTCGAGATCCTCCAGCAGAACGGATCGGAGATCAGCGTCGGAAGCCTCCTGGTCTTCAGCGGCCCCTATGCCGGAAGCTACGCCGTCATCCTGGACCCCTCCATCGGTGCAGGGGTAGGGATGGAGGGATGCCCCCTGGCGGGCATTACCTCCGGATGGGGGCTGGCACCCGGAGGCCCCGGGTGGGACCCGGTCGCAGCAGCCCGGAGCTCGGTCGGCGGACCGTTCTCTCACCTCGGCCCCCGGCGGCCAGACCCCCTCGATCTGATCCTCCTGGACCTGGGCCTCTCTCCCTCCTCCCCGGGGCTCTTCGGAGGGCCTGGATGGGGATGCGGCCCGGCCATGGTTGGAGGGGGTTTGGATCGGCCTCTTCCCCCGGCCTTAGGGATCTGAGGGGTCTTCGAGTTGATCGGAAGAGATCTCAGAGACCGCCCCGGACGCTGGGGCTCGGCCGGCGGATCGTTCCCATTGATCGCCCTCTTGATCCTCCTCGCCCTCGCCCCGGCCTCGGGGCGAGACGAGGCGGTCGCCGGAGGTGGCAGCGAGGCTGGATCGGCTTTTGGGAGCATCCTTCTGGACGCATATATCGACGATGGAGGAAGGGCCCTGATCGTCGGCTACCTGAAGGCCGATAGCCTCGACGACCTCGCCTTCCTCGCGGGCTCCGAGGTCGAGTACGACGAGGATCTCGGGGAGCTCTACGCCCTGAGCGACGCCCTGACGTCGATCCGAGATGGGGTGACGACCCTCGAATTTGAGGCTGACGGCCGGTGGGAGGAGTGCCATCTGGCCTTCTATCTCCCCAAAGAGGCGACGCCGTCGGCCGTCACCGCCTCGGAGGGGCTCGAAGTCTCCGTCGTCGAGGAGGAGGGATCACTGGTGGTGGAGGTTATCGGCTACGATCTGGACGGGGCTGAGGTGTCGATAGACTACCTTCTGTGAGAATGATCACCAGAATCCTTTCAGACTGTCTTTATATAATCGCGGGCGAGGCTCAAAGATGGGCTCCAGAGCCTGGGGGCCTTCCAGGGGGCCCTCCGCCGATGGATGGAGATCTCCGGAAGATCTTCATCTCCCCATCTTCGTCCGTCTTGTTGTAGCCGAAGACGGCTATGGCGTGGTAGCCTTCCAGGCCGCAGCTGGCATGTCTGGATAAGCCTCCACTAATAGCGGAAGAAATCGGGGTAGACCGCCATCCTCGTGATCACAGGGCCGTCTATGGATATCCCCTCCTTGGCCTGAGACGGCGGCGTTGCCGTCGGCCCCGGGTAGGAGGTCATCTGCCATCCCGGATTCGGGAGCCGGTCGAGGTGATGGGCTTTGCCGATGCTGAGGATAGGATCCTTCGTCTCAGCCCTCGATCCTCTCCCGGAGGAGCTTCGCCTCCGCCGCCGTCCCCCTCTTTCCCAGGACCCGGGCCATCTCCTCGATCGCCTCCAGGCGGCGAACGACCGCGTCCAGGTAGTTTATCAGGTCGCCGGTGTAGGCGTAGACCCCGTAAGAGTCGGTGAACTCCTGGACGATCCGGCTCGGGCTCATCCCTTCGGCCCGGAGCTCCAGGATCTTGAGGGAGACCCCCCTCTCGGGGCAGCCGCAGTAGGGGGAGTCCCGGCAGCCGCATCGGGTGAAGTCTTTTGCGAGGTTCATCAGCTCCTCCCTCAGCTTCGGGTCGAGCTTGGACAGGTCCTCGCTGCTCAAGAGATCCATCACCGAGCCGTGGAGGGCCCTCGAGGAGACCTGCATCCTGAGGGTCGCCGATATCCGCTCTGCGGCTTTGAGGTAGAGGTCTGTGAACTTATCCAGGTCGACGGCCATCTCCAGGGCCCCTCTATCCTCGGCGAGCCCCTTTCTCACCACCCGTACCTCTTCTGGGGTGAGGAAGTGGGCGGCCGCCGCCCCGCCGATTCGGGTGGGGGAGATCCCTCGGACGAGGCCCGCCTCCTCCAGGGAGGCGAGGCTCGATCCCAGGTCGTCGAGGCCGATCGTCAGCCTGTGGAGCTGGAGGAGCTCTTCCCTGTTCCTCGCCACGCCGGCGTTGGCCAGGACCTCCTCCTGCTGCTCCTCCTCCCCGTACTCGGGGAGGACGTCCTCCATCTCTCCCCGGAGGAGGCGGAGGGCCACCTCATCCTCCGACTCGCCCTTCCCGCCCTGGTACTTCTTCCCCGGCTCGGGGAGGAGGTAGACGATCCCCCGGTCGTGGTAGCCGGGCCTGCCGGCCCTTCCGAGCATCTGGTTGAACTCGTGGACGCTGAGCCACTCGATCCCCATGGCGAGGGAGTCGAAGATCACCTGGGAGGCGGGAAAGTCGACGCCGGCGGCCAGGGCCGCCGTCGTCACCACGGCGTCGATCCCGCCGCTGCCGAAGAGGGCCTCCACCTTGCGCCTCTGGTCGTACTGCATCCCGGCGTGGTAGGCGGCGGAGTTGGGTATCGCCGTGGCAAGGCTGTTGCAGTTCTTCCGCGAGTTGGTGAAGATTATCGTCTGGCCTTTGTACCCCGTCGAGGAGGTCTTGGACGCCGCCTCCTTGACGAGCCGTCTCAAAAGCCCCCTCTTCTCCCGGAATTCTGCGAAGATCAGGTGGCGCTCGATGGCGACGGGCCTCACCTGGTAGTCGACGAGGTCGGAGCCGAGCTGGACCGCCAGGGCGGCGGGATTTCCGACGGTCGCCGAGAGGTAGATGAACTGAGCGGCGGGGTAGGAGAACCTGAGCCTTGCGATCAGCCCCGATAGCCTGTGGCCCCGTTCCTTCTCCTCCAGCATGTGGACCTCGTCGATGACGACGGTCCCCACCTTCCCCAGGCCCCTGCCGGTCCGGAGGAGCTTGTCCACCCCCTCGTAGGTCCCGACGATGATCTCCGAGTTGAGGTCCTGGTTCATCCTCTTCGCCTTTCCGAGCTTGATCCTGGAGACGCCGACCCGGATGGCAGCCCTGGCCCCCAGGTCCCGATAGAGGGAGAGCTGGTCGTACTTCTGGTTTGCGAGGGCCACCAGGGGGACGAGGAAGAGGAGCTTCCCCCTTCCTTGCAGGAAGTTTTTGATCCCCGCCATCTCCCCCACGAGGCTCTTGCCGGTGGCGGTGGCCGAGACGACCAGGAGGCTTCTTCCCTCCAGGAGCCCCTGCCGGATCGCCTTCGCCTGGACCGGGAGGAGGGCCTTGGTCCTTCGCAAAAGAAAGCTCTTCAGCTCGGGAGGGAGGTCGAGGGCCTCGACGGCCATCGGGTCCTCCTCCCTCTCGGCCGGGATCTCGTCGAACTTCGTCAGGTCGGCCTCGAGCCTATCGAGGGCCAGGAGGCCGAGGACGTCGTCGAGGTCCCTCCTCTTGAGGAGGACCCGGGCCATGTGGACCTTCGCCGCCCGGCCGAGGTGTCGGAAGTCGGCCTCCCGCTGGAGCTCCTCCAGGGCGCACCGCTCGCAGATCAGGCTGCCCTTGTGCCTGACGGCCTTGTTGTCCAGGGGGGTGAACCTCCTCTTCTCCGAGAGGCAATGCTGACAGATCGATACCTTCCGGTGAGGGATCTGAAACGCGTCGAGAAACTCGACGAACTTCGCCTCCAGGGAGGGGTCGCCCCGGGCGATGTAGGTCTTCCCCGCCTTCCGGAGGAGCCTGACCAGGTCTTCGGGCTGGAGGTACCTCTCGTCCCCGTCCTTGTTTATGAGAAACTTCTTGGGGCGGGGGCCCTTCGGAGTATCCTGGAGGCGGAGTTGCCCCTCGAAGAGGGGTTCACCGCCCCGGAGGGGGAGGATGAGGACTCGGGCCTTATCTGCCCTCGCCAGAACCTCGATCGGCATCTCGACCCGATCAGGAGGCGGTGAGGTCGACGAGCTCGTACTTCAGCCCCTCGCCCTCGAGCCTCCCCATGAGGTTTGGAACCTGCTCGTCGACGCAGACGATCACCGAGGATACCCCGTGGAAGGCCGACTCCACCGCCGACTCCTTAGCCCCGAAGAAGACGTCCGGATCCCGGCCGACCTTCCTGAGGGCGACGAGGGACTCTATCCCCAGGGCCCCCACCATCTCGCTGGCGAGGACGATCCTGGAGAGGGCCGCGAGGTCCACCTTCCGGGAGCCGCCCATCTGGACCCGGGGGACCTTGCAGACGGTGACCGTCCCCTCCTTGAGGCTGATCAGCCCCTTGAGGTTTGAGACCCCCACGTCCTCCCCGGCCCGGGCCTCGGCGATGGTCACCCCGCTCGCCTCGACCCCCTCCTTCCTGCCGGCGTAGAGGAGGCCGCCCCTCATCTCCAGGGAGACGGTCTCCCCCTCCTCGAGGTCGAGGTCGGCGATGGCTCCCCAGACGGAGACGTGGCTTATGATCTCCTCCATGACGTATCTCGCGTACCGTTTCAGCTCGGCGGCGCTCTCCAGGAGCATCTCCACCCCCTCTTTCGTGATCCGGTACCTCATCCTCCCGTCGGATACGACAAGCCCGTCGGCGACCAGGTCCTTGATGTACTCGGAGATCGCCTGGGGGGTGACGCCGAGCCTCTCCGCCACCTCCTTCTGCCGGACGTTCGGCTGGTTGGCGGCGATCTCCACCAGGATCTGAAACCGCGAGCTGTCCCTCTTGCTCTGTAGAACGTCTACCATTCTTCAACCCTCATCCTTGGAGAGCTCGATCCTCTGGCCTCTGACGGCGAGCCCCTCCGCCCGTTTGGCAGCCCCTCTTATGAAGGCCTGGCTGAGATTCAGCTCTCGAGACAGGTTGGAGAGGGAGGTGTTGCCGTTGGCGACGATCTCTCGGATCCTCTCGGTCGTATCCCGGAGCTCATCATCCGACATCGAGGTGATGTATATAAGCTCGCTCAGATCCTCCAGGGGGCATACGAAGTTCGCCTGGACCCGGGAGTAGCTGGAATGGTACTCCTTCTCCGGGCTCTCCCCGGGCTTCGGCATCTTCCACTTCGTCTCCACGAGGCCGCTCTTCTTCAGAAGCTCGAGGCTCCTATGAACCCCCCTCTCGTCGCTCATGAGCTCCGAGAGCTCCGCCTCCGTCCGCCAATCCTCGCAGAGCTCTTCGAAGACCCGTTTGTGAACTTCTGAACCGAAAGCCAGGAGCAGAGGAACCAGATCTGAGGGATCGTTGATGATCCGAGTTCTCTTTCCCATCGCACAAAACCTCGTCCGCCCATTGGCGCTCAAATTTGATAAATCTTTTGAGGAACCCGTCGCCCAAAATGCCGGATTCGTCATCAAAAGGCGGCGGGGGGATGGGGCCGCCCCATCCCCCGGCCCCCGGGGCCTAAAAGCCCCCTCCAGCCCGGATCAGACGAGCCTCACCGTCTCCAGGTTCATCGGCGCCATCGTCGGTATCCTGTGTTTCTTGTAGATGGAGCTCGCGAGGTCGAGGCAGTTCGCCTCGTCGCCGTGGTTTGTGATCACCCTCGAGGGTTTGGGGTAGACCCTCCTGATGTAGTCCATCAGCTGGTTTCGGTCCGAGTGGCCGGAGAAGCCGTCGACGGTGACCACCTCCAGGTTGATCTTGACGGTCTGGGTCCTCCCCTCGGCGGAGAGGGGGACCTCGTTCCACCCCTTCTGGATCCGGCGGCCGAGGGTCCCCTCCGCCTGGTAGCCGACGATCACCAGGGTATTCCGCTCGTCGGGGCCGAGGGCCTTCAGGTACTCCAGGATCGGCCCGCCATTCATCATCCCACTCGTCGCCAGGACGACGCAGGGGTCGCCCTCCACGATCTTCGCCCTCTGGGTTGAGGTCTCCACCTGGACGAAGCACTCCGAGAGGAAGGGGTTGATCCCCTTGTGGAAGATCAGGTCCCTGAGCTCGTTGTTCAGGTACTCGGGATACGATGTGTGGATCGCCGTCGCCTCGTAGATCATCCCGTCGAGGTAGACGCTGATCTCGTCGAGGGACTTCTTCCTGATAGCCTCCTCCAGGGCTATCATCACCTCCTGGCTTCTGCCGACGGCGAAGGCGGGGATGATCACCTTTCCGCCCCGCTTTATGGTATCCCGGACGACCTTCAGGAGCCTCACCTCGGCTTCCTTCCGAGAGGGCTGGGTGCTGTTCGATCCGCCGTAGGTCGCCTCCGTCACCAGGGTCTCCAGCCTCGGGAAGGAGTGGACGGCGGGGTCGAAGAGCCTCGTCTTCTCGAACTTGAAGTCCCCGGTGAAGGCGACGTTGTAGAGGCCGTCTCCCACGTGGAAGTGGCAGATGGCAGAGCCGAGGATGTGGCCGGCGTTGTGCATGGTGAGCTTCGTATCGGGGGCTATGTCGGTGACGTCGCCGTAGTTCAGGGTGATGGTATGCTTAAGAGCCTCCCGGATCATCGCCGACTCGTAGGGCATCCTCTTCCCCTCGCGTCCGGCGATGTCGATGTAGTCGAGCTGGAGGAGGACAAATAGGTCCCTGGTGGGGGGGGTGCAGTAGATCGGCCCCTCATAGCCGTACTTGTAGAGCATCGGGACGAGGCCGGCGTGGTCCAGGTGGGCGTGGGTGAGGACGACGGCGTCGATCTGGTTTAAGGGGTATACCTCGGGTACGTATAGGTACGGCGTCGCACTGTCGTCGGAGCCGACGTTTACGCCGCAGTCGACGATGATCTTCGACTCAGGGGTCGAGAGGAGCATGCAGCTCCTGCCGACCTCCCGACACCCGCCGAGGGTAGTTATCCTCACCCACTGATCCTTCGAGGCGACATCCCGGTGGATCCTCCTGCCGATCGTCTTGAGGATCTCCTTCCTCTCGGATTGGACGGACCGGAGGTACTCTTTGGTGTTGGCGATGGTGGCGGACCGGACCGGCGGCGTCCTCACCACCTTCGGGGTCCAGCCGATCAGCTTTGTGATCTCCCTGAGGGTGGCACCGTGCCGACCGATCACGAGCCCCGGCTTCTCCGCCTCGATCACCACCTCCCCGGTCTCGCTGTCGAAGTAGTAGTTGGTCAGCCCCGCCTCGGGGGGGACCACCTGTTGGATCTTCTTGACCGCTCCCTCCGGGTCTGCCAGGACCTTCAGGTCCGGCCTCACCACCACCCTCTTTCTCAGATCTTTTGCTAGGGATCGGACTATCTCTCCATCGTCCGCCAGCCTTCTCGGGTCGTCGGTGTATATTACCAGCTCGGGGCCCTCGAATTCTATGCCGGTGACGTTTATGTTCGGAGGCAGTTTGGTCTGTACCCTCCGCTTGAGCTCAAGGAGCACTTCCTCAACAGACAATTAAACCCATCCAAAAAAAGTTTATTTTTCAGAGCGCCTGCCGGATCTTCTCCACAGCGGACTCATCCTCCACCTCATACTCCTCGGCGGTGATCTTGACCACCTGAATGACGTCACCCGAGGCGGAATCCCTCTTCATGGCGTTGTGGATGGCGCGGATCCCCAGCTTCATCCCCTCCTCGACGGTCATCTCGGGGTCGTAGAGGGCCTCCAGGACGCCGTAGGCTGTGGGGGAGCCGGATCCCGTGGCCACCACCTTCTGTTCCTGGATCGAGCCGCCCAGGGCGTCCAGGGAGAAGAGCTGGGGCCCCTTCTTGTCCACCCCGCCGAGGAGGAGCTGGACCATCAAGGGGAAGTATCGCCTAGAGGAGAGGACGTTGGAGAGGAGGGAGGTCGTCCCTTTTACCGTCATCGGCTCGCCCCTCTGCATGTTGTATAGCCTGGACTCGACCTGGATCATCCTGACGAGGGACTGGGCGTCGCCGACCACTCCCGCGGTGGTCAGGCCGACGCGGTCGGCGATCTGGTATATCTTCTGGGCTGTGGTGCTGGCGATGAAGTGGCCCATGGTAGCCCGGCTCTCCGAAGCGAGGACTACACCATCCTTGCAGACGATTCCCACCGTAGTTGTGCCTTTGAACACCTCGACCATCTAAATACCTCGAATTAAAATCAGAAAACGGACGAACTCCCTTCGCCACCATCACTATATAAATCTTCCGCGCCCTTCCCGCTCCCGATGAGGATAAGCGCTGTCTATAGCCTCGATCCGTCCTCTCCATCTCATCCCCCCGCTTCCTCCCCTCATCGGCCTCTGATCCCCCTTTCTCCATTCCCCAGAACGATCCTCTAATATACCATGCCGCTACCACCACCCTTCAGTCCGAGATCGACCGCCTTCGGCAGGAGCTGGGATCCCTTGCACCCCTGGATATACGATCACTACGTCGACCCCATCCTCTACGACACCGGATACAATCCCGTCAACACCGTCACCTGGGCCCTCCTCTTGGGCGGCATGATCCTGCTTCTCCTCAGGCTATTTCGGCGGCTTGAGATCGCCATCGACGAGCGGTTCGTCCTCGCCACCGTCCCCTACATCCTGGCGGGGGCGAGCCTCCGGGTCGTCGAGGACGCGGAGCTGGTGGCGGCTCCCCTCAAGTATCTGCTGATTACGCCGCTGATATACTTCCTCGCCGCCGTGGCGACCCTGGCAGGCCTCCTCCTCAGCCGATGGGCCCTGGGGGAGCGCTGGATCTTCGGGTACGCCGTCGTCGGCCTCGCCTGGACGGCGACCAACCTCGCCCTCCTCGCCACCCTGGGGGTGGAGGGCCCCTGGACGCCCTTTGCGATCCTGGCCATCGGGTCGGCGGCGACCCTGGCGGTGGCGGCGGCCGGGTTGAAGCTCAAGATCGCCCTCCTCTCGGGGCGGCCCAACCTCCTCATCATCTTCGCCCACATGTTCGACGCCGCCTCCACCTACGTCGGGGTGGACTGGTTCGGCTACGTCGAGAAGCACGTCGTCCCAAGCCTCCTCATCGATCTCGCTGGGACCGCCCTGGTGATGTTCCCCCTCAAGCTCCTGATCCTCATCCCCGTCCTCGCCCTCGTCGAGAGGGCCCTCCGGGACGATCCGTCCCTCGAGAGCCTGACCCGCCTTGCCCTCCTGACCCTGGGGCTCGCCCCGGCGGTGAGAAACACCATCAGGCTGACCCTGGGGATCTGAGGGCAGCCGGGCCGGGAATATATACATATACAATTTAAAATAACCAAAAAATCCGAGCCGGCATGAGGCCGAGGCGGTTAAAATGAGGAGATCGGGGACGGAGGAAGGGAGGGATGAGGAGGAAGGGGGAGCTCTTCACTCCCGGATCTTCCTCGCCTCCAGCTTCTCGCCGTGCTTCAGCCTCAGCATGATCTGCTTGGCGAGGTCTGAGGACTTCACCATTCGGATGTCGCCTCGGCGGCCGACGGTGGCGGTGAAGACCGGCTCCTTTCCCAGGAAGATCTCGACCCGCTCGCCGGGCTTTCCGCCGACCCAGATTGCCAGGTGGCGGCCGGTGTCTTCGATGTGGGGGGCCAGGGGCTCCTCCCGGCTGTCGAAGGTCTGGACGTCGATGTGAATCCCCAGCGTCCGCTCGATCTCCTCGATCCTCTTGCCCGACTTTCCAATGATCCTCGCCGCCTCGTTCTCCTGGACCTTCACCACCGCCGAGGAGTCGCTGATCATCTCCACCTCGAAGGGTCCCTTGAGGTGGGTTGCCATCTCCTTCTGGACCTGGAGGGAGGCGAGGTCCCAGGAGGCGGGCTTCTTCCCCTCGGCGGAGATGGGCATGACGACGATCTCCTCGCCATAGGTGTAGAGCTCGTACTCCGCCTTCCCGGTCTCGAAGTCCTTGACGACGATGACGGGCCGGGAGAGGTCCGCCTCGGTCATCCCGGCGGGCACCTTTACCATGAACTCGACGTCCATGACCTTCGTCACCTCCCCCTTCTCGATGAAGACGATGGTGTCGATCACCTGGGGGATCATCCCCAGGTCGACCCTGCCGATCAGCCTCTGGAGGGCGTCGATCGGCTTATTGGCGTGGACGACCCCGATCATTCCGACCCCCGCCATCCTCAGGTCGGCGAAGACCTGGAAGTCGTTCGTCTTCCTCACCTCGTCGTAGATGGTGTAGTCGGGCCTCACCAGGAGGAGGATGTCGGCCGAGGCCTCCATGGACCCCTCCAGGGGTCCGTACTGGGTGATCTCCGCCGGGACCTGGAGGTCTCTTGGAGCTTCCAGGGTCTTGACGATGTAGTCGCACTTCTGGAGGTACTTGGCGACGCCAGCGGCGAAGGTGGACTTCCCCGAGCCGGGGGGGCCTGCGATCATGATACCCCGGTGGGCCTCCTTCAGCCTCGCCTTCAGCTCGTCGCTGTGCCGGTAGTCCTCCAGGTCGACCTTGGCCACGGGCCTCACCGCCGTTATCTCGAGGCCGTCGGCGAAGGGGGGCCGAGCGATGGCGATTCTCATGGGTCCGAGCTGGGCGACGGCGGCGCCGATCTTCTCCATCTCGATGTGGGCGCCCGGGTCGGACTTGACCCTCTCGAATATCTCCCTCACCATATCCCGGAGGTCCCTCTCGCTGAGGCTCCTGTTTCCGATCTTGACGAGGTTGAACTCTCCGACCTTCCCCCTCTTCGCCATGGGGATCGTCCCCTCCTTGAGGTGGACGGAGAGGGTGTCGGGGGTGAAATATTTCTCAAGGGAGATCGGCTTGATCTCCTCCCTTTGGGGTCGGACGTACTCCACCTCGAGCCCCATCGCCCCCGCCACCCTCGACTGGATCGAGTCGCTGGTGAGGAAATAGGCCCCGATCTCCAGGGCCACGTCCCTGATCATGGCGTCGATCTCGCCGCCTCCGGCGAGCTTGATCTGGTCCAGGTCGGGCCTCACTCCCACGTATTCCAGCTCGATCTTGCCGGCCTTCGCCAGCTCCGAGAGGCGTCTCAGCTCTTCAAGCCCCTTGATCCCCGTCTCGCGGCCGTGGTTGGCCTGGGCCTCCAGCTCCGCCACCACCGCCTCGGGGACTACCACTCGTTTGCCCTCAAATTCGCCGGAGGCGACCCTGGCCGAAACTCTGCCGTCGATCACCACGCTCGTATCGGGCACAATGCAGTCTGCCATTGCAATAAACATCCTTCAATTAGTTATTTAGTACTTGTGATCGAAGCCAAAAAGAGATCAGAGATAGACGATGTCCATCTCCCTTTTCTCGGCGATCCCCTCGAAGACCTCGTCGATATCCATCTGTCGCCGGATCTGGCGGGCGGCCATCACCACCATGACGGGCCGGCCGTAGGTCTGGACCGCCCTGATCTTGGCGGTATCCTCGCCGAAGCCCGGGTCCAGCCTTCTCAGAATGCAAACTCTGATCCCGCTCTCCACGAACTCGCCCTCGTCATCGTGGCCGAAGACTATGCAGACCATGCTCCGCTTGGAGATCGTCCGGTAGTCCACATCGTAGCTGGCGAAGGCGTTTCTGTCGTAGAGCTTCTTGTCGGCGAGGGCTGGCCGGAGGTCCTCCTCCACCACAGAGTTCGCCAGCTCCAGCAGCTCTTCCTGTCCCTCTCGGGAGTGTTCCAGGCACTTGGCTATGGTGAAGAGGTTGAGGTGGTGGAGAGGCTGCCGTTTGGAGTGGCAATAGGCTCGCGGCTCCACGACGCCGAACTCTTCCCCTCCGGAGAAGAAGGACGGGGCGTAGTTGTCGCAGCTTGCGCACTTGAGCTGGATCAGGGTATCCCTGTCCAGGAAGGGGGCCATCCCTTCGACGAAGCCCAGGACCTCCCGGACGTTGGGGCTGGTCCCCTCGGTGAGGCTCTGCTGGGCTGCCTTGACCGCGAAGAGCAGCTCGTCCTGACAGTCCCTTTCGTCTTTACCGTTCTCCTCTTCAGCATCATCCTTCATGGGAAACTCTTTTCCTTAGGCTCCCGTCCGATATAAAAATGTGCTGATGCGCCTCCGTCGGCTCGATCTCCGAAAAGGCTATATCCTGTCGCTGCCTCACGCCGATGAGGAGGTCACCGGTTGAAGGAGATTCGATTTCACGGCCGGGGTGGCCAGGGAGCTGTTACTGCTGCTGAGTTGATAGCGATTGCGGCTTTTGAGGATAAGAAGTACTCCCAGGCCTTTCCAGCCTTTGGTGTGGAGCGGCGAGGCGCTCCAGTCATGGCTTTTGCCCGAATTGCATCCGAGCCGATCCGGATCAGAAGCCAGATCTACGAGCCCGATTATGTCATCGTCCAGGACGTCACCCTCCTGGAGGTCGTCGACGTGGCGAGCGGCCTCAAGCCGGAGGGGAAGATAATCATAAACACCGACAGGGATGCAAAAGACCTCAAGCTCAAAACCAAGGCGGATGTCGTCACCATCGATGCCACCAAGATCGCCCTCGAGAAGCTGGGGAGGCCCATCGTCAACACGACGTTGCTCGGAGCCTTCTGCGGCGCCACCGGCGAGGTGAGCCTCGAGAGCATAAACAAGGCCATATTGAGCCGGTTCAGCGGGTCCCTCGGTGAGAAGAACCTGGCAGCCATAAAGACCGCTTACGAGGGGGTCAGCCGATGACTAGGTGTATAGTTAAAATGGTGGTGGAGCCGGGGAGCACCGAGATCACCAAGACCGGCGCCTGGAGGACCTTCGTTCCCGTCTTCGATCACGATAAGTGCATCAAGTGCAGCCTCTGCGAGATCTACTGTCCCGAGAGCTGCATCCACCAGATCGAGGGGAACTTCGTTCCGGATCTGGACTATTGCAAGGGGTGCAGCGTCTGCGCCCACGAATGCCCGCGGGGTGCGATCACCATGGTCCTGGAGGAGAAGTAGATGAAGAAAGTGGTGGAAGGATCTTATGCGATAGCCGACGCCGTCCGGTGCTGCTCTCCCGATGTCATATCGGTCTATCCGATCACCCCCCAGACCCACATCGTCGAGCACCTCTCGGAGTTCGTAGCCAATGGTGAGCTAGACTGCGAGTACATCAACGTCGAGTCGGAGTTCTCCTCCCTCTCCTCCCTCATCGGGGCGTCTGCTGCGGGGGCCCGGACCTACACCTCGACGACCTCCCAGGGGCTCGCCCTGATGTTCGAGGTCCTCTTCAACGTCTCGGGGATGAGGCTTCCGATCGTCATGACGACGGTGAACAGGGCCTTGAGCGCCCCCCTCTCCATCTGGAACGATCAGCAGGACGCCATGGCCGCCAGGGATGCGGGCTGGATCCAGATCTACGCCGAGAACGTCCAGGAGGCGATGGACCTCACCCCCCAGCTCTACAAGATCTCCGAGGACCCGAAGATCCTCACCCCCTCCATGGCCTGCATGGACGGGTTCATCCTCACCCACGTCTACGAGCCGGTGGAGTTCCTCGATATCGAGAAGGTCAGAGAGTTCCTCCCGCCCTTCAGGCCGGAGGACGTCCTCGACCCAGAGGATCCCAAGACCTTCGGGGCCTTCGCCGATCCGAGCTGGTTCACCGAGTTCAAGTACCTCCAGTATCAGGCGATGGAGAGGGCGAAAAAGAAGATCGCTGAGGCCTCGAAGGAGTTCGAGGAGGTCTTCGGCCGGGGATACGGCGGCCTCATCGATACCTACGCCATGGAGGACGCCGAGGTCGCCCTCGTCGCCATGGGCTCCGTCATAGGGACGATCAAGGAGGCGATCGACGGGCTCCGGTCCGAAGGGGTGAAGGTGGGCCTCGTCAAGATCCGCAGCTATCGGCCCTTCCCCGAGGAGGAGCTGAAGAAGGCCCTCAAGGATGCAAACGTCATAGTGACGATCGAGAAGGATCTCTCGATGGGTTACGAGAGCGCCCTTCTGACTGACCTCAAGGGTGCCTTCTACAACAGCCCCGCGAGGATGCCGATCATCGGTTTTGCGGCTGGCCTCGGCGGCAGGGACATCGGGGTCAAGCAGATAAGAGGGATCGTCGAGAGGGCGTCGAAGGTCAAAGACGCCGGGATCGAGGCGGAGTTTGAGATCTTCGACGTGAAGCCAGAGTGTCTCTAGGAGGATTATCATGGAAGAGAGTTTGTTTGCGCCCGGCCACAGGGCCTGCGCAGGATGTGGAATGCCTACGGCGATAAAGCTCGTCCTGGACGCTGCGGGTCCCAACACCATCGTCGTCTCGCCTACGGGATGCCTCGAGGTCACCTCGACCCCCTTCCCGGAGAGCTCCTGGAGGGTCCCCTGGATCCACTCCCTCTTCGAGAACCCCGCGGCCGTCGCCTCCGGGGTGGAGGTGGCCCTCAAGAGGTTCGGAAAGACGGACATAAACCTCCTGGTCATCGGCGGCGACGGGTCCACCTTCGACATCGGCTTCGGCTCGATCTCGGGGATGTTCGACCGGGGGCACAGGATCACCTACGTCTGCTACGACAACGAGGCCTACATGAACACTGGGGTCCAGAGGAGCGGCTCGACCCCCTTCTGCGCCAAGACGACGACGACGCCGACGGGGAAGCTGAGCCTTGGTAATCCCAGGCCGAAGAAGGACCTGCCGGCGATAGCCGTAGCCCACGGCGTCCCCTACGTCGCCACCGCCTCCATCGCCTACCCCGTCGACCTCCGGCGGAAGGTAAGACGGTCTCTATCGGCCGACGGCCCCGCCTACATCCAGGTGAACGCCCCCTGCATCACCGGCTGGAGCTTCGAGGCGGGGGACACCATCGAGCAGGCGAGGCTCGTCGTCGAGACCTGCCTCTGGCCTTTGTATGAGTACGTCGACGGCGCCCTCGCCGGGGTGACGAAGGTCCGGAGGAAGAGGCCCGTCGAGGATTACCTCAAGACCCAGGGGAGGTACAAGCACCTCTTCCGGGCTGAGGGGGGAGCGGAGGTCCTGGCGCAGATCCAGGCGATGGCCGACGCCAACGCCGAGAAGTTCGGCCTTCTGGACTGAGGGGGACGAGGACCCCCCAGGACCTCTACCTTCTGGAGGATGTATATGTACGTAGGAAGGATCGTGGTCATAGGCGGGACGAGAGGAAGGGCGTGGGTCGGATACCGGGTGTCGTCCCGCTCCTTTCCCAACCGGCGGGCGAGGGTCCGGGGCGATCTCGTCCTAGTATCGCCCCTGAATCCTCAAGATCTGGAGAGAAACCCCTACATCGCCTACAACGCCATCCGGGTCGCCGGGAGGGCGGCGGTCGTCGCCAACGGGACCCAGGCGGACATGATCGCCGAGAAGATCAACGATGGGACGAGGCCTCTTGAGGCTATCGCCTTCAGCCTCACCGCCTTCGGCTACGAGAGGGACGAGCTGGACACCCCCCGGATCGCCGGGGCGGTGATGGGGGGGCGGGGGTGGCTGGGGATCTCCCGGAAGGACGAGATCAGGGTGAAGGAGTTCGACCTCACCGGGGGCGGGGCCTTCATGGTCGCCACCTACGAGAAGACGGAGTTTGAGGAGGTGGCCGTCGCCGGGGGCGACGCCGAGGAGGTGGCGAGGGCGGCCTTCGACCTCCCCTTTGAAAGGCCGGTCTGCTCGGCGGCGGCCTTCGACGACGGGGGCTTCAGCCTTGCCGCGTACAACCCAAAGCCCCAGGAAATTTTGAAGCCGAAGGTATGAACTCAAATTCACGCGATTTGAATTATTAAACTGTTGTCGAAGATCTTGAGGAGTGGACGGGATGGAGATAAACGGCGTAGAGATCGAGGATACCTTTGCGGAGGGCTTTCCGATAAAGGTGGCGAGGGTTCTGATCACGGCGATTACCGAACGGTGGGCGATGGAGGCGGCCCGAGAGGCGACGGGCTTTGGGACCTCCGTCATCATGTGCCCGGCGGAGGCGGGGATCGAGCGGAGGGCCCGGCGGACTGAGACCCCCGACGGGAGGCCGGGGTTTTACATCCAGATCTGCAACATGAGCTTCAAGAACCTGGAGGCGTCCCTCCTCGCCCGGATAGGCCAGTGCGTCCTGACGGCGCCGACGACGGCGGTCTTCAACGGCCTCCCAGAGGCGGAGAAGCAGTTCGATACGGGGGCGAAGCTGAAGTTCTTCGGGGACGGCTTCCAGAAGGAGATGGCCTACTGCGACCGGGGGGTCTGCAGCATCCCGGTGATGTCCGGCGACTTCATCGTCGAGGAAAAGATAGGTGCCGTCGACGGGATCGCCGGGGGGAACTTCTACATCATGGCCGAGAACCAGGCCGCCGCCCTCATGGCCGCCGAGGCTGCCGTCGACGCCATCCGGGAGGAGGAGGGGACGATCACGCCATTTCCCGGCGGGGTCGTCGCCAGCGGCTCGAAGGTGGGGAGCCGCTACAAGTTCCTGAAGGCCTCGACGAACGAGAGGTTCTGTCCGACCCTCAAGGACGAGGGGGTCTGCATCCTGCCGCCGCATATCCGGGCCTCCTACGAGGTGGTGATCAACGGCGTCAGCCGGGAGGCGATCGAGAGGTCGATGCGCTCCGGGATCATGGCGGCCTGCAGGGTCCCAGGCGTCGTCAAGATCTCCGCCGGGAACTTCGAGGGGAAGCTCGGGCCGCACCTCTTCCGTCTCCACGAGATCCTGGGGTGAGAAAGGCCCCAACAAGATTTTTTTATAATCTCTTTTGGTCATCCTCATGCCCAGGAGTTCGGCGGTATCCAGGTACAGCTCAAACCGCATCTCTCAGGTTTTCGAGGGCCTCATCGGGCGTATCTCCCAGGCTTGCAAGCCCCCAGCTTAGGGCATTCGGATACTTATACGCTCTCCTCTTCCCACACCTTGGCGGTGATATCGGCCCTCTTCATTCTTCCATCTCAGTTCATCCCTCCCATCAAACTCCTTTTTTATCTCCTTATATCTCCTTATAATGTTTCACCCGTTGGCGTACCCGATGATGCGTCTTTCTTCTCCATCATATTTGCAGATGAATAGTCCGCCCAGAATACCATTAAATAACGGGAATTGTAATCATTCATGTAAAAGAAGATCCAAAGAGGCTCCGAGGTCGAATATGATGATCCATAGATCGGTCCTGCATACGCTCATCCTCCTTTCCATCCTCCCCCTGGCCGCCTTCCTCCCCGTCACCCCGTCCGAAGCCGCCGGGGCGGGAGGGGCGGAGGTGGTCCGGATCTCCCCCGATCGCTCCCAGGAGGTCGTCGCCCGGTTCGATGCCCTCATCGACTCCCAGGAGCTTCCCGACCATCTGATGGCCGAGGACGCCGAGCGGGCCGGAGGGGACTTCGACGTCGGCTCGTACTTCGAGGTCCTCGACCGACTCTGGATGGAGTTCGGCTACAGCCTCGACTACGTCTACGACTACGCTGGGATCGGGGGAGCCCCCGTCCTATACGCGAGGCCAGCCGATCAGCCGGCCTACAGAAACTACGCCGAGTACCTGGCGGCGGATGCGGCCAAAAGCCCCGAAGAGAGGGAGGACTTCTACCTCCGCCACGTCGAGGCCGACGGGACGGCGGAGAGCTTCTTCCAGCTCGCCCTGCTCTGCATTCAGGGCGAGCAGTTCTACCAGTTCTGGCACGCCGCCTACAACGACGACGGAATCGTCTGCGACCAGGAGGCTGCAAACGCCAGCCTCGACGAGCTGAGGGGCTGGGTCGGGGAGGACGAGGCCACCATCGAGGGTCTCCTCTCGGACCTCGCCGGGTACGACCTCGCTCCCGTCGTCACCATGGATGAGGAGATGGTTAAGGTCGAGGTCGTCGTCTTCACCAAGTGGGGCGGCTTCCTCCAGAGGTCGATGACGGTGAAGAGGGAGTTTCCCCACGAGATCCTCGCCGAGGGGGAGGAGGTGCTGGTGGCTTACGACTGCGGGATCATGTTCTGAGGAGTTTAGGATCTGAGAATCGCGGAGGGGGGCAGGTCGGCGCCTCGCCGTCCTCGGCGTCGACCGCAAAGCAGGTCTCCGGATGAGTTGAGGGGGCGGTTTCGGTCCCGTCCTTTCACCCCTTCCGATAAAGAGCCGCGCTCCGCTCGATCTTCTTCTGGACCCTCGTCCATGTCTTCGTCGAAAGGAAGCTCTCCTCCATGTACCCGACCGCCTTCTCGAACCTCTTCATCGGGAAGGCCATCGAGAGGACGTCCAGGGGGACGCAGGGCCGGGCGGACGGATCGAAGATCCCCAGGACGACCTTCGGCTCGTCCTCCCGTTTCTGCCCTTCGAGCACCGGATATGAGATGATGGAGCTGCATCCTGCGCCCATCGGGCAGATGACGCCGTTGGGGTCGCTTCTGTCGTAGTTTGCGAGGGTGAAGAGGCCGGAGAGGACCTCGGGGCGGGCGAAGAAGATCACGACGTCGGGGGAGTCCGCCTCGGCGAGCTGGTCCCACCGGGTGAAGTGCATCTCCTTTCCCGCCGAGGAGAACTCGGGGATAGTCTTCTCCCAGGAGTCGACGATCTCCGGGGTCATTTTGTACCTCTCCCCTTCGAGGACGCCGGGCTTGCCGTACGAGAGGAAGTGTCGGAAGTCGGGGGGGCGCTTTGTTGAATAGCCCGCATACATCAGCCCGCCGGGGCAGGAGATCGAACTCGCATCGAAGACGAGGGGCGTCCCCTTCCTGACCCGGTTGATCTGGCAGATGAGGCAGCTCCACCCCTCCGGCGGCGGGACCTTCTCTACATCGGGGGATATCTCCCTCAGCTCCAGGGCTATGGGAAGCTCCGCCCCCGGGAAGTACTTCTGCCATAATGCTGCGAACCGATCGCGGAGTACGATGTCCATAGTAGATCAAACGCCTCTTAGATATAAGCAGGTTATCATTCGACTGACTTGGAAGATTGGGGAAGATGAGCGCGAAAGTGGGGCGGGATCATCGGGAGGGCGATCACAAAGAGAGGGCGCTTTCCAGCTCGATTCTCCGGGATTGGTCGGGGGCTCCGTCCCGTACGAGTGCGCTCCATTGTGACGGTGATGTCTCATATTTTTTATATTTGTGTACAACTCATTATAGTAAAAATAAATAAATAATATAATATGTTAGCTAGTAAAATACATGCACATCCAAATGTACTATATAGTTGTTCAATCATGAATCCTAAATAGTCAAGTTGTACAGAGAAATTATATAATTGTATGCATACAATCGAAGCCTTTGTATCTCTGGCATTCTCAGTAAAAACAATGCGCTTCATCTGTATGCTGCTAGGAGATGTTAATGATGGAAATGACGAATGAAATTGAGATGTTGAGCTTTGAGACACTAAGCGATGCCGTAGCTGGAAATGCGGCTGCTTTCCGACAAGTAACTCGTCTTTTGCCAGCTGGCGGAGCTGGTAGTAAGGTATATCCCCCAACACATTCAGGGGGTATTTATGCATGGGAGAAAAGGCGAATAGCCAAAGATACAGTCGTCAACACAGTGCTTCTTGATTCCGTACAGTCTCAAGCAAATCGTATGGAACAGGCGCTGCTGGATGCACATCGTGCAGGTAAACTTAAGTTTCCACTATTGCAGGTAGATTTTAGTGAACATTTTGCAGATATTGGGATTGTAACGACATTAGATGCACCACACCGCATCGCGGACGCTATTTTCAGAGATAGTATGCTATATGGGAAAAAATTCCGCGAATCGGATGTGGGAATGGCGTTTGTTGATTCGAATATTCGCAATGCTACTGGGTTATTTCAGTATTGTCCCCACGCGCTAGTATTCGGAGTATGGGACTCTACGGGCTCAAAAGGCGGGCTCGGAAACAAATTTCAGCGGGCCATCGTCTCTGAAATTGTGGGTATTCAAGCTGAAAATGGCGTTCATACAAGTTCCCGAATTGATCCACTTGGCATTACACGGGCTGCAGAAATTTACGAAACAGAAAATGGCGATTGGACATTAGATCCAGAAAGAGCGAGGAAGAACGATAGAGGGGAACCGGTAAGATCCAGGCCGTCTGAGTTTGTTCATGGCAATATCCCGCCAACAATCGAAGTGGTTGGGCGCGATCGTGATCCGATCCGTGGTGGCGTAACGATGGACTATGCTGTTCAGACGACCGTTCTTTCTTTGCCAGCACTTCGTCGCCTAAGGTTCCCTGTTGATGGGAATGAGAAAGAAGAATACAATGATGCAGCTCGAACCGTGCTAGCTGCTTTAGCACTTGCTGCTGTAGTTCATATGCGGGAGCAAGGTTACGATCTCAGATCCCGTTGCCTTCTAATTCCAGAATATTCTGCTCAGTTTGAACTGATTGAGAACAACGGCAAAATGGAAAAATTCGATCTGGATGCATGTAACGCTGATAGAATTTTTGAGAAAGCGGTCGCTGAAGCAAAGGAAAGAGGACTTCCCTGGCAAGATCACGTCATCAACTTGGAACCTGAAGAACGCTTAGAACAACTGATTAGTCAAAGTCGCACAACAAGCGCTCTTGAAGAGGAGTAAACATCATGTTTGCACTTGGTGTAGAGTACCTCATGGGCAGGGTTCTTGCTTCCGCCCATAATGACAGAAAAGCGGTAGAATGGCCGCCTCACCCTTCAAGGCTATTCTCTGCTATGGTTGCTGCCTATGAGGAATGTGAATTGGGTCCAGATGCCAGATATGCATTGGAATGGCTGGAGGCATTGCCCGAATCACCCCAGATATACGCACAACCACCAGATCACAACGGTTTTATTCGAGATGTGCCTGACGTATTCGTCCCGGTTAACGATTCAAGTGATATTTCGAAATCCCGTTCGAGACAACCGCGTTGGTTTCCAGCATTCACACCTTCAGACCGGCATGTTTGGTTTATCTGGAACAACGCCTACGATCATGAAACGTATTTGCCGGTTCTTCAACGGATTGCTGAGAATGTGACTTACTTGGGTCACTCTATGTCGCCAGTTCGTGTTTGGGTTGGCGGTTCGCCCCCAGAACCTACATTGGTCCCAGATCCGTCAGGTGCTCTAATGCTGCGATCAGTTGGAAAAGGCCGTTTACAGCACCTAGAGAATGTTTACGATTTGCGCAATAAAAACACGACAGTTCAGCCACAACTAGGGCGTATAACACGATACAGGATCGCAAAAGAAACCCCGAAGGAGTTTTCATCTAGCATATTCGGCCAAGTTTACGTCTTTAAACATCTGCAAGGTGCAAATCTCCCACCTGAGAACATTGGAACATTAATATCCACGGTTCGCAAGTCTATCATGACTCTATATCCGGACCCAATACCTGAGGTCATTTCCGGGCATGATCCAGTAGGTAATCCACTAAAGAGTCCACACCTAGCCATTTCACCTCTTCTAGACGTAGGTCATCGTTATGCAGATGGTCATATCATGGGTTTTGCTCTCTGGCTACCACGAGATGTTTCAGCAGAAGTTATACAAATTTTAGAAAAAACGATTTCTGAATTAAACTCGCTTACGTTGGGACGTTTTGGGAGATGGGAAATTGGGCACTTGACCGCCAGCATGACGACAAGGACAGCTAAAGGGCTTCGTTCGAGCACTTATACCAAAGCCCATGATACATGGGCCAGCGTAACACCCGTTATTTTCGGCAGATATCCTAAAAAGTCACAGGTTGGGCCGGGGAAAAATGGTGGACGCGTGTTCGCTGAATTATGTGATATGATTGGTCTACCTAGGCCTATCGAGGCTCGGATTGGCCCCGTGAGCGCTTTTCACGGAGCCCCTATGGCATCTGAATTTGTGTTTCCAAAAAAATTTGCAGATCGCCTTCGAGCTAACGTGTGGCTTCAATTCTCTGAACCAGTACAAGGACCTGTGCTCGTGGGTGCCGGAAGATTTGTGGGCTTTGGTCTCTGCAGACCATGGTTCGGCTGAGGTGCTTATATATGAAATTTGATGATTTCGAAGTTTTCTTTGAAGAACTGCACAGCTTTGATAATAATCGCATCAAACCGTTTCCTTGGCAGAATCAGTTAATGGAGCATGTTGCAAAAAATGGTTGGCCAACAGCGATCGACCTTCCCACATCTGCAGGCAAGACCGCTGCCCTCGATATAGCACTTTTTCATTTGGCACTAGAAGCCGATAAGCCACCAGAGGAACGCAGAGCACCGATACGGATCTTTTTCGTCGTAGACCGCCGCGTCGTAGTGGACGAAGCTTACGACCGCTCCTGCAGGATCCAAAGCAAATTGAATGATGCACTTCTCAAAGAAAATGGCATATTATCCGAAGTAGCAGAACGATTAACAAAACTGTCATCCGAGGAAAAACCCAACCCTCTCGAAGTAATCCGGTTGCGTGGTGGCCTTCCACTTGAACCTGCTTTTATTCGGAATCCCATGCAGCCTTCTATAGTGCTTTCCACGGTGGATCAAATCGGATCAAGGTTGCTTTTTCGTGGTTACGGCATTAGCCAGTTCATGCGCCCAATTCATGCTGCCCTCGTAGGCACTGACAGCATCATCATTTTAGACGAAGCACATCTCTCACAACCCTTCATCAATACCCTGGCTTGGGTAAAGCGTTATCAAGGCAAAGGTTGGGCTGAAAAGAGGATTGCAAGACCAGTATCCATAGTGCAAATGACAGCCACACTTCCAGAAAAGGGGGGTGACGTATTCTCCCCTCTCGATGACGATGATGACGAAGATTGGAGGCACAAGGTACTCGCTCCAAGGTTGACTTGTTCGAAACCGACTGAAATCGTTTCGATTGAGGGCAACAAAGACGACATCGAAGGAACGCGCCAAAAACTGGTGGAAACGCTTAGTCGAGAAGCCATATCGATTATGAACAGAACACACGAATTTTGCGAAAATCCAGTTGTAGGAGTCGTCGTTAATCGAGTCGTTACGGCACGACAAGTTTTTGAGCGATTACGTGTTGAAGAAAATTCAGACGCAATTCTACTAACAGGTCGTATTCGCCCCTTTGACCGCGATGAGTTAATAAAGAATTATCTAACTCGCATGAAAGCGGGTAGAACTGATGATGCGAACCCCAGACCTCTTTACGTGGTCGCCACCCAAACGGTTGAAGTCGGCGCTGACATCGACTTTGATGCTCTAATTACAGAGGCGGCTGCACTAGATGCTTTGCGCCAGCGTTTTGGTCGTCTCAATCGGCTCGGTAAACGGAATTATGCGACTGCGATGGCCTTCTATTTGGATTTTGGCAGGGGAAAGATGAGCGATCCTGTATATGGGAATGCGTTAGCTGAAACATGGAAGTGGATGAATAAAATTGCTATAAAACATCGAGGACGAAAATACAAAGTGATCGATTTTGGAATACACGCTATGAAGGGCGTGCTTCCGAGCGGTGACGATCTCACAAAGATGCTCACACCAAGGAAAAAAGCGCCTGTTATCATGCCCTCTCATATGGATATGCTCGTCCAGACCTGTCCTGCACCAGCAGTTGAACCTGAGGTTGCCCTCTATCTCCACGGTGAAGATACCCAACCCGAAGATGTTCAAATCGTATGGCGAGCTGATTTACCAGAACAGCTAGGATCGAATTATAACGATATCGCTATCGAGATTGTATCAGCGCTTCCACCCTCCCAACTTGAAACATTGGCCCTCCCAGTCGTCGCTGCTCGTTCAATTCTAGCGAAACACTGGAGAGAAGATATCTCAATCTCCGATGTTGAAGGTGGCGAGGAAGGGGCAATGATAGAAAGGATGAACGATCGCTATGCTGTTCAATGGATAGGACAGGATGAAAGCAAAGTTATTCGTCGTTCTGGTGATATTAGACCAGGAAACGTATTGGTAATACCATCAACTTATGGCGGTCTTGACAACTATGGCTGGCATCCTATCTGGGACCGGTCCGTAAGAGATATTGGAGACGAAGCTGCTCTCATTCAACGTGGTAAGCAATTCGTGAGAATGCACGAGAATTTGATACCCCTATGGTTTGAAGACCCGAGATCGGAATCTGTTTCCCATACTCGAAGAGAATTGAGAGATATTTTTACACGTTTTACTGAAGGTGAAGATTTATCGAAATTGTGTAGTGAGTTCATTGAACATTTAGTTATGTTGCCTGATCTAAAACAGGATATCCGAGATAAATTTATAAAATTGTCGTCGGATCGTATAGAAACCCTCTATCCAGATGTAGAAACACCCCAGGGGATTCTTTTACATGAGTCGAGAAACCCGTTTCAAGCATTTACTGACGAGAATGACGCTTCATCCCTGGCACATGAGGTGCTCTTAGAGGATCATTGCAAAAGCGTTGGTGAACTGGCGAATATCTTCGCCTCAGCCTGCGGCCTTTCTGATGAACTTGTTAATGATTTATCTATAGCAGGTAAATTGCATGATTTGGGGAAAGCTGATCCACGCTTTCAAACGTGGCTTTGGGATGCTGATAAAATCGCCATGCTAAAAGCCAACAAAATTTTAGCTAAATCAGCCAGATTGAAGGGTTTTGATCGTCATTCCATCAAAATTGCCCGCGAAATGGCCGGTTACCCAAAAGGAGGGCGTCACGAATGCTATTCAGTTGGCATCGCTGCTCAAAATAAGTGCTTATTGGATGCGTCAGTAGATGAGGATCTTCTGTTATACCTGATCGGCGTAAATCACGGTCGTGGAAGGCCGTTAATTCCCTCACTAGAAGATAACGGGTTTAATGTAATGTTCGAGTTCGAAGGAAAACAGATCAGTTTTAATGGCAAACACAACCTGGAGCAACTTGATAGTGGTTGGTTAGAACGATTTTGGGAACTCAATCGACGATACGGCTATTGGGGTCTTGCTTATCTTGAAATGCTGGTGCGTCTAGCCGATCACCGACGCTCTGAACAAGGTGAATGAGATGTTGCAACATAACGATATCCCCCTCACGGGCTTAATCGGCAGCAATCCCCTCGGAGCTTTAGCCGCTTTCGGACTACTACGTGTATGCAGCGAAATTTCGGATTTAATGGTCTCACGTCTATATTGGTCGAGGGATTTAGATGGAATCCCGATGGATGATTGGGTTGCAGTTCTTAGAGTGCCAAATGAAATTGGTAGGATAGAATTGATCGAAAATCTAGTAACCCATCAGAAAAATCGGTCTTTCGGCGTATTCGAGTGGAGCAGGGATATCAGGATATCTCCCCAAGAGTACCATGAAATATTGAGTGAAAATGCTGAAATCTCAACCCTCCACGACAGATTAGATGCTGATTATTTCGCAGCTTTCGGCTCGGAGATTGTAACGGATGGTTCGAAGGGTCTTGTAAAACCGACGGCCTTCCATATGACATCAGGCCAACAGAAATTCCTCGAAAATATCTGCAAAATTAGTACAGCGCTACGATCCGGTGATGCTTGCATAAAAGCTTTTGAAGAAGCGTTATTTGGTCCTTGGAGATACGAAGATCGATACCATTCCCTCGGATGGGATCCCTCAACCGAAAGGTTATACGCGTATAGGTATAAAGATCCATCGAAAAAAACAAGAGATGACTCTCCAAGATCTGTAATTGGTGCGGTCTGGTTTGCTGTAGAATCTCTTCCCCTCTTCCCGACGGCAGCTTCAAGAGGAAGACTTGAAACCACAGGTTTCACGACAAAAAAGGACGGTACGAAGCTTATTTGGCCAATTTGGACTAGGCCAATCAGCATAGATGCTCTCAGAACACTGCTTATGACATCGGAGCTTACATCTGGGAATAAGTATTTGGAGGCACTTGGAAGGCGAGGAGTGTCTGTCGTATACCAAGCTGACCGTTCAGAATTTGGGCAAGGTTATGCGATCTTACGCCCGGCTAACCAAATCTGGTGCATATAAACCGAGAGAACCGACCTCATCTAATTCATTTATCTGCAGACGTCCTGTCAATTCTGGCTGAACACGCACCCCTTTGCCGGGGCCGTCCGGGCCAGACGGACGGGTGGGGTCAGATGAGCGGATGAGCAGAAGCGACGCCCTGGCCCGCAGCTTATTATAAATAGTATTGCAGTTACAATCATTCTATTTGGAGGGTTGTATTATTGGCAGAATATTCTGGCAAAGGTGACGATCCCCTTCTTATACCAGCCCGGATGCTGAACGAGTTCGCCTACTGCCCCAGGCTCTGCTACATCGAATGGGTCCAGGGGGAGTTTGTGGACAGCTCAGACACCGCCGACGGCCGGTTTCAGCACCGTCGGGTCGATTCTGATTCGGGGGCCGTGCCTGACGGATACGAAGAAGTTCAAGAGACTTTTCACGCCAGGTCGGTATCTCTCACCGGTCCCGAGACCGGCGTTGCCTGCAGGATCGACCTTCTTGAGGGGGAGGGAAGCAAGGTCACGCCGGTGGACTACAAGAGGGGGTCGGCGCCCAAGGTGGCCGAAGGCGCATACGAGCCGGAGCGGGTCCAGCTCTGCGCCCAGGGGCTGGTCTTGAGAGAGAACGGCTTCGATTGCGATGAAGGGGTGATCTACTTTGCCAAGTCAAAGGAGAGGGTGACCATCCCCTTCGACGAGGCGCTGGTGAGAAGGACAAAGGAGCTGATTGAGGATCTTCGAGGGGTCACCCAGCAGGAGGGGATGCCTCCGCCCCTGGAGGGGAGCCCAAAGTGCGTCCGGTGCTCTCTCGCCGGGATATGCCTCCCGGACGAGGTCCACCTCTTAAGGGAGATAGAGGCGGAGGGGAAGGAAAAGGCTGGGGCCGCGAGAAAGCTGGTGCCGACAAGGGACGATCAGCTCCCGATTTACGTCGTCGGCCAGGGAGAGACGGTTCGGAGGCGTGGAGATCGGCTGGAGTTCTGGTCAAGGGATGGCAAGATGGGAGATGCCAGGCTCCGGGAGGTGGCCCAGCTCTCCCTTTACGGCGGCGTGGAGATCACATCGCCGGCTCTCGCAGAGCTTCTCCAGCGAGGTGTCCCAGTATGCCACTTCTCTTTCGGCGGCTGGTTTTACGGAATATCTCAGGGGACGGTCCACAAGAACGTGGAGCTGAGGATAAATCAGTTCGACTGGGCCAAGAGCAAGGACCGATCCTTAGAGATGGCGAGGCGTTTTGTCTCCGGCAAGATCAGAAACTGCCGGACTCTCGTCCGGAGGAACGATCCGGATACCAAAAAATCTAAGGAGGTCCTATCGGCCCTGAACCGTCTGGCAAAAGAGGCGGACGAGGCCGAGAACGTCGAGAGCCTCCTGGGGATCGAGGGCGCCGCAGCTCAGGCATACTTCTCGCGGTTCGACGGCCTCCTCAAGTCCCAGGCGGGCGTTTTCTCCTTTGAGAACCGGAACAAGCGGCCGCCCAAAGATCCAGCGAACGCCGTCCTCTCCTACCTCTACGGCATACTGGTGAAGGACGTCTTCGTCACCCTCCTGGCCGTCGGCTTCGACCCCTACTTGGGGTTCTATCACCGGCCGAGGTACGGCAAGCCCGCCCTCGCTCTCGACATGATGGAGGAGTTTCGGCCCCTCGTCGCTGACTCGACAGCGATCACCCTCTTCAATAACGGCGAGCTTTCCGAGAAGGACTTCGTCCGACGGGGCGTTGGCGTCTCCATGACCCCGAAGGGGAAGAGGACGGTGGTCTCCGGGTACGAGAGGAGGATGAGCTCGGAGATAACCCATCCCATCTTCGGATACAAGGTCAGCTACCGGCGGGTTCTGGAGGTCCAGACGAGGCTCCTGGCGAGGGTCATTTCGGGCGAGATCGAAGAATATCCACCTTTCTGCACCAGGTGAGATCATGAGCGGCTTGAACTCTTACATCGTGAGCTACGACATCATGGACCAGAAGCGGCTCTACCAGGTTCACAAGACGATGAAGGGCTTCGGAGAACCTCTTCACTACTCCGTCTTTCGCTGTGACCTATCCCCGAAAGGGAGGGTGGAGCTGGTGGCGGCGCTGACCGACATCATAAAGCACGATGAGGACCGGGTTATGATCATAAACCTGGGACCTCTGGAGGGAGAAGTCGACAGAAGAATCGAGTTTCTGGGAGTTCGTCCTGAGATGAGCGACCACTCGGCGATAGTCTTTTAACCGCTGCGAGAGGTTTGGTGGTGACCAAAATTCATGGAACCGCTCGAAATGGAGCTTGATATCGAATGCCGAGGCAGAATCGTGACGAGAACGCGAGAGGAACGGAGACGAAGACCAACCTCTCGAAAAAGGCCATTTTTTCGGCATCAGGAGAGCCCGAAAAATGGCCGCGATTTCCACGTCTGAAAAGGCGTGGCCCCATTGAAGCAAGCCTCAAGTAGGGCGTTGGAACTCCCATCTTCTTAATTTCCACGTCTGAAAAGGCGTGGCCCCATTGAAGCGTTATGTTACAGCGATCATTAGCTTTTCGCAAAGCCATTTCCACGTCTGAAAAGGCGTGGCCCCATTGAAGCACCCCTGTAATAGCTGGCCAGTCAGGGAAGGCAAACCCATTTCCACGTCTGAAAAGGCGTGGCCCCATTGAAGCTGCGAGCCGTTTGTAGACTGACGGCCTTATGGCAAAAATTTCCACGTCTGAAAAGGCGTGGCCCCATTGAAGCCGAGGGCCTGGCCCTTCTTATGGATGGGGTTAAAGATTTCCACGTCTGAAAAGGCGTGGCCCCATTGAAGCTATCTCTGGCCCGGTTTCTCCAAGGCCATACTTCCGAATTTCCACGTCTGAAAAGGCGTGGCCCCATTGAAGCGACCTTCCCTATTTTGCCCTCCAGGTCTTCGACGAGGGCGACGACATTTCCACGTCTGAAAAGGCGTGGCCCCATTGAAGCTCCAGGGACAAGGCGAAGCTTTCCATCATGGAAAAGATATTTCCACGTCTGAAAAGGCGTGGCCCCATTGAAGCATGTTTTTTCTGACCATACATCCAACATTTACCTACATTTCCACGTCTGAAAAGGCGTGGCCCCATTGAAGCATAGATCTGCTTTACATCGGCCATCCGTTTCCGGAGGATTTCCACGTCTGAAAAGGCGTGGCCCCATTGAAGCCGGATGTCGTTCAGCCGTTTTCCTTTCAGGCAGTACAATTTCCACGTCTGAAAAGGCGTGGCCCCATTGAAGCTGGAACCTCCAAAGCGGAGGATGCCCCTCCTGCGGGATATTTCCACGTCTGAAAAGGCGTGGCCCCATTGAAGCAACGGCATTTTCGGAGAAACGGTCGATGGCCACTACAATTTCCACGTCTGAAAAGGCGTGGCCCCATTGAAGCGGACCGCCAGCGAAGTTGATCTGCTCGACGTAAGCGTTCAATTTCCACGTCTGAAAAGGCGTGGCCCCATTGAAGCACGCTCATCAGCCTCCAGGCGGCGGTCATCCTCGGATTTCCACGTCTGAAAAGGCGTGGCCCCATTGAAGCGAGTCTTGTGCTTCACTGAATAGTCACAGACGTTCGATTTCCACGTCTGAAAAGGCGTGGCCCCATTGAAGCAATCGCATATAGTGAGGACAACCCGTCACGCTATACATTTCCACGTCTGAAAAGGCGTGGCCCCATTGAAGCACCCATGTCGCGGCTCTATTCAGGAAGGCGGAATCCAAGATTTCCACGTCTGAAAAGGCGTGGCCCCATTGAAGCCCGTCTCTGTGACATCTGCTTTCGCTGCACGATAAGATTTCCACGTCTGAAAAGGCGTGGCCCCATTGAAGCATACCGACCCGTCGATCTTTTTCAGGTCGGATTTCAATTTCCACGTCTGAAAAGGCGTGGCCCCATTGAAGCAGGAATTGGCCGTCTCTTATGTCCGAGCGGTCGGCACGATTTCCACGTCTGAAAAGGCGTGGCCCCATTGAAGCGTCCTCGTCCAGGACTTCAAGGACGAGGATGAGCCGGATTTCCACGTCTGAAAAGGCGTGGCCCCATTGAAGCATGGCGTCGAGAAGGGCGTTCTCCCAGTCGTCCACCATTTCCACGTCTGAAAAGGCGTGGCCCCATTGAAGCGTGACCTTGTGACTGTCCATGTCGAGGGCGCCGGCCATATTTCCACGTCTGAAAAGGCGTGGCCCCATTGAAGCTACGATACGGTGGTTGTCCGTATCGGCAACATAAACATTTCCACGTCTGAAAAGGCGTGGCCCCATTGAAGCCAGTTCGGCTCATTGGCCCGGCTCAGGAGAACTTAGATTTCCACGTCTGAAAAGGCGTGGCCCCATTGAAGCCGGGCCGATCCAGTCGGTCTCGATCTTCTCGGCGATCCATTTCCACGTCTGAAAAGGCGTGGCCCCATTGAAGCCGTCCACGGCGACGTATCCGGGCACGTCGAGCTCTGCGAATTTCCACGTCTGAAAAGGCGTGGCCCCATTGAAGCCCATCCGCAGCGATGCGGATGAACGCCGTGCTTTCGATTTCCACGTCTGAAAAGGCGTGGCCCCATTGAAGCGTCATGCACACCGACGGAGTCACGATGGATCAGAAGATTTCCACGTCTGAAAAGGCGTGGCCCCATTGAAGCGGTGAGCGCATATTCGTATAGGCCCGCAGCCTTCAGCATTTCCACGTCTGAAAAGGCGTGGCCCCATTGAAGCGATGGCCTTCGGTCAGATCCTGACGGGATCCGGCGCCTTATTTCCACGTCTGAAAAGGCGTGGCCCCATTGAAGCCTCGCCGATCGCCTGGCGGAACGCCGCCCCCTGGAGGATTTCCACGTCTGAAAAGGCGTGGCCCCATTGAAGCGTGACGATCAAGCTGCTGGAGGTTCTCCCTCCAGAAATTTCCACGTCTGAAAAGGCGTGGCCCCATTGAAGCGGAGTTCAATGGCCAGATCTATCCGGCGACCTCTGGCGCATTTCCACGTCTGAAAAGGCGTGGCCCCATTGAAGCAACTATCCGCGAGGTATCGCAGTTCTTGGAGATTATATTTCCACGTCTGAAAAGGCGTGGCCCCATTGAAGCCGCGTCCTCAGCGTAGCTCGTCTCCGCAGTGGTGGGCAGATTTCCACGTCTGAAAAGGCGTGGCCCCATTGAAGCTGTGGGTTGGTTATGGATCGAGATAAAAATGCTGCAATATTTCCACGTCTGAAAAGGCGTGGCCCCATTGAAGCTATTCATGAATCTAAAGAGGCTTGGGCGTGGGGTATATTTCCACGTCTGAAAAGGCGTGGCCCCATTGAAGCGATGCGACAGCCTCACATTAGAGGTTGTCCTTTTAAAATTTCCACGTCTGAAAAGGCGTGGCCCCATTGAAGCTGCCGTCCACGATGGCGATTCTGTACCTGCACTCGAATTCATTTCCACGTCTGAAAAGGCGTGGCCCCATTGAAGCATGGCTTCCGAGGCCACCGACAGCTCCAGCTCGGGATTTCCACGTCTGAAAAGGCGTGGCCCCATTGAAGCGGTGAGGCTTGGGTTGTCATCCATCAGGAAGTGCATCATTTCCACGTCTGAAAAGGCGTGGCCCCATTGAAGCGAGTCTAGCTTCAACAGGCCATCAAACCCGTTTTCGATTTCCACGTCTGAAAAGGCGTGGCCCCATTGAAGCCAGGAGGGACTTTCGCCGAATGAACAAATCAAGATCATATTTCCACGTCTGAAAAGGCGTGGCCCCATTGAAGCGTGGGCCAGGGCGCGCCCTTCTGGAATAGAGCCTCTATATCGGATTTCCACGTCTGAAAAGGCGTGGCCCCATTGAAGCTCCTCTTCAGACGCAATAAATATCATATATTGAAAGCCCCTTAGCTCTCTCTATGTCCTCCCGATCCGTCTCGAAAGAGGCGAAGCGCCCTTCCGAGAGCCTCCCCTACGACCTTGAGGAGCCCGAGGATGAGGCGGAGATCACCAGGGCTCTGATGCGCCTCTCGGAGCGGGCGCTTTATAAGCATCTGATCTGAGATCTGGGATTTATAAATCAGACAAAATCTTAATTGAGGCCATCAAACCTTCGTCCATTCTCCATTCGTGGAGAGTTCCGCTTCTCCGCCTCTGAACGGCCCCCTCAAAAAGCCCTCTCCTCCTCACCACCCCACCACCACCAGCCCCGCCACCTCCCGAAACCGGAGGTCCCGCGTCACGATCTCCCGATCGCGGACGAGGGCGATTGCGGCGATAACCTCATCGAAGTCTCCGATCCTCTTCCCCTCCGACTGGAGCCTGGCCGAGAGGGCGCCGAAGACGGTTGCTGCATCGTCGTCCAGGGGGAGGACGAGGAGGGAGTCGAGGATCTTCTTCGCCGCTGCCATGTTCTTTTCAGGCTCCGCCGAGAGGAAGGCTCCCCGGTACAGCTCCAGAACGGTGATCGGCGTCGTGGCGAGGTGGGCGCCCCGGCCTTCCAGCTCCTCCAGGAGGAGGGCGGCCTCTTCCCGCCTCCGGAGGATGTCGACGAGGAAGGAGGTGTCGAGGACCGGCATCAGAGGTCGACCGCCCTCATCCTCGCCGTCCGGAGCTTCTCCGACGTCCTCTCGATCTGGTTGGCGAGGTCCTCGGCCTGGGGGCGAGCGATCTCCGCCAGGGTCTCGGAGAGGCTCCTCCTCTTCGGATAGTACTTTAGAATCACCTCGGAGAAGCTCATCCTCTCCGTTTCCTTGAGGCTCCTCAGCCGCTCGTAGGCGTCCTCGGTTATGCTGATCGTCTTGGTGGACATCCACCTATCCGTGTACGTACGTGTATTTAATCCTCGTCTATTCGCCATAGTGCCGCCTTCCCTCCATTGGGCTCTCCTCGGCAAAAATAGGCTAGAGCGGTCCATCTCCGCTCCTGGCGCCGGCGCCCGGCCCCCCATACCGGGAGCCGGGCATCCGGTCCGCCCCGTCACCACCTCCAGGCGGTCGGCGGGTTTGCGAGGTGGGCTGCGACAAACTGGCAGAACTCCTCGCCGGTCATGAAGAGCGGCCCTGGAAAGCTGCTCGGCGCCCCGGGGTAGCTCGCGAAGACGCCGTCCATCTACCCCGGGACCTCGGCGCGGCTCGTGGATGGCCCCCGGACACCCCCCTCGAAGATCCCGGCGGGAGGGGCAGCCGCCGCCAATCGAGATAGAGCTGCCAGATCCGAAAAAACCGAACTGATGGTCCGGATTCTTGAAGGCGCAGCCGGGCTTTTTTGGCAAAAAAAGTATGATCAAGCGGCATATCGCCGCCGGTTAAAGATCGCGCCCGGCAGTTCGCCTGCGGCACAGCTCGTCAAGCGTGATTCCCTTATCTTTATTCTTGACCAAATATTCATATTGGGAATCGACGTGCTCTGCTTCGCTGTAGTCGTCTTTTTTTACGACTTTTGCGG
>Ga0334889_1000664_pt1 | contig 51145 bp, 46 predicted proteins | sample GraSluR1_MG_2_FD_207222 | JGI IMG/M metagenome (GOLD analysis project Ga0334889, IMG submission 207222) | Sludge microbial communities from methane-producing bioreactor in Wageningen University, Netherlands - Granular Sludge_8_08-R1 | ecosystem: Engineered > Bioreactor > Anaerobic > Unclassified...
AGGAGGAGGTCGAGCCCGAGACCCCTCGGATCCACGACCGGCTCCAACAGATCGAGGCTGCCGCCGCCCGGGCAGCCTCTGGTGAATGGAACCCTGAAGAGTTCGGTCGGTTTCTCGAAGAGACGGCTGCCATCCTGGCCGAGAAGGAACGGGCCATCCGGGAGATCCCCATCCCGGACGAGGCTGCCGAAGACTTCCGCGAGGAACTCGAGGTGGGGTACACGGGGATCGACCTCTACAACCAGGGAGTCCAGCGGATGTTCGACTTCGTGGCGGAGGCGGACCCGCTCTTCCTGGAGGAGGGGCTGGATCTGGTGCGGCAGGGGAACGAGTTCGTCAACCAGGCCATGCGGATCAACCGCGAGAACCGCCGCAAGCTGGAAGAGATGTCCACCGATGCCTCCAGCTTGATGTAGTGCGCTGAGGGCGGCGCCCGGGCGGAATCAGAAAAGCCCGGTCCTTTCGGACCGGGCTTTCAGCCTTGCAGAGGCGGAGGGGTCAGGCCTCGCGCATGGTCTCCGACCACAGCGCGTTCATCTTGTCGGAGACCTGCTGGCGGTACATCAGGGAGCTGGTCATGATCTCGTAGATCTTGGTCTGAGTGTCCTGCATGATCTTCCACATCTCCATCATCCACTTCTGGCGGTCGGCCATCATCTGGGCGAAGATCTTCTGGACCTCTTCCTGCTCTTGCTGATGCTGCTGATAGCTTCGGGCGGCGTCCGCCTGGCTGGGACCGCCGTAGGGCCCACCCGGCCCACCCGGTCCACCCGGGCCGTCCGGACCACCAGGATACCCTGGGCCTGAGGGCCCACCCGGTCCGCCGGGGCCGCCCGGACCACCGGGCATGTAGGGGCTCAGACCCTGCTCGGGGGTGCCAGGATAGGCCGGTTCCCATTCCGCGTCCACGATCTCGCCGGTCAGCGGCTCGTCCTTGACGGGAACCAGGGCCCGGCTCTTGTCCTCGATCACGGCCGGAAGGTTGGTGGCCTCCTCTTCAGGAGCCGGCAGCATGAGCGGTTCGGAATCCTCATCCCGAAGCACGCCGACGTGGGCGGCGTTCTCGGAGGCATCCTGAGCCAGGCTCACGTGGTCCTGGGTGAGGTGGACGTGCTCTTCGTTCTCGGCCGGAGTCTGGACGGCCCGCCGGTTGACGAGCTGACGCTGACCGCCCACCTGCTGGAGGTTGGCTTCGTAGGATCTCTGGGGAACCGAGGCGGAGTTGATTCTCTGAGGGCCGGCCATAGGGCCTCCTTGGCTGGGCCACCGGTGGGTGCAGACAAGCCTCCACCAGTGAGCGACTGTGCCCTCATTATAGCCGGCGACCGCTTGGGGAGAAAGGTGGAAATGTTGCGGGGGTGTTACAGGTCACCCGGGAGCCGGTCTCGGAGTTGTAGCCCCTCGACCGGCCCCCCGGGCTCCTGGTTCAACCGATCAGGACTTTGTGCCAGTTGGCCAGGATCGCGTCGTGGACCTTGCGCCGACGGATCAGGACTTCCTGGAAGATCCTCTGGATTTCGGTCTGCAGGTCTTGAACCAGGGCGGCCAGGCGAGCCTGGACCAGGGCTCGTTCGGCGCGCATCCGGGCGTAGATCTGTTCGGCCGCCAGCCGGTCCTGCTGCTCCTTCTCCTTGTCCAGGGCCTTTCGCTCTCGGGGCCCTGGCGGTGGTGGGGGCGCAGCCTGCAGGCGGGTGTCGGTCTCGGCTCCGAAGAGCGGTCGGTACTCGTCGAGTGGGAGTGCAGCCGGGTTCGGTGCCGCCGGTTCGGCCTGAAGTCGGGCCCTTGGGGTGAGGACTCCGACGGGATCCATGCGCATGGGCTGGGACCTCCAGCCGGGGAATCGGGGAAGGCGGTCCGGAGCGCTCCAGCGTCCGGCCTGGTCGGAGCGGATCTTCTCAGGATTTGATGTAGTCGTCCCACTTGTTGAACATCTTGTCCTGGGTCTTGGCCCGGTTCACCGTGACCTCTTGTTGGATCTCGAAGATCTTGGTCTGCGTGTCCTGCATGATCTTCCAGCGTTCCATCTGCTGCTTCTGGGCTTCCATGGCGGTGGTGGCCTGGATGGTCTGGGCCTGCTGGTAGTCGGACATGAACATCTGGAACTGGGCGACGGAGTTGGCTTGACCGATCATCTGACACCTCCTGGCGGATTGGGGCCGAAGACGTTCGCGGCCCGTCTTGATCCTAGCCCGGGCCCCTGCACCGGGATTTGTCCGGGATCTTGCCAGGAAGTGTCCGGGATCTTGCCGGGATTTGAACTCCGCAGAGGGACAAGATGAAGACGGCCCGAGTTGCCTCGGGCCGTCGAACTAGAAGATCCTGAAACCAGATGCTCTAGGAGCGGATGTACTCATCCCACTTGTTGAACATCTTGTCCTGGGTCTTGGCCTTGTTCACGGTGACGTCCTGCTGGATCTCGAAGATCTTGGTCTGCGTATCCTGCAGGATCTTCCAACGCTCCATCTGCTGCTTCTGCGCGTCGGCGCCGATCTGCGTCTGGATCGTCTGGGCCTGCTGGAAGTCCGACATGAACATCTGGAACTGGGCAACGGAATTGGCTTGACCGATCATGGGGACACCTCCCTTTCCTGGAACTCTACCTTGAGGCTATTATCACGAGGAGCCCGGGCGAAGTAAAGGGGTGAAGCCTAATTCGGCCCAGAAACTTCGTCGGCCTCGTCCAGGAGGCCCGATTCGGGGACGGCCTCCGGCAGGCGGACCCCTGCCTGGCGCAGGTCTTCGGCGATCTTCTCGTTGTTCTCATACAGGGTCAGGATCACCCCGTCACGAGCTGCGGTGACGACGACTTCCAGGACCTCGACGATCCAGTTCCCGATGTCGACCTCCTTGCCCGCCGAGATCTGCTCGGAGATCCGTCCGCACTCCCAGTTGACCCGTTCCCGGGTGCGATCCCAGACATCCAGATACATCCGGTTGAAGATGCTGATCATCTCTTCCGGCGTCAGGCCGATACGAGTCTCCATGGGGTCTAGACCTCCCGATTCTGGCATGGGGCTTCTTGGGATGTCGGATCAGGCACCTTCAGCCAGTTTCTGACCGATCTCCCGGATATGGCGGTCGATCCCCGGCAGTCCCAGGGAATGGACCTCGGAACAGGAAGCGCGCAGCGCCTGGACGATGTGGTCGATGTCGGTCTCCGCGCAGATGAACGCGGGGGACATCCTCAGGACATGGGGGGCGTGGGACATGCTGGGGAGGATCATCCGGTGCTCCTTCATCAGCAGCATCGAGATCATCAGCCCGTATCGCGGATCCCTGGTCAGAAGGCAGCGCATCAGGCCCTGGCCCTGCTGGCCGGCCACCACCGAGGGGAAGGCGACTCGCAGCGTCTCCAGGCCCGCCTTCAGGCGCTCTCCCAGGACGGCGACCCGGGCGACGAGGTCTTGGGATTCCAGCACGTCCAGGGTGGCCAGGGCCGCTGCACAGGCCAGGGGATTCCCGCCGTAGGTCGAGTTGTTGAACAGGGGACGGGTCAGGGAAGCTTCTTGGACGCGCTGGTTGAACATCAGCGCCGAGATCGGCATGACCCCGCCCGAGAGGGCCTTGCCGACCGAGATCATGTCGGGGACCACCCCAGAGTGGTCGGCGGCGAACCAACGTCCGGTCCGTCCCAGGCCACACTGGATCTCGTCGAGGATCAGCAGGGCACCCGTCTCGTCGCAGAGCCTGCGCAGCCCCTGGAGATACTCCGCAGGGGCCACCGAGCAGGCCGACGCCCATTGGACCGGCTCGAGGAAGACCGCGGCGGTGGTCGAGTCGACGGCCTCCCGAGCTGCCTTCAGGTCGCCGAAGGGCACCAGGCGGACGGGCTCCAGAAGCGGCGAGAAGCCCTCGCGCCAATAGGGAATGCCGCTGATGGAGAGGGTCCCCACCGACATCCCGTGATAGCCCATCTGCATGCCGACCAGGCCCGGGCGGCCGGTGGTCAGGCGGGCCAGCTTCAGGGCGGCCTCCATGGCCTCGGTGCCGGTGGAGCCGATGTAGCCGAAGGGCATCTGGCCCGGCACCCGTCGCGAGAGGCGCTCCAGCAGATCCAACTGGCCTGGGACCAATCCCGTCCGGACGGACAGGCCGCCGCGGTCCAACTGACGGTGCACGGCCCCGACCACCTCAGGGTGGGAGTGGCCCAATGCGAAGACCCCTCCGGCCCCGACCGCATCGAAGTAGGGTCGGCCCATCGGGTCGTAGACGTAGCATCCTTCCGAGCGCCACTCGATGAACTCCTCGTGGAGGAGGCGCAGGTTGCGGGCCATCTGGGGATTCACGTGCCGTTCCAGGCGGCCCAGGACGTCCTCGGTCAAGGCCTGATTCTGCTCTTCGGTCAGGGTCGGGGCCATGTTCAGCCATCGGGTCACCGGGCAATCCTCCGTTCAGGGGCGGTCTTGGGCATCGAGACGGGGCTTTTCAGAAGGCAACCATCCCGACCGAGTTCACGTTGACCTTGGGCGCGATCTCGTTCCAGGAGAGGATGACCAGGTTCGGGAACGAGCGCTCGGTCAGCTTGCGCAGCGCCGGACGGACCTGGGGGGCCACCAGCAGGATGGGCTGCAAGCCCCGTTCCTGCAAGGAGTTCACCTGCTGGGAGATGGCCTGGAGGATCTCCTGGCCCACGTTGGGATCCAGCGTCAGGAAGGAACCCATGTCGGTCCGTTGGATGGCGCTCTGCACGAGCTGCTCGATCTGGGGGTCCAGGGTGATCACGTTGATGGTCCCCTCGTTGTTCGAGTACTCCTTGCAGATGACGCGGGACAGGGCCACGCGGCAGAACTCGGTCAGCATCTCCGGGTCCTTGGTCATGTGGACATGGTCGGCCATGGTCTCGAGGATCGAGACCAGGTCGCGGATCGAGACCCGCTCCTTGACCAGGTTCTGCAGGACCTTCTGGACCTCGCCCAGGGAGAGGGCGTCGGGGATGACCTCCTTGACCACCGCCGGATGGGTCTTCTTGACGGTGTCGACCAGGGCCTGGACCTCCTGGCGGCCCAGGAGCTCGTTGGCGTGGGTGCGCACCACCTCGGTGAGCTGGGTGGCCACCACGCTGACGGGGTCGAAGATCATGCAGCCCAGCCTCTCGGCGTCGCCGCGCTGTTCGGGGGAGATCCAGACCCCCGGCATGCCGTAGGTGGGGTCGACGGTCTTGGTCCCCCGCAGGTTCTTCAGCTTCTCTTCGGGTCCGATGGCCAGGAACTGGTTGACCTGGACCTCGCCCTGGGCCACCTCGATCTCCTTGATCTTGATGACGTAGGCGTTGGGCTTGAGCTGCAGATTGTCGCGGAAGCGGACGCCGGGAACCACGATGCCCAGCTCGAGGGCGATGTGGCGCCGGATCGAGGTGACCCGGTCCAGCAGCTTGGCTCCCTGGTTGGGGTCCACCAGGGAAAGCAGGCCGCGCCCGACCTCCAGGGAGATCGGGTCCACCTGCATCAACTGGACCACGCTCTCGGGCTTCTTGGTGTCGGCCTTCTTCTGCTGGTCCTGGGCCTGGGCGGCCACCTGGGTGACCTCCACCTTCTTCTTGTCGAGGATCGTGCCGATGAAGAACAGGGAACCGGCAATCCCGAAGAAGGTGAGGTCCAGGGGCAGGGGCATTCCCGTCAGGAGGCCCAGCGTGCCCAACATGCCCATGAAGCCGGCGGCCAGCTTCAAGGCGCCGGGCTGGGCCGTGACCTGCTGGACGATGTCGCTGCCCAGGTTCGACTCGGAGGCCGCGCGGGAGACGACCATGCCCATCGCGGTGGACATCAGGAAGGCGGGAAGGGTCGTGATCAGGCCGTTGCCGATCGACAGGATCGCGTAGGTGTCGAGGGCGCCCCCGGTCCCGGTGACGGGCATCCCGTGGTACAGGACCCCGATCAGGATTCCTCCCACCACGTTGACGATCATGATGACCACTGCGGCCATCGCGTCGCCTTTGACGAACTTGCCGGCGCCGTCCATGGCGCCGTAGAAGTCGGCCTCGCGCTCGATGTCCTTGCGCTTCTTCTTGGCCGTCTCGGCGTCGATGATCCCCGAGTGGAGGTCGGCGTCGATGGCCATCTGCTTGCCGGGCATGGCGTCCAGGGTGAAGCGGGCCGCCACCTGGGCGATGCGCTCGGCACCGTTGGTGATCACCATGATCTGGATGATGATCAGGATGATGAACATGATGAACCCGACGATCAGGTTGCCTCCGACGGCCACCTTCCCGAAGATCGGGATCAGGTGCCCGGCGCCGATCGGCATCCCTTCAGGCCAGGCCGCAGTTGGTGGAGAGCGCAGGTTTCCATACAGCAGGACCATGCGGGTGGCCGACACGTCCAGGGCCAGCCGGAACAAGGTGGCCACCAGCAGCGCGGTCGGGAAGACGGCGAACTGCAGGGGCTCTTCGATGTAGATCGAGATCAGGACGGTGATGACGGCGGTGGCCAGGTTGAAGGCCAGGAACACGTCCAGGAGCGTCGGGGGCAGGGGGATGATCAGCATCGAGACGATGCCGATCACCACCACCGCGATGCCGACGTCGGAATACTTCAGGAAGCGGAGAAATGGATGGTCTCCGCCCGGTGCGGGCTGGGCGCTCATGGACGACTCCCGGGGACTTCAGGGTTCTGGCGGGGATTCTGGGGTTGCGGGAAGGTCAAGCCCGGCCTCCGCCTGCTCTGCGAGCGCCTGGCACGGCCCGGGCGGTGGGGCGGGCGGCGACCTGCGGGGCGCTGCGGGCCATCCGCCGACGGCGCAGGAGTTCGCGCTTGCGCTTGAGCTTGATCACGTAGGCCAGGACCTCGGCGACGGCCTTGTACATCTCGGTGGGCACGGCGCCGCCGATCTCACAGGCCTTGAAGAGGGCTCGGGCCAGCTCCACGTTTTCCACGATGGGGACCTCGTGGTCCTCGGCCATCACCTTGATCTGGCGGGCGATCAGGTTCTCGCCCTTGGCGACCACCACCGGGACCGGGTCGGTTCCCTGCTCATAGCGCAGGGCCACCGCGTAGTGGGTCGGGTTGGTCACCACCGCCGAGGCGTTGGGCACCTCTTCCATCATGCGCCCCTGGGCCCCCTGGCGCATCAACTGGCGAATCTTGGCCTTGATCTGGGGGTTGCCTTCCGTGTCCTTGTACTCGTCCTTGAGCTCCTGCATGCTCATGCGCATCTGCTTCATGAACTGCTTGTGCTGGAAGACGTAGTCCACCGCGGCGATGGCGATCATCCCGATCAGGACCTGGCCGACCAGGCGCTTGATCGTGGCGAAGACCAGGGCCAGGGTGGCCGTCAGCGGCATGGTGGGCGCGGTCCGAAGCTCGGGCAGGACGCCGGAGACCACCTTGAAGCAGATCCAGCCCACGATGGTCAGCTTGGCGACCTGCTTGACCAGCTCCATCAGCGACTTGGCGCTGAAGATGCGCTTGAAGCCCTCGATGGGGTTGATCTTGTTCAGGGATGGCTTGAGGGGCTCGGCCGAAAAGATGAACTTCACCTGCGCGATGTTGGCCAGAAGCGCCATCAGGAAGGCACCCGCCAACAGGGGAGCCAGCACCATCAGGATCGTCCCCATGACGAAGATGATGTCCGCGAAGAAGTTCCGCTCCGCCAGGTTGAAGTTCGGAATGAGGCGCCAGGTATAGATCGTGAACTCACGGATCCGGCCAAGCATCATCGGCCCGGCACCGATCATGATGCCTGCCACGGCAACCAGCAGGAGGGTGGAGATCACCTCCTGACTCTTCATGACCTGGCCCTTCTTGCGAGCTTCCTGGAGCTTGTGCTCGGTAGGCTCTTCAGTCTTGTCGCTATCCTGGCCGCCCATACGTCACCTCCCTGGAGGAACCATCAGCTTGATGCTTTGGACCAGATGGTTGATGTTCATGTCGAACTGCACGCTGATCACGCGCACGATGAGGGGAAGACTCAAGGTCAAGAGCGCCAGGCCGATGGCGATGTTCAGGGGGAAGCTCAACATGAACACGTTCATCTGGGGAGCCACCCGCGCCAACAGGCCCAGGGCGCACTGAGTGATGAAGAGGGCGGCCAGGGCAGGGGCCGCGATCTGGGTGCCGACCACCAGCAGGTTGCTGGTCAGCCGGATCATCTCGAAAGCGATGTCGCCGGTGATCTGGAAGTAGGTGACCGGAACGACCCGGAAGCTGGCCTCCAGGGCGCGGATCAGGGCATGGTGCCCGTCCAGGACCAGCCACAGGTTCATGGCCAGGTAGAAGTGGACCTTCCGCAGCAGGTTGACGGCCCCGTGGCTGGCCGGGTCGAAGGAGGCCGCCACCGACAGGCCCATCTGGATGTCCAGCATCTCGCCGCCGAACTGGGCAGCGGCCATGACCAGGAAGGAGACGAACCCGAGGACCAGCCCGACGCAGGCCTGGGTCAGCAGGGCGCCGATGAAGGGGAAGAGGTCCTGAGGGATGTCCGGTGGGACCGGGATGTGCGGGTACATCACCAGGGTCAGGGTGACCGCCATGCCGGCCAGGATCGGCTTGGGAATGTGGTGGCTGCCGAAAATGGGAGCCTGGACGAACACCAGCACGATGCGGGTGAACGCCAGGAGCCCCACGGCAAACAACTGCATTCCCGTATCCATGAACCTCCTACCTCGGACCCATGTTGGCGATGTCGCTGAACAGGCGGATGGCGAAGTTGGAAAGCATGTTGAAGATCCAGGTCCCACACAGGACCACGGACAGGAACGTGGCGACGATCTTGGGGACGAAGGAGAGGGTCTGCTCCTGGACCTGGGTGGTGGCCTGCAGGATGCTGATCATCAACCCGACGGCCAGGGCCGAGATCAGCATCGGAGCCGACAGGATCAGGATCAGGTACAGAGCCTGGGTGGTGATGCCCAGGACGTAGGATTCGCTGAACAGTTCGGCTCCGACGAAGAGCATGGAGACTCCTTTGGGGCGGCTACCTGGGGGTGTTGAAACTTTCGACGACTCCTCGGATCACCAGTTGCCATCCATCGATCATCACGAACAAGAGCAGTTTGAAGGGAAGCGAGATCGACATGGGCGAGAGCATGAACATGCCCATCGACATCAGGACCGAGGCCACGACCATGTCGATGACCAGGAAGGGGATGTAGAGCAGGAAGCCGATCTCGAACGAGGTCTTGATTTCGGACAGCACGTAGGAGGGGAGCAGGACGTAGAAGGGGATCTCCTTGCGGGTCTTCACCTTGACGCGGGCGATGTCCGAGAACAGCAGCAGGTCCTTGTCGCGGGTCTGGTAGAGCATGAAGTCCTGGATGGGGGAGTAGGCCTTGGCAAAGAACTCGGCCTGGGGGATCTTGCCCGCCATGTAGGGCTGCAGGGCTTCGTTGTTGATCTTCTCACCCACCGGAGCCATCACGAACATGGTCAGGAAGAGCGCCAGACCCATCAGAACCTGGGTCGGGGGAACCTGTTGGGTCCCCATGGCGGTGCGCAGGAAGCTCAGGGTGATGGTGATCCGGATGAAGGCCGTGCACATCGCCAGGATGTAGGGGGCCAGGGAGAGCATGGTGAGCCCGCCCAGGAGCAGCAGGAAGGTCGAAAAAGTCTGCTGCTCGCCGGCCTCCTTCCCGTTGATCGAGATGTTCGGCATGTTCAACTGGGGGAACGGGTTCTGCGCCCAGGTCTCCTGGCTGCACAGCAGGGCCGCCCCCAGCGTCAGAAGCGCCAGGGCTCCCAGTCGGGTGGCAAGTCGTTGCCGGCTGGTCATCGTGGTTCAGGACCCTTCTGTCGGGGGCTCAGGCCGGGCAGGGCCGAAAGGTGTCGCGTCAGGACCTCTCCCAGCAGGTTCCGGGAGGGTTCGGAGGTGCCGGGCGGGGCCGGGTCGGTGGCCGATGGGGCCTGCTGGGCGAGTCGGACCTGTTCGGGGTCGAGCTCTGCCAGGGTCTGCACCCCGTGTTCGGTCATGCCGACCAGGAGGTGTCGCCCGGCGACTTCCACCACCATCAATCCACGCCCCGGTCCCAGCGAGTGTCGTTCGAGGACGTTCAACAGCTTGCGGTGGGATCCCGGTGTGCGCGCCATGCCGGCCATCCCGGGGGCGATCAGGCGCAGGACCCCCCAGATCAGGAGGCTGAGCAGGGAGAGCACCAACAGGGTCTTCTGAAGGTGAGCCAGGAAGTTTGAACCGTGGGTTGGTGAATCCGAGCCGGGGGGCCAGGCGGAGTCCTGCAAGGTCGCCTGGCCCGGTGCCGGGGCGGTCGGTTCGGCTTCTCTGGAGGGAGGGGCGGGCACTTCGGTCCGGGGTGCTGGCGTCGGAGGGGTCATGCCGGTCTGGGAAGGGTTGGTCGGGGAGGCTGCAGGCGAGGGCGTCTGCGCCTGGGCCGTGGGACCGGCCTGTGGCGAGGCCAGGAGGCCCAGCCCGACCAGGCAGCCCAGAGCCAGCAGGAACACCAGGAGAGAGGTCTTCAGGGACCTCTTCCATTGCCCGGTGGTCTGCTGGAGCGGCCGCAGGTTCATGATGCTCTGGCAATCTCCGTGATCCGGACGCCGTAGTTCCCGTCGATCTCGACCACCTCCCCGCGAGCCACGAGCTGACCGTTCACCCGCAGGTCCACCGGTTCGCCGGACTCCTTGTCCAGTTCGATCAACGAGCCCTGGGCGATCTTGAGGATTTCCCGGACCGTCCGGTGCGTGCGACCCATCTCGGCTTCGACGATCAGAGGGACGTCGAAGAGGATGCCCAGGTCTTCGGGAGGTTCCTGGTGCGCCGGAGGCCGGGCCCCTCGCCGGGCGGTTCCGCGTGCGTGGCTGTCCAAGTCGAGGTCTCCTTCTGGGTGGGTTGTCGGAAGGGCAGGTCTGGGGAAGAATCCGCTATTTGACGATCTCGAGGATGCGAACGCCGTACTTGCCGTCGATCTCGACGACTTCACCGCGGGCGATCATCTTGTTGTTGACCAGCAGATCGACCGGTTCACCGGCCTCCTTGTCCAATTCGATCACCGCGCCCACGGTCAGGCGAAGGATGTCGCGGACCAGCCGGCGCGAGCGACCCAACTCCGCCTTGACCTCCAACGGGACGTCCTTGAGCAGGTCGATGCTGGAAGCCGAGGCCCCGGCGGGGGCTCCCCCTCCTTCGATCATTCCGAACTGTACGGATCTTGGGCCCTGGTCACTCATCGAAGTCTTCGTCTCCCTCCTGCAGGACGCGGCTGACCTTGCAGGCCAGCTTGCCGTCCTTGATCCCCGGATGGCCGAGGAACTTGGTGCGGTTGTTCACCTTCACGCGCAGAGGCTGGCGGATCTCGGTGTCCAGTCGGATGGTGTCTCCCACCTCGATGGTCATGAGCTCCTGGAAGAGCAGCTCTGCGCGGCCCAGGGTCACGGCGATCGGGACCTTGGCTCCTTCCAGGTTCTTGGCGAAGATCGGCGCCATCTGCTGTTGGGTCTGAGGGACGGTGGTCTCCCGGGAGAGCATGAACTCGTCGAAGGAGGCCTTGGGGATGCAGTCCCTGAGGTAGCGGAAGGGCAGGCAGACGTTGATCAGTCCGCCTGCAGAGGCGATTTCGGCCTGGAAGGGCACGATCACCATCAGCTCCGAAGGGCTGGAGATGTGGACCGCCATGGGGTTGAATTCCAGGCTGCCGAATTGAGCCTTGACGGTCTTGACGTCCTTCCAGGCCTCTCCGTAGGCTTCCAGGATCCTGGACAACGGCTTCTGGAGCACGGCCTTCTCCAGATCCGTGAAGTAGGGGCGCATCTCCTCGCGAGGAGGCTGACCCTTGCCGCCCATCAGACGCTCGAACAGGGCGAAGGCCAGGTTGAAGTCGATGTCGATGAATCCCTGGACCTCGGGTTCGAGGCGGAACACCATGATCGGAGTGGGATCCGGAAGCGAATTCAGGTAGGAATGGTAGCTTCTGGGGACGATGGTCAGAAGCTCCATCTGGAACTTGGCTTGCAGGAGCGGGGCCAGTTGGGTGATCACGGCTTCCGAGAAGCCGACGAAGACCTTCTCCAGAAACTTGGTCTGGTCCGCCGAGAACTTCTCGTTCCTGCCAAATTGATACGACGAAGCCGCGTCGCTGCGTCGGGACGACGTCAGCCGCATGAGCTCGTCGTAGTTTCCGGAGTCGTGGCGCAATCATGCCTCCCAAGGACGGACATCAGGAGCCCGGCGGCTTGTGCCGCTGCCTCCGGGATTCCAGGTCATGCGATTATAGCACCCGACTTCACCCACTTCTACAGAAGCCCTTCACGTCTGGGCCCTGCCTCGCCGCGACGGCAGGGGGGTGCCCGAAGACACGTCGAGGTTGGAGGGGGGCCCTCCAACCTCGACGGAGCCGCACGGGACCAGTGGATTAGCGGACCAGGCCGATTGCCGACTGGGTCAGCTTGTCCATCGCCTTGAAGGCCGCGAAGTTGGCCTCGTAGTTCTGCTTGGCCATCCCGATGGCCGCAGCCTGCTGGGCGAAGTCCACGTTGGCCAGCTCCAGGCTGCCGGCGGCCACGCGGCCCAGGGCGCCCTGTCCGGCCACACCGACCACGGCGTTGCCGGAGTTCTCACTCTGGGCGAAGGTGGTGGTTCCGGTCTTCTTCAGGCCACTGGCGTTGGCGAACGAAGCCACCGAGACCTGGTACAGGGGGACCGACTCGGTCACCGACTGGCCCGTGGTCGGGTCGGTGATGGTCTGTTCGCCGTACATCTTGCCGGTCTCATCGAAGTGGAAGCCCGTGTACTTCCCGCCATAGAGCTTGGTGTTGGGGTCCATGGAAAGTTCGATGGCCTGCGGGTCGGAAGAGATGTTCCCCTGGGCGTCCAGCTTGTAGCCCATCACCTTCTTGCCTTCCGGGTTGGTCAGCGTCCCGTTGTTGAAGGCGAAGCGGCCATCCCGGGTGTAGTGGGTCTGGAAGCCATCCGAGACCATGAAGAACCCCTGGCCGTCCATCGCCAGGTTGGTGGGGTTCTGGGTCTGGAAGAGCTGGCCCTGACTGAAGATGATGCCGCTCTGCTGGGTCTTGGCACCACCGCCACCCATCGTCTGGCCCATGATGTCGTTGAACTGGACCGACTCGGCCTTGTAGCCGGGGGTGAACTGGTTCTGGAGATTCTGGAAATAGGAGTTCAGCATCGTCTGGTTCTGCTGAATGGCGTTGGCGGAGTTGTTGAAATCAAACATGTTGCGTCTTGCAGCCTCCTTCGACCCGTGTGGACCCACCCGGAGCCCGTCGTGCCTCCTGCCAGGAGGCGGAATCTTCGCGATCTGGGGCATTCTCAGGATAGCAACCCGTCGTTGCCGCCCGTTGAACACATTGTTTCCGAGATGTTAATCTCGGCGTCCGAAACTGTAACATTCGTTGCGGGAGGGCCGAAAGTCGGCCCCCCCGCAACCTGTCAGGCGAGTTCGTCGACGAGGTCCACTTCGATCTGGCCCAGGCGGATGCCCCGCGCCTCGACCCGCTGGCGCAGATCCGAGCGGCTCTCGTCAAGAACCTCACGGGTGTCCTTGGAAGTGGTCGAGAACCGGGCGCTGACCACGCCGCCCTCCCCTTGCACCAGCTTGATCTTCAGCTCGCCCAGGTACTCGGGGTTCAGCTTCAGGTGCAGCTCGTCCCGGTTGGCCAGATTGCGCAGTTCCATGTGCGAGACGATCTGGTCGATCACCTCGCGGCGCTTGCGGGTCTGGGCATTCTCGCGGCCAGGCGCCGTCTGTCCGGCCTGGCGCAAGGCCGCTGCCGCCAGACCGTTGTCGGTCGAGGTGCCGGAATCGCTCTTGTTGGCGGAGGAAGAGGCGGCCATTCCGGCCTCTGCGCTGGTGGAGCCGCGCAGGGGGGAGACCTCCTTGTCGCCCTTCTGCTCCTTGGCGAGGTGCTCGAGGAAGCTGGAGACCTGGGCGCGGGAGTTGGTGCGGGTCAGATCGGCCATCTGGGTGAAGGTGAGTTCCCGCATGTTCAGGCCCCGCTCGGACATCATCCGCTGCAGTTCCCGCAAGCCGACGCCGTCCCGGGTGCCTGCGTCCATCTTCAGGGCCTGCTTCTCGGCCAGGCTCATGGCGTCGGGGTTCTTGTACATCATCTGGTACAGATAGGCTCGAGAACCCATGGTCTTGGGATCGGTCAACTTGGGGTCGGAGGCTTGCGTCTGGTTGCGGGCTGCGTCGTCCTGGCGGCGCTCGGCCTCGGCCTTGGCGCTCTGCTTCTCGGAGATCAGGTTCTCGCTCTGCTGGGCTCCCAAGCGGTTGCCCCCCGTCGCCTTCTCCAGGGCCTGGGAGAACGCGTCTGCATCCACCCCACCGGCCTTGCTTGTGGAAGAGGCCCCGTCGCGAGACGGAGCAGTCGAGCCCATCATCGAGATCAGCATCTTGTTGTCCATCCACTCGCTCCTTTTTCCTGGGTGCCCGGCCGGGTCGCGCCCCCCTGGCGGGGATCGCGTCTGCCTGGCGGTCGGCCGCGCTTGCGGGCACGGCAGCGGTCGGTCCTTGAACCTTGGAGCCTGCCTCCTGTCCATCGGAGTCCGTCCGCCGCCGCACGAGGGGTGGGCCGCCGACTCCGGTTCACAGGAGTCGGCGCGGCTAAATCGCCCCCCGGTTCTCCTTGAAGCCTCGATAGAACTCGAGAACGTTTGAGACGTAGTGTTGGGTTTCCTGGTAGGGAGGGATGCCTCCGTGCTTTTCGACGGCCCCGGGACCGGCATTGTATCCGGCCAGCGCCTTGCTGATGTTGCCATCAAACCGGTCGAGCAGGGAACGCAGGTAACGTGTCCCGCCCATGATGTTCTGCTGCGGGTCGTAGGAATCCTTGACGCCCAGCCCCGCGGCGGTCTCAGGCATCAACTGCATCAGGCCCTGGGCTCCGCACCAGGAGGTGGCCTGAGGGTCAAAGGCCGATTCCTGCTTGATCACGGCCCGGATCAGGCTCTCGTCCACGTTCCACTTCTGGGAAGCCTCGCGGATGATCCCATCGAACTGCGCCGGATCGGGCCTGCTCCCGCCCGCCCTGGAGAGTCCGTGGGTGGGGCGGAACTTCTGGTCCTCGGTCATGGAGTTCACCAGCCGCTCGAAGCTGACCCCGTCGGCGCTCTGGCTGGAGCCGGAGACCACGCGAGGCGGGGCGGAACCGGTGGTCAAGCCGCGGTTGGACTCGAATCTGGCCTCCAGGGACTGGAGTCGCTGTTCGATCTGGTTGATCCGGTCATAGACAGACATCTCTCTCCTCCTTGGCGGGCCTGCCGTGCCCTCAGCCGGTGGCTTGTTCTCGTGCGTACTTCAAGGTGGCCAGCTCGTCGATCATCTTGGCTTCCGCCGCGTCGAGCTCGGCCTGCCAGGTCTCCTGACTGGTCTCCTTGTGCTTCTCGTAGGTCTTGCGCTCCTGGGCCGCGCGCATCAGGTTCTGGCGTTGTTCCAGGATGCGGATGGCCAGCTCCTTGAGGCGCAGCTCCTGGTTGAGGATCAGGTTCTCCAGGTGCTTGATGTGCTGGGGAAAGAACCGCAGCCCGTTGATGTCCAGGGTGCCGTTGCGCTGCCGCTCCTTGAGCTCGGCGCGAACGCTGGCCAACTGGGCTTCCAGTTGAAGCTTGAGCTGGCGTTCCTTGTCCTCTTCGGCGAGGAGCTTGGCCAGCCGTTCCTTCTCGTCATCCTCCTTCTTCCGCTTCAGCTCGAGGATCTTCTCCAGGCGATAGCGGAACTTCGGTTGAGCCATCAGTCCCCTCCAAACATCTCCAGGAGACGCTTGCGCGTCTCGTGGAAGGGAGCGGGTTCGTAGATCCCCTGGGTCAGGAAGGCCTGGACATGGTCGATCATCTGGATCGCGTAGTCCACCTTGGGGTTGGAGCCGCGCTGGTAGGCGCCGATGTTGATCAGGTCCTCGTTCTCCTGGAAGGTGGCCAGGACGTTGCGCAGCTTGCCCGCCGCCTTCTGGACGTCGTCGGGGTTGATCTCGGTGAAGAGTCGGGAGACCGACTGCAGGACGTCGACGGCGGGATAGCGGTTCTTGTGGGCGATCTTGCGGTTCAGGACCACGTGCCCGTCCAGGATCGACCGCACGGTGTCGGCGATCGGCTCGTTCATGTCGTCGCCTTCGACCAGCACGGTGTAGATCGCCGTGATGGTTCCCAAGGGCGAGGTCCCCGAGCGCTCCAGGAGCTTGGGCAGCAGGGCGAAGACCGAAGGGGTGTAGCCTTTGGTGGCGGGAGGCTCGCCGACGGCCAGGCCCACCTCGCGCTGGGCCATGGCGAAGCGGGTGACCGAGTCCATCATCAGCATGACGTCGTGCCCTCGGTCCCGGAAGAACTCGGCGACGGCCGTCCCGGTGTAGGCACCCTTCAGGCGGACCAGGGCGGGCTGGTCGGATGTGGCCACGACCACCACGGCCCGCTTCATGCCCTCCTCGCCCAGGTCGCGTTCCAGGAAGTCCCGCAACTCACGACCGCGCTCGCCGATCAGGGCCAGCACGCTGATGTCCGCCTCGGTGTTGCGGGCGATCATCGACAGGGTCGTGGACTTGCCCACGCCCGAGCCGGCGAAGATGCCGACGCGCTGACCCCGGCCAAAGGTCAGGGTGGAGTCCAGGACGCGGACCCCCAGGGCCAGGGGCTTGTCGATGCGAGGGCGGGTGATGGGGTTGGGCGGCTCGTTGTAGATGGGGTATTCGAGCTCCCATTCCAACGGGCCCTTGCCGTCGATGGGGTTGCCCAGGCCATCCAGGACCCGACCCAACAGCTTGGGGCCGACCCGGACCGACAGCGGCTTGCCGGTGGCGCGGACTTCGCAGCCCGGGCCGATCCCTCCCAGTTCGCCCAGGGGCATCAGCATGACCTTGCTGGCCTTGAAACCGACCACCTCGGCCCGGATCGGGTTCCGCCCCTCCTTGTCGTAGATGTAGCACAGCTCGCCGACCTTGACGGCGGGACCCTCCGACTCGATGGTCAGGCCGATGACCTGGGTGACCCGGCCGTGCATCCGGATGGTGGTGCATCGGTTCACTGCGCGGAGGTAGCGGGACAGGTCGATGGTCGGGGTGGGGGTCAGCTCGGGGAGGGGAAGGGAAGCGAGACGTTCCGCCGTCTGCGGAATCACGGTCTCGGGATCGGGAAGGTGGTCAGCGAGACTCATCGCTCTCCTCCACCTCCTCCCTGCCCTGGGTCACCCTTTCGAAGGCCAGGTCGATGGCTGAAAGCTGGGTGACCAGGCGGGCATCCACGTTGCCCAGGTTGGTCTCGATGATGCAGCCCCCGGCCTCGATCTTGGAATCCACGACCAGCTCGAAGTTCTTCAGGCCTTCGACCATTCGCGCCAGGGCCGTCCGGTCTTCGTTGACGATGTGGTAGTCGTCGGGGGAGACCCGGATCAGGACCTCTTCGCGGTCCTTGATGCCGGTCAGCGCCTGGCGGACCACCCCCATGATCACCTCGCCGCTGGAACGGACCTCCTGGCCGATGATCTTCTCGGCCACCTTGATGGCCAGTCGGGCCAGCTCGGTCTCGGCCGAAGCCAGCAGCTTCTCTCGCTCGCGAATCGCCTGCTGGTACAGGTCCCGGGCGTGCTTCATCATCCGCGCGAACTCTTCACGACCCTGCCGACGACCCTCTTCGCGGCCTTCCTCGATTCCGCGTTCGGCCGCTTCCTTCTGGGCCATGTTGGCGTGCAGCCGGATCTCCTCGATCAGGTGCCGGGCCTCGGCCTGGGCCTCGGTCACCATCTGTTGGGCCTTGCGGCGGGCCTCTTCCAGGATCTGCTGGTCGATGGGCTCGGGAGGGGGGGGCGGGGGGGGCGCCTGCGCCGCCGGGGCGTCCTGGGCGGGCGCCTTGGGCTTGGGCGGGGGGTCTCCGGTGGGAACCTGGATGGACTGCGCGATGGGGGGCAGCGTGGACTCGAAGGGCGCAGCCGGCGGACGATGACCCAGGACCTTCCCGGGGGTGGCCAGGGGGGGAGGGGGCGGTGGGGGCTCGAGGATCGGCTCCTCCTCCCAATCCTCGTCTTCAGGGGGAGCGTCCTCGAAAGGAGAATCCGCCAGGGCCGGCTCGTCCAGGCCGTAGGCCTTGATGAGTGCCGACCGCTTCGGGGCCGGGGCCCCCGGGCGCACATCGCCTTTCTTGCCTTTGATCAGTGACAGTTTTGGTTCACCTTGCCCTCTCGATGAATCCCGAGGCTACTTGAACTTGATCTTGCCGAGGGTCACCAGCCCGCGCAGGATGTTCCGGATCTGCTGCTGGGCCTGCTTGATCTCTTCCCAGGGCACCTGACCCAGGCTCTCGACGTCCTCGCGCAGGGCGCGGGCCACTTCGGGGGACAGGAAGCGGTAGATGCGCTCGGCCAGCTCGCGGTTGGCTCCCTTCAGGGCCAGGACCAGGTCCCGGAAGTCGGTCAGGCGCAGGACCTGCTGCAAGGACGAGTCGTCGATGTTGTTGAGGTCTTCGAAGTCGCACAGCTTGGTCTTGATGTCGGAGGCCAGGTGCGGGCTCTTCTGGGTCAGCCCGGTCAGGACCCGTTCCTCGGTGTTCCGATCGGCCTGGTTGAGGATCTCCAGCAGGGTCTCCTTGCCGTCGGTGTGGCTGTAGGCACCCTCTTCCAGGGCCTGGTGCAGCCGGATTTCCAAGACTTTTTCCAGCTCGGCGAGGATCTCGGGCGAGACCTTCCGCAACTCGGCCAGGCGTCGGGCCACCTCGGTCTGGACCTGCGGGGTCAAATCGCCGAGCACCGTCGAGGCCTGGCTGGGCTGGAGGTAGGACAGGACCACGGCGATCGTCTGGGGGTGCTCCCGGCGGATCAACTGCAGGAGCTGGCGCGGGTCCACCCGGCGCATGAAGTCCAGGGGGCGCTTGGCTCCGCCGCCGCCACCGGGGAAGGTCGGGGCCATCGAATGGGAGGACCCTCCGCCGGGTTCGGTCATGACCGAGCCGCTCAGCGGGCTGCCACCGCCCAGGGCTTCGCGCATCCCGGGATGGTTGGTCTGTTCGAGGAACTCCTGGATGACCTGGGCCCGGGCCTCGGGAGAGATCTGGGGCAGCTTGGAGATCTCCATGGTGATGGCCTGGACCTCTTCGGGTCCCAGCTCCTTGAAGACCTGGGCCGAGAGCTCTGGAGGCAGCGACATCAGCAGGATCGCCGTCTTCTGTTTGGGGGGGAGGTTGACCGAAGAGATGGTGCTCACTCCTTGGCTGGCCTTGTCGGGCCGTGGGATTGCTGGCCTGATTCTAGCTCATCCGTGCTGGTGGCGGAACCTTTTTCCAGGGGAGGATGAAAACGCCTCGGGGCATAGCCCCGAGGCGCTTTCATTCAGGTGCACCCCGAGGGGCAGAGCATCGCTCAGCGTTCTCCGTTGAGCCAGGTGCTCTTGAGGAGCTCGGCCACCTTCGTGGGGCGTTCCTTGGCGAGCTTCTCGAGTTGGTCGCTGGTGTTGACGCGGGTCTCACCCATCATCTTGGACTTGCCCGACTTCTCGTTGAGCAGGTCGGCGATGTCCGAGGAGGTGGAACCGGAGGTGGAGCCCAGGACCAGTTGGGACTGGCTGGCCTGCACCTGGCGCTGGCGGGTGACGAAGACCGCGATCAGGGCCAGCAGGATGACTGCGGGGACGAAGGCCAGGGCGGCCATCGCGCGCGGGTCCATCCCACCGTAGGCGGCGGGGGCGGTGGGGGCAGTGCCGTTGGCCATTCCCTGGGCCATCTCACTGTAGATGTTGTCCAGGGAAGCCTGGGCGAAGGGAACGCTCTTGACCGAGATGGAGTCGCCGCGGCTCTCGTTGATGCCGATGGCGTCCTTCACCAGCCCGGCGATGGCAGCCACCTGGTCGTCCTTGAGGTTGTCCACGGCCACCGAGACGGTCAGGCGCTGGATGCGCGGGGAGGTGTCCACGGTGCGAGAGATGGTCTTGTTGACTTCATACTTCTCGGAGGACTCGGACTTGACGTAGTTGCCCTTGCCCGAGGCCTGGTTGCCCGAGGACATCTGCACGGCGCCGTTGTCGGAGTCTTCGGTGGTGGGCTTGTTGTACTGCTCGGTCCGGACCTGGCCACCGACCTTCACCTTGCCCTGGTCGGAGGGTCCACCGACCACTTCGCGGGAGGTCTCGATCTGGGAGAAGTCGACCTCGGCAGTCACCTGGGCGGCGAAGCGCTGGCTGCCCAGCACCGTGGCGAGCTGCTGCTCGACCTTGTTGCGCAGCTCCTTCTCGAGGTTGCTCTTGTACTCCAACTGACCGGTGGGGGCCATCCCGACGGCGCCGTTGAGCGGCAGGCCGGCGGTGAGGTCGCGGCCGTTGGTGTCGACGATCTTGACGCTCTCAGGCTTCAAGTCGGGCACCGAGTAGGCAACCAGGTGGACGATGCCGGTGATCTGGTCCCGGTTCAGTTGCGAGCCGGGCTTCATCTTCAGCATCACGGCCGCCTTGGCGCCTTCCTGGTTGTCCGAGAAGATGCTCTTCTGGGACAGGCCCAGGCGGACGTAGGCGTCAGCCACGCCGGCCATCTGGCGCATCGACTCGGTGAGTTCACCTTCCAGGATGCGCTTGCGCTGGTCGTCCTTTTCGCGCTCGGTCATCATGTTCATGCCGCTGCTCTGGGGAGCGTTGGCTGCCGTCATGATGGCGTGGCGAGGAAGGCCGTGGGAGGCCAGGCGGGCCTGGGCCGTGACCTTCAGGTGGGGCGAGATCATCACGTTGTCCTGGGTCACGGAGACCGTGTGCGGGATGTTCCACTCCTGCAGTTTGATGGAGACATCCTTGACGTCATCCGTACCGAGCTTGGTGGCGTAGAGCTCCACAGGCTGGTTGGCGGAGCTGACCATCCCGAAGACGGCGCCGCCTGCAATCAGGAGCCCAATGGCGCAGATGATCAAGACCCGGACCTTCGGGTTCAGTCCGGACCACATGGCTCCGAACTTGCCGAGGCCGCCGCCTCCGCCCGGTGGTTTGCCCAGGGGGCCTCTTCCTGTGGCGAGCGGACCGCTGCCGGTTCGCATCCCCGTCTGGATACCGGTGGCCATAGATTCGACTCCTTCCTACCGTCTGCCGTAGCTTCCCGCACCATCGCGGTGGCCCTTGCATCGGCGCCTACCTTGTTGGTCTGGACGAGGCCCGGCTGATCTTGTTGTGCCGGTGCCTAGAGCTGCATCTGGAAGAGAGTGGTGGTCGCAGATGCCAGCTTGGAGGCGATCTGCGTGGTCAGGTGCAGCATCACCTCGGACTTTGCGCCCGCAATGGACATCTCGTGGAGATTCTCCATCGTGCCGCCCAACAGCCCATCGGTGGTGGCCCTGGCCGCTTCCATCGTGGTGTTCACGTTGCTCAGGGCATCCCCAAGCATGTTCGAGAACGAGCGGGCGTTCTCGGCGGAAGGGGCTGCCGTGATGGAGGTGGAGATCGTCGGGGTTGCGACGGGGCTGATGCCCCCCGTTCCCGTCAGACCCTGAATCGGTGCGAACGGACTCTGCATGGAGACCTCCTCGGATTTCCCGGACCGCTGCCCGGTGCCTTCAATCTTACCTGAACGTCCGGCAACCTGCCAGAACCGTCTGTCCTATGTGCTAGTGCCCTTTGCCGATGTCCAGGGCCTTCATCGCCATCGACTTGGCCGATTCGACCACGGTGGCGTTGGCTTCGAAGGCGCGAGTGGCCATCATCATGTTGGTCATCTCGGAGATGATGTTGACGTTGGGCATCGCCACGTAGCCTGCGTGGGGCCCGTCCTTCTGAGCCTTGGGGTTGGAGGGGTCGTAGACCCAGCGGAAGTCCGAGTTGTCCTGCTGGACCCCGGTCACTTCGACGCCGGTGGCGGTTCCGGCACCCTCGTTGTCGAAGGAGACGGCGCGGAACTCGTCGTTCCAGTCTCCCATCTGCTTCTGGCTCACCACGGCCACCATCCGGCGGAAGGGGGTGCCGTCGGCCGTCTCGGTCGTGTTGACGTTGGCGATGTTGGTGGAGATGAGGTCCATCTGCTTGCGCTGGGCGCTCATTCCACTGGCTGCCACGTCGAAGGTGCTGAAGAACTTCATTGGGGACGCCTCCTACCCAGGTGTCTGGCCTTCTAGCGGCCGGAGTTGTCGATGATGTATTTCAGGGTGCCGTAGACGCCGGAGATCTTGCCGGCCAAGGCGTTGTACATGATCTGGTTCTTGGCCAGGTTGCCCATCTCTTGGTTGATGTCCAAGGGCCCACCCTGCGATTCGATGGTGGGGCGCAGGGACTGAGCGTCGAAGCCGCCGCTGGAGTTGAGCTGGAATTCAGGGTCGACGGCCGTGCTCGCCACGTTCCATCCGTCGTCTTCACCCTTCTCCAGGGCCATGACTTCCTTCAGGTGGCTTTCGAAGACCACCCTCTGGGAGTCGTAGCCAGGGGTGTTGATGTTGGCGATGTTGTTGGAGATGACCTGTTGGCGCAGGGCTGCGGCATCAAGGGCCTTCTCGAGCAGCGTGGTGTCGACGAGCTTGACCGGCTTCATCGGCTGACTCTCCTCCCAGGTTCCGCTCTTCGGAGTGGCCGAAATGCGGCGGAATTTACGGTTTCTTCCCGATGTTCATGCTATCCGAGGGCTGTTTCTGTTTCGTTGTCGGTCTGTTACAAAAGTGTGAACAGGTGCTGCCGAAGTTCGAATCTCGTTGACAGGATGTAAACAGCCTGTCCGGAAGCCGGCGCTCCGCAGTCCGCTTCCAGGCCCGTGGTTTCGGCATTCGGGAGGCCCTCTCCTGGGGAGCGGACGGGTTTACTTTTCGGCGGGCGGCGTGATAAACAGGTCGTGACTCCGGTCCCGGGCACGGTGCGGTGCGAGGGCCGAGGACGCGTTCCGACAGGAAGTGGGTGAACCCTTGGATCCGTTGAGGCCGGTTGGTCCCCCCCCTCTGAGCGAGGAGTGGTTCCATCAGCAGAAGAAGCTGCTCAGGCAGTCGGGCGTGGAGAAGACCTCTGCGTCCGAGGCGGCCCACGACGTGTACACACCCAGTCCGCAGGCACGCCAGCTTCCGACGACCCCGCAGGAGAAGTTCCTGGCTTCCGCGCGCTCGGAGATCCTCAAGATGGACCCCGCGGGTCAGAGCTTCGTTCCTGATGCCACCTCCCGCCTGGTCGACTCGGCTTTGGAACAGGAATTCGGACAGGAGATCGCCCGCAAGCCCGGCTATCCCCAGATGCAGGCCAAGATCACCCGCACGATCCTGGGGGACCCCCGCTATCGCGAGATGATGGAGGAGTTCCTCCACATCCTGCTGGACAGCCGCCCCGTGCTTCCCGAAGAGGGGAACCCCACCTCCGCCGAGTAGCCCGCCGGTCTGCGCCGATTTGCCGTCCCGGGGCTTGCCGGCCTTTGCGGATCGGGGATGGCACGCGCCTCAGCCCTTCCCGGGTTCAGGGATGCGATAGAGGAGGGCTCCACCGGGGAAGCGGAGGGGAGGAGGCAGCAGTCCCGACAGGACGGCTTCGACTTTTCGCGCTGTTCGGGCGTGCATCTGGTCGGCGTTGACCAGGAACCACCCGAAACCATCCCGCTGCAGTTCGGTCAGCCCCGGACGCAGGACCGTGGCCGGGGGGGGATGGCCGTAGTTCGGGTCTTCACAGAGGTACAGGGTCCCGACCAGCCGGTTGTCCATCATGGGTTGAGGGAACCGCGTGGTGAGGGCGATCGGCATCGGTTTGCCGTGGTGGATCTGCCAGTAGTAGTACTCGCCCGGTTGCAGGGTGGTGTTGGTCCGGTTGAGGGGGAGGGGGATCAGGCCGCGTGGACCGGGTTCCCGGGCCAGGGCGAGCACCTGGGGCGGGAGGGTGGCCGGAGCGGTGGGCGTTGGCCAGGGGACCGGGGAAATCAGGGCGACCTCCGCCAACACCAGGACGGCTGCCAGGCAGGCCAGGAGAGTGCCCTTGCGCCCGTCGGGGAGCAGTCGGGCCAGGCCGGCCGCAGCCAGCAGGGCCACGCAGAGCTGGACGACGACCGACAATCGATCGGCGATGGCGACCATCCGGAAGCCCGGTACGGCGTAGAAGGCCACGGCCCAGGCCGGGTTCCAGGGGCCGGGGAGGCCCTGTCCCGGAGAGACGTACAGGAACGGGCCCACCGACAAGAGCCCCATGCCCAGTCCGGCGAGGGCCCAGAAGACGGTCCAGGGGCGCCCCTTCCACAGGCCGGCCAGGGCCAGGATCAGCACCAGTCCGCCGCAGTAGACCGACTTCAGGCGGCGGTCGACGTCCTCGGCCACCGAGAGCCTGGCCTTCCCCGGCACGACGTAGCCGGCCAGATCCGCATCATTCTTGAAGTCACCGCGCCGGTGCAGGAAGTCCAGGCTGGAGACGTCCATGCGTCCGGTCACCTCGATGCGGGCCAGCAGGGACTCGTCGCCTTGGAGGGTGCCGAGGAACAGGATGGCGACGGGGAGGACCAGGACCGACCCCAGCAGGCAGGCCAGGATCGGGCTGCGCCAGGTGGCTCGGGGGGCCGCCGGGGTGGGTGGGGCTGCGTGACGGGCCGTCCAGGCGGCCAGCATGATCGTGAAGACCAGGGCGGCCATGCCATAGTACCAGGAACCCAGGGCGGCCAGGGCCAGGCCGGCTCCTCCCAGGAGGATCGGCCGGGGGCCGCGGACCCCCGAAAGCCCCATCAGGAGCCCCAGGATCGCCAACGGAATCCAGGCCAGATTGGAGGTCTCGGCGATCCCGCTGGCGATGCCCGAGGTCAACAGGAAGGGGCAGAAGCCGTAGGCGGCGCCGGCCACCAGGGCCGCGCGGGCATCCCCGAGCAGCCAGCGGGCCAGGGCCCAGGCGGCCAGGGCCGCGGAGAGCATCTGGAAGGCCAGGACCAGGTTGTAGGCCTGGACCAGGCCTGACACGGGGGCCAGGAGCGCGGCCAGGATGGCGTTGAGCGGGTCGATCACGTACAGCCGGCCGCCGGCCGGAAAGTTCTGCAGGTCGGTCCAGTCGGGGAAGCGGCCTGCGCCCAGCTCCTGGCCCATCCACCAGGCTCCCCAGAGGTGCTTCCAGACGTCGGATTCGGAATGCCCCAGGACCAGGGCCCCGCCCGCGAAGAGGGCCGGTCCCAGGAAGGCCATCACCCCGACGCTGTAGAGCGCCAGGGCGACAAGCGCGTCCCATGTTGGGGTGGCAGGTCTTTTCATGCTAGATTGTTGGTTCGGGGCGAGCACTCGACGGGAGCTTCGCGTCCCCAGTATATAGCACGGATGGCGGTGGCCAGGGTAGTGTCGTCTCGCGAAGCCCGGACCCGGAAGACCTGGGGGAACCTCGTGGAGGACTGGCAGGATGCGACCTTCCCCCCAGAGGGGTCCGTCGCCCCTTCACGCTCCGTCCTGCTCTGGGCCTGGGTGGGAGGGCTGTACCTGGGCGTCGTGCTGCTGGCCGTCCGCAGCCTGGCGCTGGCGCCCGAGGGAAGCTGGATCGGGGGCGGCGAGATCGAGGGCTGGCTCTGGCGCTACTGGTGGATGAAGCAACTGATCGCCGGGGCCTGGCTGGGCTCTGGCCCCCTGGGAGCGCTGTACGTCGCCCTGGTCTCCGGCTCCTACCCTGAGTTCGGGAACCTGCTGGACCTGCAGGTCCTGTCCTGGCCCCTGGAGTCCGTCTTCGGAGCACCTGGCTACCACAACCTCAAAGTCGGGCTGATCCTGTTTTCGAATTGTCTGGCCTGCTGGTGGTTCCTCTCGCGGATCTGGGGAGCCCACGTCGGCAGTTGGTTGGGGGGGATGCTCTTCGGGTTGAACCCCTATTTCGTCTTCGAGATCTCCAATGGGAGGATGAGGCAGGCCGTCGCTTTCGCCATCCCCCTGTTCATCCTGTTCCTGTACCGGTCGTGGCGTCACGGGGGAGGACGGCCGACCCTGCTGGCCGGTCTCTTCCTGGGGGTCGCGGCGGCCTTCTACTTCTACTACGGGGTCTTCCTGGGGCTCTTCTGCCTGCTGTTCCTGATCTGGCATGTGTGGTCAGGTCGACGCCAGCCCCACGCCCCCGGGGTTCTGGGGAGGATGCTGGGGATCGCTGCGATCGGGATCCTGTTCAGCGCGCCTTTCGGCATGTTCTACCTGGAGGAGGCCTTTGGGCCCAACGTCCTGGAGGTGGCGCCCTATGGAACCGCCTTCCCGGCGCTGGAGGAGATGACGGCCCCTCAGGGGACCATCCGCCCCGAGAACCTCCTGGCGGGGTCGCAGCGGCGATTCCTGCGGGAGTCGCTCCCCCTGGATGCCCTCTGGAACCCGCTTCTGCCCCATGCCCTGCCGTTGGCCATGCTGGTGCTGGTCTTCGTTCCCTGGGGCGTGTCACGTCGGGTCCCCTGGCTCTGGCTGGCCACCTTCCTGGGGTTCCTGGTCTTGAGTTTCGGGCCCTTGCTGAGCCTCGGCGAGAGCTCTCGGGTCTACCTGGCCGGGATCCCCATGCCGTATCTGCTCTTCTATCGCTGGGTTCCCCTCTTCTCCAGGCTCTTTGCGCCGGGGCGCCTGGAGGTCCTGGTCTATCTGGCCCTGGCCGTCCTGGTCTGTCTGAGGCTGAACGATCTGGCGGGCCGGCGTCCGGGCCTGGGTCTGCTGATCGCGTGCCTGGCCGCGACCGGCATGTGGGTCCAGATGGAGGTGGCCCGGATCCTGCCGTTCCCCACCGTGCGCCTGGGCGTCGCTCCCTACTATTACCTGTTGGGAGATCGACCGCCCTTCGGCTTGATCGAGGTCCCCTATCGAACCGGCGACTATCTGGAGTTCAACCAGACCGTCCACGGGCAGAGGGTCCTGGGATCGTTTGCCCAGGGCGGCGTGCCACCGGGTTATCCGCCCGGTCATCAGGCCTGGCTGGCCGGCAAGTTCGAAGACCCCGGCAACTCCTTCGTCGCGCACCTGGAGGCCCTCAATCGCGAGCCCACGCGTCCTGAACCCTATCGCGAGGAGGATCTGGACGCCCTGGTCCAGGACGGCTACCGTCTGCTGATCCTGCATGAGAGGGGATGCTACTATCTGGACAAGGACGGGGGAGAGCGACTGTACTTCGCCTTGCTCGAGCATTTCCGCAGACAACTGGGCGACCCGGTGCTGCACACCGACGAACCGGTCCATGACGGCCTTCTGGGCCGGCAACGTCTGGACGACCGGGACCCGGCGTGGTCTCGCATGGCCGTGTTCCGCCTGCAGGGTCAGGAGGGCCGCAGGACGGCCAGGAGAACTCTTCTGAAACCATGAGCTTCCAGGTTCTTGTCGACCGTTGCCTTGTCCACCGGGTGCTGATCGTGGGGCTTGTGGCCCTGGTGGTCGGCCAGGGCCTCCTGCTGTGGGGAACCGGACGGGAGGTCCGGCTGCTGCCGCGCCTGGCCCGGACCGGTGCCCTTCCCGCTCAAGGCCGGATCCACGATCTGGGGCTCCCCGAACTGGTGGACGGGCTCTCCCGCCTGGAAGGCGCCCCGGAACTCCTGCTGGACCAGCCCCAGGCAGCGCGTCTGGTCCCCGTCGTCCCGCTCTTCCGCCAGGCTTTGACCTGGGGGGTGGAGGCTCAGGGCGAACCGGCCCCCGACCGCTTCGGACCCATGCTGCGGGACTATCTGGTCCGCACCCTGCGCGTCGAGCAACTGGCCCACCTGGCCGCTCTATCGCAACGGGGTGAGCTGGCCTCGAAGCCGGACGCCGCCCTCGAGAAGCTGGCTCTGCTGGACAAGACCATGCGCCGTCGCGCCGGGGTCGCCCTGGACCAGTCTCCGTCCGTCCAGTCCCCGGTTCGCAAGAGCCTGGACCAGATGCGGATCCGCGATCTGGTCCTGGGGATGTTGTTGATCGAGCAGGAGCCGGAGGTCCGCCTGACGGCCGAGCAGGCCTCGATGATGCTGCCGATGCAGCCGCTCTTCCGGGACATCTTCGATCTGAAGACCGGCGTGATCGGCCAGAACCTCCTGCCCGTGGTGGACGCCCAGGTCCGTTCGATTCTCACCGAGAGCCAGCAGCAGCGCCTGCTGCAGGTGGTTCAGGCCAACCGTCTGAACAAGATCGAGGTGGACGAGGACGAGGTGATCCGGCAGTTCATCGCGCTCTTGTCGGCTCGGCGGGCAGGCGAGGTCTATGCCTTCCGCCTGCATTCCCTGACGGCTCCGTTGGAGGATGCCCGGGAGGGGCCTGCCGTCATTCCAGGGGAGGCCGAGCTGGAGCTCCTGCTGGCCATCCGGGGCATCGTGATGCACCTGGAACCCCGCAAGGACCTGCGCCTGAACGAGGATCAGGTGGCCCAACTGGCCCTGCTGGCCCCCGGCATCCAGGAGGTCCTGAACAATCTCTTCAGTGGGATCAAGGATGAGCGGCAGCCGGAGATCCAGATCCGGGTGGCCCGGATCCTGCGGGCCGACCAGATCGAGCATGTCCTGAGTCACAAGGCGGATCCGGTCTTGTCGCTGGAGTTCACGCCCGGAGAGGATCCGATCGCCGCCGAGTTCGGTCGCTTCCTTCAGGCTCGGACCTCCGGACAGCCCTTCACCTCCCGATTCGAGACGGTTCAAGGGCCCGTTTCGGCCGCACCCTCGCCGCAGATCTCCAAGACGGGCCCTCCGCTCCACACCTACATCCCCCTGGAGGCCGTGATCCGGGCCATCCTGTTCCGGCTGGAGAAACAGCCCCGGCTTCGGCTCCAGCCCACCCAGGTGGAGAAACTGCGCGAGCGGCTGCCCCGCTTTGAGAAGGCCCTGAACGCGATCGAGAAGGGCCAGAGGGGCGAGGAAGCGCAGGAACTGGCGCAGGAACTCGAGGCCCTGCTCTCTGATTCCCAGAAGCACTTCTTGAAGACCAACGAGCAGGATTCGCGCCTGCCGCTGCAACCGAGTCGGGGGGAGAGCCCGCTGAGCCGCGAGCTTCGACGCTTCGTCGCGGCCCGGGCGGCCAACCAGCCCTACACCCCCCTGCTGAACCAGGAGTTCGCCCCGTGACCTCATCGCCATCTCCTCCACCCGAGACCCCCGAAGGGGGTCAGGTGCAGCCTCCGCCGGAAGCCTCTTCGGATTCTCGCCCTCCCCGGGTCTCGAGTGGGACCTGGGTCTTCGTGTTCCTGGCCGTCCTGGTGGGCTTCAACCTCTTCCTGTTCCTGGGATCCCAGGAGATCTGGTCGAGGCTGGTCAACCCGCGTCGCCCCCTGCCAGGAGAGTCGCCCACCTGGCGGATCTGGGAGACCCGGCACGATCTGGAGCCTCCGCCCGAGCCGAGCGCTCCGCCTCCGGGAAACGCCGCCCTGGCGCCCCGGCCGGATGGTTCCACCCCCTCGCCCCCCACGGCACCTCCGCCACCTGACGGGGCTGCGGGCCCGGACGGCTCTGGTCCGCCTCTTCCGACGGCGCCTCCGCCCCCTCTCGAGCCTCGCGGGCAGGAACGGTCGGTTCCACCGCCCCCCGCCGCGCCCCCACCCCCACCGCAGGCCGCCAGGCCAGGAGGCGCCAACCTGGCCGGTCCCGAGCTGGTCCTGGCCCTGGTCGCCCTGAAGGAGGACGCAGAGGTCGGTCTGACCGCCGAGCAGTCGGAGCGCTGCGTGGATCTGCTGGTGCGCCTGGAGGCTCCCCAGGCCGCCATGCTGAAGGCTGCCCGGACCGCCCTGCGCTGTCTGAATTCCCGGCAGGTCGCCTGGCTTCGGGCCAACCGAGGCGATGCCCAGGTGGATTCCACCGAGCCGGTCGAGGCCGGGGGGGATCCGGTGGCCTCCGCGGTCAAGCGCCTGCTGACGGCCAAGGCAGCCAAAGCGGCCGGGAAGGTCGACCTGGTCGAACACGAAGCCCGGGACATCCAGCTCCACGACCTCCTCCACGGAATCCTGCGCCTGGAAAAGGCCGAGGGGGACCTGGCCGTCAGCCCGGACCAGGCCAAAGCCCTGCTGCCCTTGCTGGTCCAGGCCTCGGAGGCCCGACAGCAGGAGAGCCGGTTGTACGAGGAGTTGTTCAAGACGCTGTCGGAGGACCAGGTCGCCTGGATTCGGAAGAACCCCGACAGCGCCCGGATGGACGTCAACCGGGTTCTCCTGCGCTACGGCCAGTCGATCCTCAAGCCCTAGGAACCCAGACGGGAACCCCTCGGCCGCCTTGCCGCTCGATGGGATGCACCCGCGCGGGGCGCGGGTGCAAGGCCCCCGCGTTGTCGCAAAATGCCTCCGGCCCACCAGCAGACCGCGGCTTTCCGCTCCTGGCGGATGGCACACTTGCCCCGCGCGATGCGCGGGGCATCCAAGGCCCCTCGACGATGCTCGGTCGAGGTTTCCGTTCGAACTCCTAGGACACTTCGGAACCTGCGTCCGGGCGGTTCCGGATGGCCCCTTCCCGATAGTCCGGCACGACCTCCCAGAGGTCCAGTTGGCCGCAGAGTTCCAGGTCGGCCAGGAAGCCTCCAGAGACCAGGTGTCGTCCATGGTCGCTGTGGGCCAGGGCCGAGGGCAGGTCCATCTGGCATTCCAGGAACCAGGACTCGGCAGCCCGGGCGGAGTCGTCGGGTTTCAGGTCCACGCCCGCCTGGCGCAGTCCGGCGACCAGGGCGCCCGCCGCCAACCAGTCGTCGCCGCCAAAGGCTCCCCGGTTTCCGGCGCAGACCAGGCAGGTGGGAGCGTCCATCCCGGCCAGCCGTCGGGCCACCGCAGCCCGGTTGACCAGGGCGGCGCACAGTCCCGAACCCGCCGCCCGCAGGGCCAGGGTGCCGTTGGTGGTGGTGCAGCGGATTCGCCGCCCGGCAACCGTCGAGGGGAGGAATTCACGGGGCGAGTTGCCCAGGTCGAACCCGGGGATCGGCAGGCTCTGGCGTTCGCCCGAGAGCAGCTCGCCCGGTTGACGCCCGGCCAGGGCCTCCTCCACGGTCGCGCAGGGGAGGATCGCCTCGGCCCCGGCCTGAAGGGCTGCCGCCACGCAGGTCGTGAAGCGCAGGACGTCCAGCACCACGGCAGTCCAATCGCTTCTCGGGCGGAAGAGGTCGGGTGTGGCGGCGACGCGGATCTCCAAGCGTCCTATCCTCCCAGGAGGTCCTCCCAGGGCCGGTGGAATCCAAGAAGGTTGGGCTCCGGCTCCAGGAGGACTCCAAAGCGGGCGTGGACGGTCCGTCGAATTTCGCCAGCCAGCTCGAGGATCTCCCGGGCGCTGGCGCCGCCCCGGTTGATCAGCGCCAGCACGTGGTCCTCGGACAAGCCGGCGCGCCCCCGGACCGTCCCCTTGCAGAATCCGGCGTTCTCGATCAGCCAGGCTGCCGAGAGCTTGCGCCACCCGGGGGCCGCCGGGTGCACCGGCATGTCGGGGGACCTGGTCAGGAGCTGGGTCGCTCTTTCTTCAGGAATCAGCGGATTGGTGAAGAAGGACCCGGCGCTGCGCGAGTTCGGGTTGTGGGGATCCCGGACCATGGACTTGCCGCGACGCACCTCCAGGACGGCCTGCCGGACCGCTTCCAGCGAGGGGAGCGGGTCTTCAGGGCCCAGGCCGAAGTGGCGGGTCAGGTCGCCGTAGCGCAAGGTCGGCCGGCCATCCGAGCGCAGCAGGAACTCGACCCCCCAGACCAGGTAGCGCCCCTTCCAGGCGTGTTTGAAGCGGCTGGCTCGATAGCGAAAACCGCACTCCTGGTGGCTCCGGCGGGCCAGATGGCCGGTTTCGAGGTCCAGGATCTGGACGGCCTGAAGCGTGTCGGAGACCTCCTGCCCGTAGGCACCGACGTTCTGGATCGGACAGGCGCCCACGCGGCCGGGGATGCCGCTGAGGCACTCCAGGCCGGCCAGGCCCTCCAGGACCGTCCGCTCGACCAGGCCGTCCCAGTCCAGGCCGGCTCCGGCCCGCACGCGGACGTGCTCCGCACCGGTCGTCCGCTCGATCTCGACCTGACGGTTGGCCAACCGGACCAGCATGCCCTCGAAGCCCTCGTCGCTGGCCAGAAGGTTGCTTCCGTCGCCCAGGGGGTAGGCGGTCAGGCCCTGATCTCGGGCCATGGCCAGGACCTCGGAGAGCTCTTCGAGGGTCTCCGGCTCGGCCAGGTAGCGGGCCGGGCCCCCGACCTCGAGGGTGGTCAGGCCCGCCAATGGGACCATTTCCTGGAGAAGTCCGGTGCGGAACATAGGGGGTGGGGTTCTGTGCATTTGCCCACCTTTCCTGGAAGGGAGAGGCGCGTCTGGGGCAAATCAGGGGGGCAAATCCGGGGGACGAGAGGTGTCGAGATGGACAAGAACATGGTCATGGAGGCTCTGGGACGGGTCGTCGAGCCCGACCTCGGGCAGGATGTGGTGAGTCTGGGGCTGGTTGGAGCCGTCCAGGTTTCCGGGCAGGAGGTCCAGGTCGGCCTGGAGCTGCTCAATCCCTCGCAGGAGCGGCGCCATGAGATCGAGGCAGAGGTCCGCCGCGCGCTGCTTGAGGCTGGTGCGGGGGCGGTGAAGGTGGACCTGTCGCTGGCCATCCCCTCCACCCGGCCTCCCATGGCCGGGAACCTGTTGGAGGGGGTCCAGAACGTGGTGGCCGTGGCCTCCGGCAAAGGAGGCGTGGGCAAGAGCACGGTGGCCGTCAACCTGGCCCTGGCGCTGCACTCTGAAGGGGCCCGGGTGGGACTTCTGGATGCCGACGTGTACGGTCCCAGCATTCCGGCCTTGATGGGCCTGAAGCGCGAGGACCTGGGGACTGACGGGCGACAGATTCAGCCCGCCGAGCGCTTCGGCCTGAAGGTCATGTCGATGGGCCTGGTCATGGAGGAGGGCGAGGCGGTCATCTGGCGGGGACCCATGCTGCATGGGGTCGTCCGCCAGTTCCTGGAGGAGGTGGCCTGGGGAGAGCTGGATTACCTGATCATCGACCTGCCGCCGGGCACCGGCGACGTCCAGCTCTCGTTGTGCCAGACGGTTCCCCTGGGGGGGGCCATCGTGGTCTCGACGCCCCAGGACGTGGCCCTGGGGGTGGCCGTCAAGGCCATCAACATGTTCGAGAAGCTCAACGCCCCGGTGGTCGGGATCCTCGAGAACATGAGCACCTACGTCTGCCCGCATTGCGGACATCGCGACGACGTCTTCGGGCACGGTGGCGCCGCCCAGGCCAGCGCCCGGTTGGGGATTCCCTTCCTGGGCGGGGTCCCCTTGGAGAGCGGGGTGCGTCGGTCGGGGGACCAGGGACAGCCCGTGGTCGTGGCCGATCCGGAATCCCCCGCCGCGCAGGCCCTGCTCCGGGCCGCCCGTCTCCTGGCTGGAAGGTTGGTGGTGGCGGCCCGCCAGGGCTACGACGACCTCCTGGCCACCATGCCGCAGGTGTAGGGGCGCGGTCGGGAGATCAGCCGGGGGGGGCTCCCGACTGCAGGGCCTCCAGGATCTCGGAGGCATACTCGGCCATCCGCCAGGGCTCCATCCCAGGCACCCGGGCCAACTCTTCCGGGGTGCTGGGGGCGATCTGGGCGATCTGTTTGAGAATCCGATTGGGGGCCACCCGGTCGGGCTCGACTCCGCGCTCGGCGCAGCGCCGGTTGCGCCAGGCCCGCAGGCTTCGGAAGGCCGACTCCTGATCGCGGGTCAGCATCTCGTCCGAACGGCCTCGGGGGAGAGGGGTCGGCACCCGCCCCAGGGCCCGGCCTTCGCGCAAGGCCTCCAGGATGGCCGGTCCGCAGGTCCCCAGGGTCGGGTGACGGGCCACGTCTCGCAGGGTCTGGAGGTCCTCCGGGGGAGACGTGGCCAGGGCCAGGATCAGGTGGTCGGGGAGGACCCGGAAGGCGGGGAGGTCCCGCCGACTGGCCTCGCCTTCCCGCCAGGCGTACAGGGTGCGCAGGAAACCGTTGGCGCTGGCCGGCACCTTTCGCGCCCCCTTCAGGCGGACCCATCCGTCGGGGTCGAAGGTCTTCTCGGTCCAGACGGCTGCCGCGGCGCGTCGGAACTCGGACTCTGCCTCGTCCATTCGACCCGCCTCCAGCAGTTCGGCCGACAGGATTTCTCGAAGCCGGAGCAGGTAGCGCGTGTCCATCCGGGCATATTCCGCCATGTCCGCGGGCAGGGGGCGGAGTCTCCAGTCGGCCATCTGGAACTTCTTGTCCAGGCTCACCTGGAAATGGGTCTCGAGCAGTCCCGCCAGGCCGCATTGGGGATAGCCCAGGACCCTGGCCGCCAGGTAGGTGTCGAAGAGGCGGCGGAAGCCGAAACCGTACTGGTGGCGGAAGTAGGGGATGTCGTTCTCGCCGGCGTGAAAGACCGCCACCCGCTGGGGATCGTCGAAGACCCTTCCCAGGGGGCTCAGGTCCAACCGGAGGGCATCCACCAGGTAGTCGGTGTGTTCGGTCGAGAACTGGACCAGGCAGATCTTCTCCCGATAACAGTAGAAGGAGTCCATCTCGGAGTCCACGGCCACGACGGGAGCCGCCTCCAGGATGGCCGTCATCCGCTCGAGTTCGGCGGGCGTCGCGATGAGGTCCGGCGTTTCCCTGCTCATGGCGGTCGATTATACGCCTCCCGTTGGCAGGGCGCAATTCTTCGCCTCAGCCCCTCAGCCCCGAATCCGCCGCCTGGCGTGAGAATCCGATGCCACGGTCGGTGGCGGATTGCGCCTCAGCCAGCCAACTTCCCCCGGTGGAACTGGAGGCTTCGCCGGGCGCCTGGCCGCGCAGCGTCCCATCTGCTATGATTCGCGGGCGTGTCAGGGATGAAGAGGTCCATGCCTGGGTGGCTTGCCTTCCTGCTGCTGACCGGACTGGTGACCGGGCAGTTGGTCTTCCTTTCCTCCGGCGGTCCGGACCGCGTCCTGGCCCGCTCGCTCGTCGAGGAGGCCCTCTGGGTCCAGGCTGGTTCCGAGGAGGAGCCTGCACCTTCGGATGGACTTCTGACCGAGCCCCCGCCGCTGGGCCCCCCCGCTTCGCAGTCGGATTCCTTTGCGCTTCGCCCGGGCCAGCCAGGGGGACTCGCTTTGGGCAGCATCCCCGTGGCCTTCGGAGAGAACGCGCCCCTGGACGTGCCGGAACGAGCCGGCATGCCCCGAGCCGTCGGGACTCGAGATTCTGCCCATCGCCGGGTGGAGGCCTTCGACCGCCCTCCGGGGCAGATTCTGGCTTCTCCCTCGCTCCACCCTGGAAGACCGGAACAGCCCCAGCGCTACAAGCCCTCGGATCCCCTGCCCTACAAACCCTCGGACCCCCAGCCCTACAGACCCTCGGAGCCCCAACCCGACAAGCTCTCGGCTGCCCGGCAGCCTGGAGGGGCGCGTCCGCAGCCCGAGAAGCTCGATGCCTACCGGAAGACCTTGCTGGCGATCTACCACTTGGAGCAGAAGGGGGGAGAGATGGGCTTGACGCCTGCCCAGGCCCGTCAGATGCTGGACCTCGTCTCTCGGATGGAAGGGGTCAAGGGGGCCGTTCCCGAGGCACGTCGCGTCTTCCTGGAGGTCCTGACTCCCGAGCAGATCGACCTGGTGCAGGCCCGACGCGTGGCTCGGGGGGCTCCCTCCAAGCCTCCGCCCCCCGAGGAACTGGACCGGGAAGCCCAGAATGCCCTGAAGAAGTTGGGAGAGTGAAGAGAAGATGATTCGAACCTGGTTGCCCCTGACGGTCTTGAGCCTGTCGCTGCTGCTGCCGGCGTGGTCGCAGACTCCAGGTCTGACGGATCCCGTCGTGGCTCCTCAGCAGCAGCCGTCGAGCAGTCAGGCCACGGCCTCTGAGGGGATCGGTTCCTGGACCCTTTCCGATCTGCTGTGGGGGATCACCCAGCTCCAGGAATCGCCGAAGCCTTTGACCTCCGGGCAGAAGGCCCGGATCCGCCCCACCTTGACCCGGGTCCTGGAGGGGGCCCGACTGGTCAAAGCGTTTGATTCTCGGGCACGAGCCCTGCTCCGCACTGAACAGGTGGAGTACATCGAGCACCTGGCGATCACCGGAGCCCTCAACAAGGTTCCGGAGCTTCCTCCGGTTCCCGGAGGCCAGGACCCGCTGGTGAACCACGTCCTGAAGATCCTGGAGGAGCGCGCCGGGCGTTGACCTGAGGGACGTTCAAAGAACGGCAACATCCCGGACACAGCCCGGCAAGGCCTCGGCAACCTCCCGTTCATCCGCGGCGCGCACGATCGAGCCATGGCTCCTCGTGCGTGCTGGCCCGCGGCGGCGCTGGCGGGATTCACCGTCGGGATCGCCCTCTACCCTCTGCCAGATGTCCGCCTCCTGGCCCTGGCCTTGAGCCTGCTGGTCGGAGGTGCCCTCCTGCTGATGCCCTGCAGGCGTCTTCTGCTCTTGTTCTTCGCTCTGGCCGTCGCCTCAGGGTACCTCCGGATGGGAGGCGAATCCCGACTTCTGGCGGTGGACCCCTTGAAGGGCCAGGCGCGGAGGGACCTGGAGATCCGGGGGACCGTCCTCGAATCACCGCGTCCTCGCGCTTGGGGGTGCGCCTTCCGCTTCCGCGTCGAGCGGGTCGAGACCCTGCCGGATCTGCCGCCGGTGGAAATCCTGGTCGAGTCGGGTCCCGAGGCGCTCCCTGCCCCGGGCGAACGCTGGGTCTTTCGGGGGCGCCTGGCTCCGCTTCCGGGGCCTCGGCATCCACGGGGCTTCGATGCCGGAGCCTGGCTTGCGCGTCAGGGAATCCACCATCGCTTGAAGGCCGACCAGGCCCTCCCCCTGGCCTCCGGGGGAGGGTGGGGCCCCGTCGCAGGGGCCTGGAGGCTGCGGGCCTGGCTGGTCGGCAATCTGGAGGCGTGCCTCCGGCCCGAGGCCCGGGCCCTGGTCCTGGGGATCCTCCTGGGGGAGGCGCGGGCCCTGCCCCCCGAGCTTCAGGAAGCGTTTCGTCGCTCGGGGACCTCTCATCTGCTGGCGGCCTCGGGCCTCAACGTGGCCGTGGTCACCGGGTTGGTCTTCTGGCTGGCGCGGCGGCTGGGATTCGATGTGCAGATTGCCGCTTTGCCCGCTGCGGCGGGGGCCGGTCTCTATGCCCTCCTGGCGGGGGCCTCCCCCTCGGTGGTTCGGGCCGCGGTCATGGCCTGGGTGGGGTTGCTGGCCCTGGTCTGCGGGCGTCGCTCGTCGCCGGCAAACTCACTCGTCCTGGGGGCTCTTGTCCTGCTGGTCTTCCGTCCCCGCTGGTTGCAGGATGTGGGCTTTCAACTGTCGATGGGGGCCGTGATGGGGATGGTCGCCTGGTGTGCTCCTCTGGAGATGCGCCTGGTGGAGCTGCCTCGTGCCCTGCGGGTCGGCCTTTCGGCAACCCTGGCGGCCAGCCTGGCGACGGCCCCGTTGCTGGCCTGGCATTTTCAGGAGATCTCGGCTGTCGCCCTTCTGGCCAACCTGATCATGACGCCGGTGGCCGAGGCTCTGCTCCCATTGGGGCTGGTGACCGCCGTGCTGGCGGGCTTCTGCGAGCCCCTGGCCAGGCTGCCCGGGGGGGCATGCTGTTTGGCCAGCGAGTTCCTGATCGCCGCGGCCAGGGGCTTTGGGGCGGCAGTCCAACCCCTCCCGGTGCCTCGCCCCGACCTCCCCTCCCTGGGCGGCGTCCTTCTGGCTTTCGTGTGGCTGCGCCTGGAGCTGGCTCGGGAAGGGACGTGGGTCTTGCGCACGATCGTGGCCCTGCTGGCCCTGGGGGTGCTCTCCTGGGGCCTGGCCCCCGAACCGGAGGGATCAGGGCGTCTGCGGATCCGCCTGGCCGAGCTTCCCCGGGGGGCTCTGGCCTGGGTGACGACCCCCGGCGGGAGGGACCTGGTCCTGCTTGCGGCCCCGGAGGACCGTCCGCACGCGCGCGAGGTGCTGGCCCTGTATGGAAGGCGCTGGCCCGAAGGGGTCTTCCATCCGCCGCAGGCGGGATCATGGACCGTTTCGCCCGAGCCCGGAGTACGAGTCGAGAGCCGACCCGGTTGGCTGCGACTGACCTGGTCCGACTTTGCGCTGGTCTGGGCCGTCCGACAGGCGGACCTGGCCCGCATCCCGACCGGTCATGTCGCGCTCCTGCCTCGAGCCTGGCAGCCACAGGCGGCACTGGAGAGGATCCAGCCTCGACTCCTCTTCTGGCCCGGAGGACCCCCCAGGAAGGCCTGGAGGGATCTGGCACCGGCCTGGTGGAGCAGTGACGAGCACGGACCTCTGGAGGTCGAGACCGATGGGGAAAGACTGTCCTGGCGCCGCTGGCGCGGCTAGGGTGGCGCCGCTGGCGCGGCCAGGAGGGCGCCGGGGATCGCTTCGGGAAGGAGAGCCGGACTCTCTGTCCCGGAGGCTTCCTTGAATCCAGACACCCGCGTGCGACTCGAGTTGCGCGACCCGGCCGCCCGTCGTCCCACCCAGGCCCATCATGGCGACGCCTGCTTTGATCTGTATGCACCCCGAAAAGTGGAGGTCCCCGCAGGGACCACGGTGGCCGTCGACACCGGCCTGGCCATCGAACTGGAGGAAGGCTGGGAGGCCCAGATCCGAGGGCGGAGCGGCCTGGCTCGTCAGGGGATCCTGGTTCACCCCGGAACCATCGATTTTCAATATCGTCTCAACCTCTGGGTCCTGATTCACAATCTCACCGAGGCGACCTATGCCGTCCAGGCGGGGGACCGGATCGCCCAGATGAAGATCAGCCGCGTCTGGCAGGTGGAGATCGTCGAGGCCCCGGTTCGCCCGACTGCGCGGGGTGGCCTGGGAAGCAGCGGGCGTTGAGTCGCCTGAACCTTCAGCCCGGAGTGAGGATCGAATGCCACGGCAGGTGGCGGATTCCGGAGTGGCCCTGGCACGTTGTCCGGCAAGGTGATATCATATCGACTGGCCTTGGGAGGTGGCTTGGCCGGAGACTCCGTTCTTGGCGCTTCCTTGCAGGGAGCTTCGAGACCCCGGGGTTGTTTTCGTACCTGCGCCATTTCGACCCGCCGGGCGGGGCCCGGAGAGTCTTGAACCAGAGGGAAGGTTCCCAGTGTCCAACGAATCGGATCATCTGCTGCTCGAGGCCGATGGACTCTTTGATTGCCGCCGCCTGGACGAGGCCCTGGCCCGTTACGAGGAGGTTCTGGCCCTTCATCCCGACTCTCGGCACGCCTTGAACCGGTTGGCCCGGATTCAGGCCATGAGAGGCCGGATCCGCCAGATGGTCAAGACCTGCTTCCGCTGGCAGGAGAGTCTGCTCGAGCAAGGCCGGGAAGACCTGGCTGGCATGGTCGCGCAGGCCATCTTGCGTTTTGATCCACACTCGCTGGAGGGGCGCGTGGGGATCCTGCGCCATCTGGAGCGCACGGCTGACGAGGCCACCTTCGTGGCCTCCGCCCGACGCGACGCCCGCTTCTTCGTCGAGGTGGGAAGCGGCGATCTGGCCATTCAGGTCCTGCACAAGGCCCTTGAGACCTATCCCGACCAGATCGAGCTTTCGATGGACCTGGCGGACGTTCACGTGGCCCAGGGGCATATGCAGGAGGCGGTTCAGCAGTTCCGCCTTCTGGCCGAGAGCTTCAAGAATTCTGGGAATCTGGCCCGAGCCTGCGATTCCTATCGTCGCCTGAAGGTCTTGTTGCCGGACTCCAGCGAGGTCTCGTTGGGGTTGGGGCGGCTCTACATGCTCCAGGAACGCTTCGGGGATGCCATGCTCGAGTTCCGCGATGCCCTGAGGCTGGAGTTGAACAACCGCGAAGCCCTGATGGGACTGGGAGAGGCCGCGGTCGGCAAGGGGTCTTTGCGCGACGCGGTTCTGGCCTTCAAGAAGCTGCTGGCCATGGATCCCCGGGACGTGCAGGCCCACCTCCGTCTGGGTGAGGTCTTCCTGGTGAATGGCCTTTCCAGCGAAGCCATCAAGGAATTCCTGCTGGCCGGGAGCCTTCTGTCTGAACTCGGGGAGTTTGCCGAGGCCAGGCAGGCGTATGCCCGGGTCCTGGAGCTTGATCCCAATCACCCCACCGCCACCCGCGAGTTTTCCAACGCCAGCAGCGCCCTGGAGGCCCGCGCCGCCGCTTCGACCCGGCTTGCGGCGGTCGGGTCGGAGCAGCCGGAGGCCTTTCCCGAGGAGGATCTGTACGCCCCCGCCTCGGAGGAGGACCTCTACGCCACGCTTGAAACAGGCGACGATTCAGCCATCCTGGGCGCTCCGGGAGCCGACTCGGAGGAGTTGGGAGCTCCGGAGCTCAAGCCTGTGGCCAGGGTCGATTATCGGATCCCGCGCCACCCGCTTCCTCCCCAGCCGGCGCCCGGCACCCTGCATCGCCCACTCCCCTTCTTGTGGCTGAGCGTCCCCGGCCTGATGCAGGCGGTTCGCGACCAGATTCTGCAGCCCCCCGATCCCGAGGTCCTGTCGTGGTTGCCTCTGGCGGATCTGGATGCTGTCGAGGGAGGCGACGCGCTCGGCAGCGGGAGCGGCGACGGCGCGGGGCCCCTTGGACCGCTCGATCCCTCGATCCCGGTCCTGGTCTCCAGCGTCGCTGCGGGCCCGGTTGAGTCCGCCTTCGGCTTCACGGAAGGGTTCTCGCAGGCGATCGTTTCGACCGGCAGCAGCCGCCGACGCCGACTCCGTCGCCAGTTGGAAGAGTTGGGATTGGATCGGGAGTTCCGCGCACCGGCCTCCGCGGAGACCGATGTCGCAGCGTCCCTGGCCGAGCGGATTGCGCAGAAGGTGCGTCAGCAGGAGGACCCAGACGAGTCCTGAGGCCTGACCCTTCGAGCAGGAGCGATCCCTCGAATCGGGAACTGCTCCGAACACGTCGCCAGGTCGCGGAAGGGCAGGTTCGTCGCGTGAAGGGTGGAGCCCGGAAGAGCGGGGTCGAGGGAGTTCACGAAGAGGGAACGGCGGTTCCTCAGCCTACCGGAAGGGCCTCTTTGGGGTCTTCGGCTCCAATCATGGATCTGGAAGGCCTCAGCCGTGAAGTGGCCGCGATCCAAGCCCTGAGAGCGGAGCAGGAGGATCGCCTGGAGGGGATGGCCAGGTTGTTCCGTGACCTGCACGAGCAGGTCCGGCGCACCGAGCATCTTCGCGAGATCCAGGCCGAAGTCGAAGCGCGATCCCTCGAGCAGGTCGAGTTCCTGCGCTCTCGCATGGAAGGAGAGTTCTTCCAGCGCGTCGAGTCCCTGGCTGCAGCCTTCGAGGAATCCCGGCGCAGCCACCGACAGTCCTCCTCGACGGTCGCTTCGGTGATGCGCCGTATGGAGGCCCGACTGCAGGACGCGGTGGGCCAGCCCCGCCCGGCGCTGCCGGAGGGGACCGAGCAGGAGTCCCGACCTGAGGATTCACGCCTCGAGCCGTTGTCTCGCCGTCTGGACGATCTCGTGGTTCGCTTGGAGACATTGGAGTCTGATTCCGGCAGGCCGGGCGGATCGTCCGCCCTCACGGAGCCGGAAGGCCTGCTGGCCCGTCTGGAGGCGCTGGAGGCCCGGTCGGCAGTCGTTGCAGATCCGGAAGGCCTGCTGGCCCGTCTGGAAGCGCTGGAGGCCCGGTCGTCAGTCGTTGCAGATCCGGAAGGCCTGCTGGCCCGTCTGGAGGCGCTGGAGGCCCGGTCGGCAGTCCTTGCAGATCCGGAAGGCCTGCTGGCCCGTCTGGAGGCGCTGGAGGCCCGGTCGGCGCAACTGGGCGAGCGGCAGGCCGGGGCGTTGACGTCTGCGGATCTGGAGGAGCTGGCTCAGCGGGTCGGCGTCCTGGAACCCACCCTCGGGCGGCTGGAGAGGCTGGAGGCGCACCTGGAATCCCTTCCTGAGATTTCCGTGCGACTGGACCTCCTGGAGAATCTCCAGGAGCGCCTGGAACAGGGTGCCGTCGGCACCGAGGAGAGACTGGCGGGGGCCCTCTCGGTCCAGGTGGATCAAGCCCTCTTTGAAGCTCTGGCCCCCCTGAATGAGCGCATCGACCGGCTTCCCGGGGAAGTGCAGGGCCTGGTGGAAGGCCTGGATTTCTCCGGGCTGACGAGCCCCCTGATCCGACGACTCGACGGTCTGGCCGACGAGGTCCAGCAGGCCCGCGTCCTGGCCGAGTCCTCCGAATTGCCCGAACGCATCCAGGCCCTGGAGGCTCAAGGCCTGGGTGCTCGTCTGGACCGGGTGGAAGGCGAGATGCGTCGTCATGCCGAGCGCCTGGACGAGGAATTGGAGGCCGTCTTCGAGCAGAATCGCTTGCGGGTGGCGGAGATGACCAACGCCTTTGACGAACGGATGGCCCTGCTGGAGAATGCGGCGGATCGCGTGCGTGAGCTGGAGGAGGCCACCCTCCGCAGCAGGGCGGAGACCGGCCACGTCCTGCAGGCTGCCTTCGAGCGGATGGAGGCCTTGACGGGCAAGATGGGGCAGTTGGAGGACCAGGTCAGCGCGGTGCCTCCCCCCCAGGATCCGGAAATCCTCCACGAGCTTCGCGGAGTGGTGACCCACCTCGAGAGTCGGATGCACTTCCTGGAGGCCACTCCAAGGCACCTGATTCCGGCCACGCTCGAGCCTGCGCGGACCTTCTCTCCAGGATCCGGAACGGAGGAGGATCCGCAGGAAGGGCTGGCCCCTGCCGAGCTGCACGGCCTGCCAGTCCAGATGTCCGGGGGCCTGGCTCCACCGCCCGGAGTCGCTCCTCAGGACTTGGAGCTCCTGGAACAGAAGATCCAGGACGTGGAACTGCGTGTGGTCGAGCAGGCTCTGGAAGCCCTGACCGAGTCGCGGCTCTTGCGCGAGGAATATGAGAGGATCGCCCACCACCTCAGCGAGCTCTCCGAGAACCTCAACCAACACTTCGGGGCGATCTGGGATCGACTCGAGCCGTCGTAAGGATCGGGCTCAGACCGGCGTGGTCTCCGGTTCCGAAGCGCTGCGAAGGGCCTGTCGGATATATCCCCGGACACGTTCGATCGGCTCGTCGGTGACGGCCAGGGCCTCTCGGTAGTTGACCTGGCCCATGACCGACTTCAGGACGGCATCTTCCTTCAGCGACCGCATGCCCTCCTTCAGCGAGACGCTCCGGAAGTCTCCGCTGTCGAAGGCGCCGTAGATGATGCTGCGCAGGTTGTCGGTCATCACCAGGACCTCCTGGATCCCGCAGCGGCCTTGGATTCCGCCCCCACGGCACGCCGGGCACCCGGCAGACTCGTGGGTCATCACCATCTCCAGAGGTGGGTGGAAGTCGGCCCGTGCGCACTTCGGGCAGAGTCTGGGCAGCAGGCGCTGGGCGATGACGCCGTTGGTAGCCTGGGCCAGGATCTGGGGAGGGACGCCCAGGTCCAACAAACGCATGATCACCCCGGTGGTGTCGCCCGCGTGGACCGTTGACAGGACCAGGTGCCCGGTCAGGGCGGCGTGAAACGCCGTCTCGGCGGTCTGCCGATCGCGAATCTCCCCGATCATCAGGATGTCTGGATCGAGGCGCAAGACCGAGCGGATGGCGGTCTCGAACTGAACGCCTCCCTCCGAGACCTGAATCTGGTTGATGCCCGGGATGTAGGATTCGACCGGGTCCTCGATGGTCACCACGTTGGCGGTGGGAACGTTCAGGCGGTTCAGGATGGAATACAGGGTGGTCGTCTTGCCCGACCCGGTCGGCCCGGCGACCAACAACATCCCGGTGGTCCGGCCGATCAGCTTCTGGACCCGATGCAGGTTGGTCTCCAGGAAGCCCAGTTCGCCCATGTCCTGGATCAACCCGGTGTCGAAGAGGCGGATCACGATCTTCTCTCCGTAGATCTGGGGCATGGAGGCGATCCGGGCGTTCACGGGCACACCGTCCACCATCACGGTACAGCGTCCATCCTCGGGAACCCGTGAGAGGAGGTTCAGCTCACTGCGGGCCTTGATCTGCACCAGCATGGGGTGGGGGCGGTTCTTGGCGGGGGGGTGGGGGATGTGGGCCAGTTCCTGCAGGCTTCCCTCGATCCGCACCCGGATCCGCAGGTGCTCGGGGAGGGGCTCGAGGTGGATGTCGGTGGCTCGGGCGCGGACGGCCAGGCGGACGAAGCCTTCGAAGCTGCTCAGGTCGAGGTCGTCGGCCAGGCCCTGGAAGCGGCCAGCCAGTAGCGGGAGGTTGTTCACGCCCGCGGTTTCCCCGCCCGGGGGGCTGCTCCTGCCGAGTGCCCGCCCAGACTGTCCGCCGGGAGGTTTCCGGCCTGCTGGAGGCAATCTCCCCTCATGCGATTCCTGACCTGTCTGATCCTGCTCTCCGGGTGCCTGGTCGTCCTGGCCTTGCGGGCGCGGGCGGCCCCCTCCGGCTGGGAAGACTTCCGCTCCAGGTGTTGCCGGGCTGGAGCCGGGGGCGACGCGCTGGTGGGCTCCTTCCTGAATCAACACACGGGGCCCCTCATCGAAGAAGACAAGGTCGTCTTTCTGTATTGGGACCGCAACGCCAGTCGGGTGGAGATCGGGGGGGACTTCACCGGGTGGAGTCGCTGGGAACCGGCTCACCGCCTCGCACAGAGCTCGCTGTTCTATGTGGAACTTCGCGCGCTCCCGGCCTCGGCCCGCGTGGAATACCGGTTCCGGGTCGATGGCCGTGAGGTTGTGGACCCCCGGAATCCCCATCGGGTCGACAACGGGGTCGGGGGGGAGAACTCCGTCCTGGCCATGCCCGAATACCGTCCCGTCCTGCCCTCGGCAGCGCCTTTGCGGGGGCGGTTGCGCGCCCACGACCTGCCCCTCCCGGGTGGGGGGGCGCGCCGGGTGGTGGTCTACACTCCGCCCGGGAACCAGGAGGGGCCCTGGCCCTCGCTGTACATCCACGACGGGAGCGAGTACCTCCAACGAACCGGTCTGGCTCGCGTGGCCGAGGACCTGGTTGCGCAGGGCCGGATGGACCCCGCGGTGCTCGTCTTCATCGACCCTTTGGACCGATTCCGGGAGTATGACCGGGATCCCGGCTTCACCCGCGAGATGGTCGAGTCCATCGTCCCCTTCGTGGACGGGCGTTACCCGACCCGAAGGGACCCCGCCTGGCGCGGGGTGATGGGGGCCTCGATGGGGGGCTTGATCTCCTGGCACCTGGGAGTGACCCATCCAGAAGTCTTCGGCCGGGTCGCCAGTCAGTCCGGAGCCTTCGCGCACCGGCCGGAGGTCCGACAGGAGGTTGGACCGTCATTCCCCCGGCGGACCAGGCTCTACCTGGATGTGGGTCTCTATGATCTGGTTCATCCCGACCAGCCGAGTTTTCTTCAAGCCAGTCGACAATTGGCGGCGACCTTGCGCGAGCAGGGCTTCGACCCCCTCTATCGGGAGTTTCCGGCGGGGCATTCCTGGACGGCCTGGAGAGACCAGTTGCCGGTGCTGTTGGAGTTCATGTTCCCCGTCCAGCCGGATTCTTCCAGGCAGGGCCCGGAGGAGCAAGCGCCAATAGAACCATCAGACTCCGTGAAGGATTGAGATACGATGCGCCGGACCTACGTGATCCTCAGCCTGGCCGCCCTGTTGCTGATGGCGGTGGGACTTCCCGCCTGGAGCAATCCGTCGGGGACCATCTTTGACTATATCCGCGACAGTTGGACCACCTTGGAGCGCTCCAACCGTCAACTGCTGCAGGCAGCCCATGACCCCAAGCTGGGCGAGCGGGATCGCTGGCCGGTCTATATCTCCCAAAAGGAGAATCTGCAGCGGGTGCGCCAGGAGCTGCAGGCCCTCATGCCCGCACCCGAGTTCGAGCGCATCGAGCTTCTGGTCCTGCCGGAGAGTCCCGGGGAGATCGAGACCCACGGTCTGCTGTACCTGCCTCACCCCTACGTGGTCCCGGGGGGCCGTTTCAACGAAATGTACGGCTGGGACAGCTACTTCATCGTCCTGGGTCTCCTGCGTGACGGGAAGCTTCAGCAAGCCCGCAACATGGTGGAGAACTTCCTGTACCAGATCGAGCACTACGGGCACATCCTGAACGCCAACCGGACCTATTACCTGACGCGATCCCAGCCGCCCTTCCTGACCCACATGGTGCTGGCCGTCTATGAGAAGACCAATGATCGCAGTTGGCTTGAGGCGGCGATCCCCGCCATCGAGAAGGACTACGCCTTCTGGACCACCGGTCCCCATCTGGTCGAAGAGACCGGCCTTTCTCGCTATTATGATCTGGGAGATGGGCCGGCCGCCGAGGTTCTGGAAAGCGAGCGCGACGAGCAGGGGCGAACCCACTACGACAGGATTCAGGAGTTCTTCCGCCACCACCAGGTCCAGGACTATGACCTCTCGCAGTACTATGACCGGGAGAAGGATCGCCTGACTCCGCTCTTCTATAAAGGGGATCGCTCCATGCGCGAATCGGGCTTCGACCCGTCCAACCGCTTCGGGGCCTTCAACCTGGACGTGATCCACTACAACCCGGTCGATTTGAACACCCTGCTGTGGATGGCGGAGCGAAACACCGCGAAGATCCTCCAGACGCTGGGACGCCGAATGGAGTCCAAGGTGTGGACCGACCGGGCCCGCGCCCGTCGAGCCCTCATCTTCCGATACAACTGGGATGCCTCCACCGGGTTGTTCCTGGATTACAACTTCAAGACCGGCAAGCGCCGGAACTACGACTTCGCGACGACGTTCTTCCCTCTCTGGGCCGGATTGGCAACTCCTGGCCAGGCTGCCTCGGTGGCAGCTCAACTGAAGCTCTTCGAGCGCCCTGGAGGGATCGTCACCAGCACCTATGCCTCGGGAAACCAGTGGGACTTCCCATTCGGATGGGCTCCCTTGCAGATGGTGGCCGTGGAGGGCCTGCGCAACTACGGATACCATCGGGATGCCGATCGGGTCAGCGTCGCCTTCCTCTCGCTGGTGCTTCAGGAGTTCGAGGCCAGTGGGACCATCGTCGAGAAATACGACGTGGTGAAGCGGACTTCCAGGGTGTCGGAAGGCATCCAGTACGGCTATACCAGCAACGAGGTCGGATTTGGCTGGACCAATGCCGTGTTCACCCGTCTCTACGATCGTCTACCCGAGCGCGAGCGGCGCCCTCTCAATCGCTGACGGGCTTTCAGGAGGGGCCCTCGGGAGGGGCGAGAAGTCTGTCTGTCAAGGTTCAGAGGAGGCCTGCTGATGGCGGACAGGTCCGGATCGACCCGGAGGCTTGCGGGGGCCAGGCGCCTGGTTCCCCACCTTCTGGCGCTGGTGCTCCTGGCGTGTACTCTGGCGGTCTGGTGGTTCTGGTCCGAGACGGCGGCCCGTCGAGGCCGCGACCACTTCGAAACCCAGGTGCGGAGGATCACCCGCGCGCTGACCACGCGTCTGGATGGCTATGCCAGCCTCCTGGAGTCCGGAGCCGCCCTCTTTGCGGCGTCGGAGTCCGTCAGTGCGGCTGAGTGGCGCGATTTCTACGAGTATCGCCAGACCCAGGAGAGCTTCCCGGGTCTGAAGCACGTGGTCTATGCCCCGGTCGTTCCTCGTGACCAGATCTCGGCCCACGAGGCGGTGGTTCGTCGTTCGGGGCTGCCCGGCTACGCGGTGTGGCCCGTCCAGCAGTCGGCATGGGCGGCTCCGGTCCTCTACGTCGAGCCCCAGGACGAGGGGGGACTCCGCGCCCTGGGTTTCGACCTGGCCAGCGAGCCGGTCCGTCGAGCCGCCTTGCAGAAGGCCCGAGCGACAGGCCGGGCCGCCCTCTCCGGCAGGGTCGGTCTGGTCAGTCAGACCGAACCTGGAGAAATGCCCGGGTGCATCCTCTTCGTCCCCATTTATCACAAGGCCGGCGTGCTCCCGGGCCAACCCCGAGGGCATTCGGGCCTGCGGGGCTTCGTGTTCGCGCCCTTCCAGATCCGGGATTTCCTGGGTTCGCTCCACCTGGAGGGGGCCGGCGAGGTCGGATTCCAGATCTACGACGGCTTGGTGGTCTCGCCGGCAACCCGGATGTCCAACGGGCCGGGCTCGGCCATCCAGGCGGCGGGAGGATATGCCCCGACCTTCCGTCAGATCGAGACCCTGGAATTTTTCGGGCATCCGTGGACCCTGGTCTTCGAGTCGACACCGAGCTTTGATTCGGGCATGGACCGCTGGACGGCCCGAGGTATCCTGCTCGCCGGCCTGCTGATCAGCGCGCTGTCGTTCTTCTTCCTGCGCAATCTGGAACAGACCCAGGCCCGGGCCACCGCACTGGCCCGGGGCATGACCTCTGCCCTGCGCGAGAAGACGGCCGCATTGCAGGAGAGCGAGCGCAAGCTGCGAGCCATCACCGACTCGGCCCAGGATGCCATCGTCGTGCTGGACACCCGGGGCCGGGTGGCCTACTGGAATCCCGCGGCGGAGAGGATTTTCGGCTACCCCAGGCCGGAGATCCTGGGTGAGGAGGCCATCCCGCGGGTCGCAGCGGCATCCTCGCGCCCGGGGTTGATGCGAGAGCTGCGAAAGCTTGTTCGGAGCGGGGCCAGTCAGGCCTCGGGACGGACGGTCGAACTCATCGCCCGGAAGAAGGGGGGCGAGGAGTTCCCGGCAGAGGTTTCGGTCTCCGCGGTCCCGGTCGGGGAGGGGTGGCACGTTGTTGCGGTGGTTCGGGACATCACCGAACGGCGCCGGGGCGAGGAGGAGCGGGTGGCCCGGGAGGCCGCGGAAGAGGCCAGCCGGGCCAAGAGCGGGTTCGTGGCGAACATGAGCCACGAGATCCGCACTCCCTTGAACGCCATCCTGGGGTTCACCCAGGTGCTGGAGCGCGATCCCTTCCTGACGCCTCAGCAGGCCGAGCACGTGCGCACCATCAGCCGCAGCGGCACCCATCTGCTGCACCTGATCAACGATATCCTGGACATGTCGCGGATTGAGGCGGGACGGGTCCTGGTGCGAGCGGCGCCCTTCTGCCTGCACGATTTGTTGGATGACCTGGCCTTGATGTTCCGGTCGAGGGCTCACGCCAAGGGGTTGCAACTGCTGGAAGAGCGCGACCGGAGCGTCCCTCGCAGCGTGGTCGCGGACGAGGGCAAGCTGCGCCAGATCTTCATCAACCTGCTGGGCAATGCCGTCAAGTTTACCCAGGAAGGCGGGGTCGCGGTTCGGCTGCGTGCGGAGGAGGGTCTCGACCAACCCGGCTTCATCCGCCTGATCGCCGAGGTGGAGGACAGTGGACCGGGCATCTCTCCAGAGGATCTCGAGCATATCTTCGACGCGTTCGGCCAGGCCGAGGCCGGGCTCAAGGCGGGCGGGACGGGACTGGGCCTGGCCATCAGCCGTCGCTTCGTCGAGATGATGGGGGGGACTCTGGGCGTGGTCAGTGTGCCCGGCAAAGGCTCCTGCTTCCGATTCGACGTCCTGGTGGAGCCCTCGGAGGACCTGGCCGAGCGGGAGAAACCGGTTTTGCGTCGGGTCATCGGGTTGGAGCCCGGTTCGGGACCTTGGCGGGTCCTGGTGGTGGATGATATCGCGACCAATCGCGCCCTGCTGGTCGAACTGCTTCGCCCATTGGGTTTCCAGGTCCGGGAGGCCTGCGATGGAGCCGAGGCCCTGGAGGCCTTCACCCGGTGGTCGCCCCACGCCATCCTGATGGACATGCGCATGCCCGTCATGGATGGATACGAGGCCACTCGCCGGATCCGGGCCTCCGAATCGGGCGTCCGGACCCCGATCATCGCGGTCACGGCCAGCGCTTTCGACGACCTGCGGGACCAGGTGATGGCCGTGGGGGTGGACCGCTATCTCCGCAAACCCTTCCGTTCGGACGAGCTGTTGGAAGCCCTGGAGGAGTGCCTGGGCCTGCGCTACGTGTATGAAGGGGTCCATTCGTCCCACCTTCCGAATCTGCCTGAAGATGGACTGGCCGCTCTGCCCCAGGACCTCCTGCTGGCGATGCGGCAGGCTGTCGTGGAGGGGGACATGGGGCGTCTGACAGAATTGTTGGGCCAGGTCGCCAAGCCCGAGCTGGTCGGGCCTCTGCAGGCCTTGGCGGACCGTTACGAATACGAGCGACTTCTGGAACTCCTGGGTCGCATGGAGGGTGGGTCATGAACCGGAAAGCCGACCAGACCACGATCATGGTGGTGGACGACACGCCAGCGAACCTGCGTCTGCTGGACAGCATGTTGCGCGAGCGAGGCTACCGGGTGGTGGCCTTCCCTCGGGGAGACCTGGCCCTGGAGGCGGCCAGGAGGAATCCTCCCGACTTGATCCTGCTGGACATCAACATGCCCGGCATGAGCGGTTTCGAGGTCTGCGAGCGCCTGAAGGCGGAGGAGAACCTGAAGGAGATACCAGTGCTGTTCATCAGCGCCATGACCGAGACCACCGACAAGGTCCGGGGCTTTGCGGTGGGCGGCCTGGACTATGTGATCAAGCCCTTCGCCTTCGAGGAGGTCCTGGCCCGCGTCGAGACCCATCTGGCCCTGCAGTGGGCCCGCAAGGAGATTGTCGCCAAGAACCGGGAGCTCGATGAGAGCTATCGCAAGCTCAAAGAGTTGGAGAGCCTGCGCGAGGCGCTGACCCGGATGGTCGTCCACGACCTTCGCTCGCCCCTGATGGGGATTCTGGGCTATCTCGAGTTGTTGGAGGAGGAGGCGGAGGGCTGCCTCAACGCGGAGGCCAGGGATCTCCTGGAGCACGCCAGGGCGGCGGCCACCGAGCTGACGAATCGGATCTCCACGATCCTGGATGTCTACCGCCTGGAAGAGAAGGCGATGCCTTTGAACATGGCCGGCATCGACGCGCGTGCCCTGGTGGAGGGGACGCTTAAAGGGTTGGACCTTCAACTTCGAGACGTCGAGGTCTCGGTCCAGACTCCCGCGCAGTCGCTGGCGGTCACCTGCGACCAGGATCTGGTGGAGCGGGTTCTGGCCAACTTCGTGGTCAATGCCTTGAAGTTCGCGCCTCCGGGTTCCCCCCTGCTCGTCCTGGTGGAAGACCGTCCTGACGGCGTGTGGTTTGGGGTGCGGGACCAGGGGCCCGGGGTGCCTGTGGAATACCGCCAGTCGATCTTCAACAAGTTCGAGCAGGTGGACGCCTGGCGACAGGGGCAGCGGCGCGGGACCGGACTGGGCCTGGCCTTCTGCAAGCTGGCCGTCGAGGCGCACGACGGTCGGATCGGGGTGGATTGCCCGGAAGGGGGAGGCAGCACCTTCTGGTTCACCATCCCTGCGGCGAATCCGTGAGGGGCTCCGGAGCCAGTCCGATCCGAGAAATGAAGTAAGCCTCAACCAGGTGGGGGAAGGATGGACCTGGTCGAGGCTTGGAAGTGCCTTTGACACCCAGGCGTCGGATCCTCCTGGGTTTCCTGAGATTTCTCGAATAGGTTGTGGGCCCGGCCGGCAGCGATCGATGGCTCGGAGTGGCGTCCCGCCTCTTCTGGCCGGAGTCCGCCATGGCTCTGGCTGTCGAGTCCGTCCCCAGGCTGGGGCGCTGGAATTTCCGCTCTGGGACTTCTCGAACTTTCGATCTCCAACTGGCCGTTCGCGGGGTTAAAAGGAGAAGGCCCGGAGTTTTGCTCCGAGCCTTCAAAAATGTTCCCGGCGGTGACCTGCTCTCCCACCCCGTCACCAGGGCAGTACCATCGGCGCT
>Ga0334889_1000666_pt1 | contig 50895 bp, 49 predicted proteins | sample GraSluR1_MG_2_FD_207222 | JGI IMG/M metagenome (GOLD analysis project Ga0334889, IMG submission 207222) | Sludge microbial communities from methane-producing bioreactor in Wageningen University, Netherlands - Granular Sludge_8_08-R1 | ecosystem: Engineered > Bioreactor > Anaerobic > Unclassified...
CGCTCAAAAGTACCCTCAGTAAATTTCAAAAGCAAAGAAAGTCAGTTGTAAAACAATGGACTAATCAAGTAACAAAGTGGTGCACTTTTCGGTTCCGAAACTGGTGCACTTTAAAATTCCGTTGACAACACTCCTTCAGATCATCTAAATCACGGGACAAGGTATGACTTTTCCATCTTTTAAGCTGATTGATATAGATAGTTCGTTTTTGTAAATGAAGTTGGTTAAGCATCGCTACAACATCTTTATATCTTGCCCTGAAAGCATTATCATTACAATCAATAACTATATTCTCTTTTTTGTTGCCGTATTTCGCATATAAGGTATTATTTGTATAGTTAATTACAAAATCTTCACTGTTATCCAATTCCTTAAAATTTGAAGATAACCAATTGCTTATCCAATGAAGAACTTGATCACCCGTAAATAGCATTTCTGCCGCACATATTTGCTTAGCAGAATAAAGCAGGACTTCGCTTTTAAAAGGGTTACTTTCTTGTATTTTTTCTAGTATAATCTCACGTTCTTGTGGACTCTTCTCATCAATTTTATTTAGAATTATTATATTTCTTTCACAGAAAATTTCATAGTTTTTCATTTTATCCATCAATGAAGTATCAATCTCACCATCATTTATATCTATCAACCAAATAACAATATCTGACTCTGCAAATGCATTCATCCTCAGTTCATCCTTTTCAGGAGAATCAAATCCAGGTGTGTCATAAAACCTTATCCCTTGAATAAAATCCGGAAAAGGAGTTTGCAGTATAACTTTTCTTATGTTATCTTCTTTTTCGTTATTTTTTTCTGTTGTGTCTCCCTTATGAGATACAAATTTTTCAAGGACTTTGTTTATGTTAGACACATCAACATCATATTCCATAATAGTACCGTTACCGTCTTCGGTACTGAGCATAAGTTCTCCATGTCTAATTTCCGTCAGTTTGCATGTTATAGGTTGTTGATCATGAGGCAGTTCTATGCCTTTATTGTAGGGACTATGTAGTAATGAATTCAAGAAGGTCGATTTACCTGAGCCGTAATTCCCTAAAACAGAAACATTAAGAAAAAATGTACCGTCAAAAATGTTTGATATTCGATGAATCTTTTCTTCAATATCAGTAAGTATTTTCTTACCTTTCTTCACAAAAGTCTGTTCGATTTTTAGAGGCCATATTCTTTGAAAATCTGTTAACATTGAATCAAGAGAGTCTCGATATTGCGTTAAATATTCTCTGATATCCAAAAGTTCTTGATTATTTGATTCCAAACCTTTTAACTGCTCTGCTTCCAAATTTTTACCTCATTATTAAAATACTCTTCAGTGAATCAATATCTTTCCATAATTCAGCTAAGTACTTTTCTTTATCTCTTGCATCTTCTTCTCTATCTTTTTTCTCAGCTTCTAAATCAGACTGAAATTGTAACTGTGGTTTTATGATCTTTTCTTTGATATAATCACGTAGCTCTCTTTCTACACCTGAAAAAGTCATTTCCAGTGTAGCAACTATTCGCACTACTATCTCTTTTTTAAACGTATCTTTTCCTACCCATTTTGTTATAGTCCTACCAATAAAATCAATTGGATTTATTGTATTAAAGACATGAGCAGCTTGTTTTAGCAAATCCATTGTCTGGGACGATCGTACTCCTTCTTGTTGACATATAACGTAAATGCGATCAATTATCTTATTATCCTTGGTTTCTTTGCTGAAGCTACTAATTTGTGATTTAAACAACTCGAATGATGACTCAGCGACTTGTCGCATGGTAACATATCCACTCCTTTTTATAGCCTGTGTATAGTCATTATCAATTCCGTATTTATACAATTCTTCAATTGGTCGTTCCTTGGCAATAAATGTAACAATATTAGATAAAACACCACCACCGCCGGCAGCCCATTCTTGAATCTTTAACTCTTTTAAAGCATTTTTAAAACCTTCAATTGTCTTCAACTCTGTAATATCAATGGTACCTGATGGACCAAAGGCTCCGGGGGTTATCCAAATCAATGCAACTGTTGTTAATGCAGTTACAGCTATTCGGTTAATTAATAAATGTGTCTTAACTATATCTTTGTTTATATCCATCTGACCAAATTCAAACCCCTCGAACTTATCACTCAATTCCTTAAGAAGTTCATTTAGATCTGAAACAATTGATTTGTGTATTTTTTCGGACATCCTTTTTGATTCCTCTTGATAAAAAGATGCCCCCATCTGTTTGGAAATTGAAGCATCCATAAAACGTTTGGAATAATCTTCTATCAATGGACTAAGATTGACAAAAGCACGATATTTTGACCCTTCGAAACGGTTTTTTAAATCTTTTTCTTCTCTTCTGTAACCTTCAATTTTTTCCTCTAACTCCTTAATCTTGGTTACCACTTGCTCATCATCCCATTTTATCATTTCAATCTTATTGATTAATCTTTCTATCAATGAAGAAGCGATTTGAGATAACTCATTCTTTTTCCTTTCATCGATAATAGTATCAACTTCCGGTTTAATGTGTTTTGTGATGTGATCTTCTATCATCGAAATACTATCGTTACCTTGCTCGTTATTCAATCGTGAAGCTAAAGAATCTTTTGCTGAGATCGAAAATAATACGGGATTAGGGATGATTTCGGATAGCTCTTTCTTAACTTCTTTGAAAATTTTTTCTCTCTCCTTAGGCGATATCTCATCTTCTTTATTGAGTATTATCCTTATTAAGCTTTGTGTTTGCTCTTTTGTCTGCTTAATAAAATTCTTGGTATTTGAATTGAGAGATCCGCTTCCTAACTCTTGAACTACAAAAATTGCATCACAGAAGGGTAGATAACCATAAGTAATCTGTTCATCCATATCAGATAATGAATACAGCCCTGGAGTATCAACTAAAACTAATTCATCAAACATGATTCCCCGTTTTGGTAGCAAAGCCAATCCTTTTTTTGTTGATGATTTCGCGACTAAATTTCTGAACTCTTCTTTTGACACCTGCTTATTAACAATCTTTTCTTGATCGTCTCCTTTCAATTCTTCATCTATCCAAAACTCTTCTATTTCTGCAGATTTTACTTCAGTTATAGCCTTGGTAGTTGGCAAAACATCTCTTGGCAACAAATCTTCATCTAATAGAGCATTTATGATAGTACTTTTTCCTGTTCCATACTCTCCTACAAATCCAATCCTAAACTCTCTATTTTGGGATATAATTGCTAATTCTTCAATAATTTCATTATATGAATTTCTTTTGGCAATACCTTGAATCATCTTCTTCATATCCTCACTTTGTCGATTAGACATATAAGCCTCCTGTTTATTATTTATTGTTTGATAAACGCATAAAGCTCTTGTCGTTGGGAGCTTCACCTAAATAGTTGCGTACATTATTCAAATACACATGTGTCTCTATTCGCCAAGCAGTTTCTGGGGTAAGCCCGTCACCCCTTGCGAATTCCTGTGCAGATAGATGAGCTATCCCCATAGTTAAAATAACAATGGTCAACAATCCATAAAAATCCAAGCATTCTCCTATTAAACATAAAAACCTCCTTTTTCTTTTCCACACGTTACTACGGTCTTTGTTAGCTGTTTGTTAGTTGATTTCTACGTGATAAATATCTCTTCTGTAATTTCTAATCCCATTTTGAAAGCTAGCGTTCAATATGTCAAACTCTTTTTTTTCTCTTGTTTTTATTATCGTTTTATGAGATGCAAGATTGTCTAAAGACTGTTGATAAGGGACTACTGGTGCGTTTTTGCTAAAATTCGGTCATCAATAATAAGGATGAATAAAGAGGTTAATCTATCTTCTTGTTATTCTCTTCATTGTCTTCTCCAGTTACTTGTAACCGGTAAATTTTCAGTAGAATCAACCCCTGAATCAATTCAAGCTAAATCAACAATCCATCTCTTTAGCAAACCCATTGCAAAAAAAATCAAAGTACTTCAACGAAAAACTTATCTATATATAGCCCAAGCGATATCGAACAGCAAAGGTTTTTTGGGATACTTCTCTCTAAAAAAATTTTGCCATGTTTTATAGATCTCTTCATTGACTTTTGACAAACTAAATCGTTGTTGACTGGATGTTACAGGATAGTGGTTTGATATAGTTTTCATAATTATTCTATCCAAAGGAACATGGAGAAAGGGTATAATCTTTTTTGATGTATTCTGATCAGGCAGCCTTGCCCAATCAGAATATAGTTTCATAAACACATTAATAGCCTTTTGAGCCTGACCATAAGAACACTCAGCTTCGTTATTCGTTTTAATATTCTTGATAAAGTTAGATATCCATTCATAATGAAATTGATCATAATCTCTAATTGTCTTTATCTTTGATAGTGAACTAACATTATCCATAGCCATCTTCTGGAACTTCTTGACTCCACCTTTTTCTAACACTCTGCCAATCGAAGGATTATAACTCATGAAAGCCATAACTTCAATAATCGATTGAAACTCTCGTTCCATTAATTCTTTAATAAAACTGTCCATACTTACTCCTCTCTTAATGAATTTGCTAAGAACAATTACTTCTCCATCGTCAATTTCCTCAAAACCTCGCTCACTTCTTCCTCTGTCATCCCTTCTTTGGGATTCGCTTTCGGACAAGATTTGAAGAACTACCAATTCGTCCTTATTTCAGCAGCAGCATCTTGTTGAATTGATCGAAATCAGGAGTTGTCATTCTATAGAAATAGACTCCCGATGTAACAGGTCTGCCGGAATCGTTCTTACCGTCCCAGATAACTTGATACTCTCCTTTTTGATGAGGTGCTCCCTCAATAAGTGTCCTGACAAGCTGACCACGGATGTTGTAGATTCTCAGTTCCATGCTTTCTACATCCTCTTGTAAACTATACTTGATAGTTGTTTCAGGGTTGAACGGGTTAGGATAGTTGTAGAGTTTTACCGGCTCAATAACTGCGGTTAAATCCTCTTCAACTGAGACAGGCATTTCCCGCAAGTAAGGGTAACCGGCATTTATCGTATAATATGCATCAGCAGCCCAGATCTCATCAAAATCCCAATCAACATAAGTATTTACCGCATAAGGATAAGTCATCTCAGCTGTCGTTCTCCCTTCACCGCCGGCACTTGTATTGTGACCAGAAGTTTCGATATTCCAATAGCTGTTAATGATTGTGGATCCTCCTTGATAACCAAATAACCCGCCGACAGATTCTGACCCGCTCACACTCCCAGTGCTGAAGCTGTTGAGTGTAGGTGTGCTGTAGTGACCACCAACCAAACCGCCGATATGCGTGCCGAGACCGCTCACGTTACCAGTGTTGTAGGAGTTGGTGATGTAGGAGCTTTCACTCACTCCCACGAGCCCCCCCAACCAGTAGCTTCCATTAACCTCCCCTGCATAGTAGCTGTTGTTGATGGTTGATCTGTGTTGCTGCCCTACCAGACCGCCAAGAATAGAGTTACCGGTCACACTCGCCATACTGCTGCTTTTACTGATGATGGAATCATATTTAGTGCCAACCAAGCCGCCCACATAATTGTATGTTCCACTCACACTCCCTGTAATGTAACAGTTGCCGATAATGGAATCTGATTGCTGAATCCCCATCAAGCCGCCCACATACATGAATCCTATAACATCAATATTTACAACTCCCAGGTTTTCAATGACAGCTCCATTGGTATAGCCAAATAGTCCTAAGTAATAGTAACTACTCAGATCTAGTTTCAAGTTGTTGATCGTGAACCCATTCCCATCAAATTTCCCTGAAAAGTAAGGAATATAGAAGTTCGGATGAATTTCCAAATCTATATCGGCAAGTAATTTGAAAGAGTATTCCATGAACTGTCCAAATACAAGAAGCGTTTTTAAGTCATTAAATGAGTTAATAAGATAACTGGTGCCATCATAAGAGAGATAATCATTGATGTTCAGATATAGGTCATTGTTAATCCAGGTATTAAAGGTAGTGCTGTCTAAAGCTCCAATCGTATTATCATTATTGATCAAAACCTCTTCATTGTTATAATAACTATTGATGATTCTACAGCCATCTAAAAAACCTACCAAACCCCCAACACGTCTGGTCACTCCACTCACACTTCCCGTGCTGTAGCTGTTTTTGATTAAAGAATCAGATTGATAACCCACGAGACCTCCAACTTGTGAGCTTCCATTCACACTTCCCGTGCTGTAGCTGTTCTTGATTAAAGAATTATCAGTTTGAACACCCACCAGTCCACCGGTATATAAAGCACTACTCACATTCACCGCGCTGTAGCTGTTGCTGATAGTAGAATCAACCTGATACATCACCAAACCGCCAGCACCCCAGTTTCCGTTCACACTCCCCGTGCTGTAACAGTTGATGATGGTGGAACTCTTGTGAATTCCCACCAAACCTCCGCCACTCGCGCCAATGATAGTAACATTAGTTACACCAAGGTTTTTTATTGTTGATCCTGTTGTGGTGCCGAAAAGACCGAGAGAAATGTATGGCTGATTAATATAAAGAGAATCTATGACATGCCCCTGTCCATTATAAGTCCCATAAAATGGAACAAGCTCGAATGGTATTCTCCAGCTCTCAGCATTTTCACCGCTCAGGTTCCAGACTGACTCGGCTTGATGCTGGATACCGTTATGGCTGTCCGGATAATACTCATCATATTCTGCAATCGGTTTCCATCCTTGCCCATTAAACCAGTCAACCGTCTCAGAAGCATCGATATCGGCAGTTTGAACGTAGTGGCTTAACCACCTTGCCGACTGATCCGGATCAGGAACAACAGTATTGTCGGCTGCTATCCAATATAGATTCTCTAAGGATGCTATTTCATAAGGATTATCTTCACTGCCGTCTCCTATGACCGGAGCAATAGCAGTCTGTGCCATAAGGCTGGTTGAAAAAACAATTAATCCTAAGATGATAATCAGGGTATATAATCCCGTCATTTTCCTCTTAAACATAAAAACCTCCGGTTATGTTTCCACCCGTTACTATAGTCTTGGTTATCAGCTTTCGTTAATTCTGCGGTTAAATTTTCAAGGATACCAAACTTAGTACAACTTTAAGAAAGAATCTTTTATATGTCAAACAATACTTTCGTATCTCTTGATTTTTAAACTTCTTCAGAGGCAATAGATGTTCTAAAGTCTTTTTCTAACAGTCTTCCCGGTGCGTTTTTACCAATAATCGGTCATATATATAGTGAAAGGAATGGAGTAAATACTTAACTCTCAATCCTTCATTCTGATCGCAATTAAAGCCTTTTCCAAGTAAAATCCAACCCCCAAAGGAGGTGAAGTATGAATAAATGCCAGTTCTGTAACAGAGAGATCAAGGAAGGAGAGAAAACCAAACGTCTTCGAAGCCTGTTTGACCGGCGATACAAGGAGTTGTCGCACTATGATTGCTGGCTCGACTATGGAGTGAGGCAGATAGGCGGTCTTGCCAATCAGATTAGCAAAGAAGAACACAACCTGCAACCGGTAAACACTCCGCAAGAATGAGGTTTTTCTTTGCCCTTCATTAGCTATGAGAACAGCTGAGCTATTCTTATAACCATCACCTATATCAAACCGAATAGCTCATCTGATGGATACGTCACTGCAAGTTCATAAGGCGATTTTGCCTTAGATCTTGCTTTCCAGCCGTGATAAATTATTACGTTTCCAGCGTCATTATCATGGCTTTTTTTCATTAAGCTTTCAGTGGTTATCGTATGCATTGTTGCCTCCTTAATTGTTTCTTTGCTTCGATTCTCAGTTCTTCGTTAGTTTTTACCTTGACGATTTTTTCCCTCAACCACCCCAAAATCTCCTCTTCTTTAAAGAGAAGCCTGTGATTGCCGAATTTGTAATGAGGGATAAGATTTTGCGACATCATCTTATAGTTATAGCTCAGGCTCATACCCGTCATCTCTGCTAACTCCTTAGTCTTCATATACTTTAATGAGTTCATTCTACCTCCTTCTTCTTCTTTGTATTGAGTCTGCGATTACACTCAATTTTCGATTACGACAATATATAACCCTATTATATTGCCAAGTAAGTACTTAGATTGTTATATCTATATATCTTATGACGAATATTAATTGTCGATCATCATTAATATTAGTATGTTACGTATATTTAACCATTTCGTCTTGAAGTCATACTATTTTCGTGTGATATGGCATTGTTGCCAGAGGATGATGAATGGAAAAAGTATTCTATTGAAGAAAAGATAAGTAGTTTACCATTAGTAACTGAAAATTGCAAGCTTCATAAGTGGGGTTAAGAGTGATAGCGATTTTGCGATATTTGTTGGACTGTTATAATCAAAAGAAATCTTGGATAGTTTTGAATTGCTTCCTAAGTTGCTGTAGAACAATAACTTATTAAACAAAAAAAATGGTACACCCGTAGGGACTCGAACCCTAGACCCGCTGATTAAGAGTCAGCTGCTCTACCAACTGAGCTACGAGTGCACACCTCTACAAAATTCTGAACAAAGCCTTTTATGTCAATCTAAAAGAAAAAACAGGCGATCTAACTTATTTCTCAGAAACAGGAGAATCCCATCATTTTGATCACAGGTCTTTAACCCTGTTCAGCGATTCAGAATACTCATTTCAGCGACTTGGTTTACAGGGGAAAAAATACCATAAATTGCTGTTTTGCGGGAACAAGCAAGTGGAAGAGGGATTAAGGCGAAGAGTTTGGAGGGGAAAACCTGCTGCCGGTTAAACTCCGGACTTAAAAAGTCTTTCTCCAGATCCCGGTTAATTCCGGCAGCTTCTCAATGATATCTTGCATCGTCTCAATACTGATAGTCTGCCGGGCATCACACTTAGCTTTCCGGGGATTGGTGTGACATTCGATGATAACGCCGTCTGCTCCTGCTGCTGCCGCTGCCCAGGCTAACGGTTTTACCAGTTCCCGTCTGCCGGAGCTGTGGGAGGGGTCAACTATTACCGGGTAGGGGGTCAGTTCTTTGCTGACGGGAACAGCGGAGATATCAAGAGTATTGCGGGTGTAATTCTCGAAAGTTCTGATACCTCTTTCGCAGAGAATAATATTGCGGTTTCCTTCTTTGGCAATGTATTCGGCAGCCAGGATCCATTCTTTGATAGTATTTGCCATTCCTCTCTTCAGGATAACCGGGATTTTTGTTTTACCCAGAGCCGAGAGAAGCGGGTAATTCTGCATATTTCTGGTCCCGATAATCAGGATATCAACATATTGCTGCATTTTCTCCAGATCTTCCAGGGCAATGATTTCCGAGACCGACAGGAGACCGAATTCCTCACATGTTTCTTTCAGCAGAGAGAGGGCTTTTTCCCCCAACCCCTGATAGGAATGGGGGGAAGATCGTAATTTGTAGGCACCACCCCTGAGAAAACCGACACCTAAATCTTTCAGGGATTTAGCGGTATCCCGCAGTGTATCCCGGTCGTCTATCGTACAGGGACCGGCAATAACGGTGAAGTTATCTCTGCTGATAATCCGGTCTTGAAGTTTAATCTCTTGCATTTGCAGGGATATTGCGGGAGAGGGTGAGTTTCCGGCGATTTTATGAACAAAGCTAAGGTTACTGATTTTCTCTCTAACTTCAAGATCGGGGGTTCTGCTCAAACCGCAGAAGTAACGGCTGTCATCCTGCCAGAGTGTAAAATCCAGATCAAAAGAGAGGAGCAGTTGTTGCAAACGATCTATGTTATCTTTGCTCGCACCTTTTTTTAAGACAATCAGCATCTTTTCTCCCCATATATTCATTTGATTCTTATTCTCATATCTTGCAGAGGAAGAAAAATGTCAATTAAAAGAGCATTTAGGAGCTATTGACTTTTTCTATACCCGCCCCCCACCCCATAAGGATTTGTTCCTGACCTGCATTATCGCTTCGCTCAAGGCAGGTCAGGAACTGATTTCAAAAAGAAAAGCCATTCCTCTGTCCGTATCAGTAAGAGAATCCGTGATGATAATAAGTCAGCTCGTTTTTTGAATATCAAAGGTAAAGAGTATGTTATGACATGATTTGTTTAAGATCAGTATCTTCCGTAAGTCTTTCCGGTTTTCGACAATCCCTCAAGAAAAAGAATTTGACCGTTCTGCTTGCTTTTTATAAATAATTGTTGCGGAAGGAACAGTATTTATCGAAACAGGAGTCAATATGGATTATGAGATCATTTTGGTTACGGAAGAGAATTTAGATGACCATCCTCAGGCAGTTTGTTTTACGAAGAAGGGTAATCCCGAATTCAAACAGAAACAGAAGTGGTTAAAGGAGCAGTTCAAGAAAGGATTACGGCTCAAACTGCTTTATCCTGCAGATAGTCAAAAGTGTGTTGGTTATATCGAATATACGGAGGGAAAGTCTGTCTGGCGTTCGGTTAGTGCGGCAGGTTTTCTCTTTATCCACTGTATCTGGGTAACTCCCAACAAGTACAAGAATCAGGGCTTAGCTTCAATCTTGCTGGATGATTGCTATCAGGATGCAGTTAAGAATGGGTATTCCGGTGTTGCTGTCCTGTGCAGCGGAGATTCCTTTCTGGCCAAAAGAGATCTCTTCTGCAAAAACGGATATGAGGTCTGTGACAGCATTCCACCGAAATTCGAGCTCCTGGTCAAACAAGGCAAAGATTCAGCGAAACCGCATTTCAATATTATCAGTCCGGAGGAGCTGAACAGCTATAAAGGTTTAAATGTTGTCTATTCAGAGCAATGTCCCTGGGTTATCCGGTCAGTAACTGAGATAGAAGGTCTGTGCCGGGATCTCGGTGTTCCCTTGAAAATCAAAAAACTCGGAGAACCTGAGGAGGCTCAAAATGCCCCCTCGCTCTATTCGGTTTTTACCATGATCTATAACGGTAAGATTTTAGCTGATCATTATGTCTCACTCACCCGGGTAAAGAATATTCTGAAAAAAGCTATACCCGGTGCCTGATAAGTAATAAAGCTTCTATAAAGCAGAAACATCTTCCTTTACCTTATTAATACCTAAGGGGAAGAGGGAGTTATTATCTGTTTCTGAGACGCTAAAGAATACATTTCTCTCTTTCCTTGTGCCAAACCTTCTTTGATAAAGGATTTCTCAGAATTCTTCCCCAGTATTACACCGCACTTTTTCCCTTACTATATTACTGATTAACCAGAGAGTATCTCTACAGTCGACCCGAGCCGACTGTAGAGATACTCTCTGGTTTGCCTTAGATACACCAGGGGAAAAGGGAAGCAAATCTTATCTCAGAATGAGAATAATTCCTGTGATCTTGTGCAGCTCCGGCAAGATAGAGGAGGGCAGTTTAAGCTGTGGCTTAAAGGTATCTTTTTTAAATCTGCTCCGATTCTCTGCTAACCCTTCCTTTTTTTCTGTTTGTTCAGGGAACCGGGGGTATTCAGGGGTTAGAGAATGCATTTTGCAGGGTTAGGGATAACGGGGAGGTGTGATCCATTGCCTGGAGAAAGTAACAGGGGAGGGAAGAGGAGATATTATTGTTGACAATTTAGCAACAGCTTAGGGTATGTTAATAGATACCCGGTAGGTGAGTTACTCACAGGGAAGAACAGGAAAAATTCTGCTGGGAATAACAACTTTAGTTATTGATACGAAGGAAAAGATGATATTAGATACGATAAAGAGTCCGGATGATGTCCGGAGGTTGACTTTTAAGCAATTGGAGGAGTTAGCGGATGATGTCCGGAAAAGGATCATCGAGGTTACCGCTAAAACCGGCGGACATTTAGCTCCGAGTCTGGGAGCGACCGATATTGCAATAGCCCTGCTCAAAGTTTTTGATCCGTTGATAAACCGGATTGTCTGGGATGTAGGACACCAGTCTTATGCTTACAAGATACTTACGGGCAGAAATGAGAAATTTGAGACCTTAAGGCAACTCAATGGGCTAAGCGGATTCAACAATATTTCGGAAAGCCCTTATGATGCTTTTGGAGTGGGACACAGCAGCACATCGATCTCGGCAGCGTTGGGGATCACTGTAGCAGAAGAGCTTAAGAATAAGCAAGAGAAGATGATCGCGGTAATAGGAGACGGGGCGTTGACCGGGGGTATGTCTTTTGAGGCGTTGAATCATGCGGGTCATTTACAGAAGGAGCTGATAGTCATTCTTAATGATAACACGATGTCGATCTCCAAGAATGTCGGTGGTTTACAGGATTACCTGTCCAGCATGATGGTCAGCAAGTCATACAACAAGCTAAAGAAACAGGTTTGGGAGCTATCCGAGAGCCATTTGCCTTCCAAGATAAGGAAGCCGTTTCTCTATGGGGCGCGAAAGCTGGAAGAGAGTCTGATAAATATTCTGGTACCCAATATCATATTCGAGGATCTGGGATTCAAGTATGTAGGTCCGATAGACGGTCATAATATTGCGAGAATGGTGAAGATACTGAACAATGTGAAGCATAATATGATCGGTCCGGTACTTGTCCATGTGGTAACCCAGAAGGGGAAGGGGTATTGTTTTGCCGAAGATAACTGCACCAAGTTTCACGGTGTCGGTCCCTACCATGAGAAGACCGGGGAAAGCAAGGGGAAGAATGAGTTATCTTATTCGGAGGTTTTCGGCAAATATCTTTGCCGGCTGGCTGAGAAGCATGAGGATGTAGTTGCTATAACGGCAGCAATGAGTGAAGGAACCGGTCTTTCCGAATTTGAGAGACGGTTTCCCGGACAATTTTTCGATGTCGGGATAGCAGAGCAGCACAGCGTAACCTTTGCCGGCGGTTTAGCTGTTCAGGGTTTAAAGCCTTTTGTTGCCGTGTATTCAACCTTCATGCAGAGAGCTCTGGATCAGGTTATTCATGATGTAGCACTCCAGAAACTGCCGGTCGTTTTTTGTCTGGACAGGGCAGGAATAGTGGGAGAAGACGGAGCGACCCATCATGGAGCTTTTGACCTCTCTTATCTCAATTTTATCCCGGATCTGATTGTAATGGCACCATCCTGTGCCGATGAACTGGAAGAGATGCTGCAGTTTGCCTATGACTACAAGGAGGGTCCGGTAGCGATCCGTTATCCCCGGGGTAAAGGGGTATATCGGGGAAAACCTCTTCCCAAGCTGGAAAAGGGGAAATTTGAGATCGTGCACAAAGGAGAAAAGGTGGCTCTGTTAGGACTCGGAAGCGGTTTTACGATTGCCGAAGAGGTTTATCATCTGATGTCCGATAAGGGCTTCAGCCCCTGGCTTATTAATGCCAGATTTCTCAAACCGCTGGATTATGAAATCCTGGAAGAGATAAAGAAGAGCGTCGATTTTGTGGTTACTATTGAAGAGAATGCCTTGATCGGCGGTTTTGGCAGTTCGATTTCAGCCTATTACTCACCCTTCTGTTTACCGGTATATTCTTACGGACTGCCCGACAAGTTTATCCCGCACGGTAAAACGAATGAACTTAAAGATATTATCAGACTGACCCCGGAAAGCATATTCGCAGAGATAAAAAGCAGGTGTTAGCAGAACATTTTTTGCTTTATGAGTTCAGAATACAGTACTGATACAATTACCGCTCTCTCGACCCCTATGGGTTCAGGAGCACTGTCGGTCATCCGGATCAGCGGCAGCGGAGCATTTGCAGCGGTTTTACCCCATTTTCGCAGCTCAAAAGGGGAAATTCCCACTTTAGAGAGGTTCAGGAAACACAAACGTCTCACCGGGCTAATCAGCGACGAGGAGAGAATAATCGATGAGGTTGTCTTGTCGTTATTCTTTGCTCCTCACAGCTATACCGGTGAGGATGTGGTCGAGATCTCCTGTCATTGCAATCCCTTTATTGTCAGAGAGATAATCCGGCTCTTGTTAAAGAGGGTGCGTCTTGCCAAGCCGGGAGAGTTTACTCAGCGTGCCTTTTTCAATAACCGGATGGATCTGACAAGAGCGGAAGCGGTGGGAGATCTACTAAATGCCAGGACGGAATTGTCTCATAGAGCGGCATTAAGTCAGCTGGAGGGAAATCTTTACCGGAAGATTGCCGGGATCCTTGAAGAGCTGACTTCTTACCGGATAGAGTTAGAGCTGGAGATAGATTTTGTTGAGCAGGATCTGAGTGAGCTCGATGTAAAAAAGCTGAGATCTAAGCTGGAAGAATTGGCAGAAAAATTGCAAAAACTTTTACAAAGCGGCAAGGAAGGAATGATCATCAGGGATGGTCTGAAGGTATGTCTCACCGGTTCGCCCAATGTCGGGAAATCAAGTCTTTTCAATCATCTCCTGGCGACTGACCGGGCAATAGTAACTCCGGTTCCGGGTACGACCCGTGATTATCTGGAAGAATCACTCTCTCTGAACGGTTATCTGGTGAGATTGTATGATACTGCCGGTTTACGGTCTGCCGGGGAAGAGGTGGAGAGAATAGGCATTTCCCGGACACATGACCTGCTGCAGCAGGCTGCCAGGGTAATCTACATAGAAGATGGAGAGGAGAAGAAGGAGGAATACCTCCTGAACAATTTTCTGCAGAATGACGAGCGGGTGATCAGGATCCTGAACAAGGCAGATATTCTGTCTCAGGAAAAGATTGACGAATATAAGGAGCGGGGTTTTCTTATCTGTTCGGTGAAAACCGGAGAGGGAATAGAAAGGCTCAAAGAGGAGGTCACCGGTAATCTGGACTTAGGGAAGGAAGCCATCGACTCCGGGATCCTCTCCAACATGAGACAAGTTGAAGCCGTAGAAAGAAGTTTAAAAGGAATTGACAATGCTCTGGTATCTTTGGATAAAGAACTTGGATACGAATTTACGGCGTTTGACCTGAAAGTGGCAAGTGAAGCCTTAGAAGAGGTTATCGGCAAGATAACCACCGATGATATACTGAACAGAATTTTTTCCGAATTTTGCATCGGCAAATAGATGAAGTTCGGAAAAGGGGTTTTACCGGAAAGGAAAAGAAGATGGAAAGAATAACTACTCCTCATGAAAAAGTTGATGAGATCGAATTCGACAGGACATTGCGTCCCAAAACGCTGAAGGATTTTGTCGGACAGGACCAGTTAAAGGAGATCCTCAGTATCTCAATTGCCGCGACAAAGCAGCGGGGTGAACCTTTAGACCATATCCTTCTCTACGGACCTCCCGGTTTAGGAAAGACAACCCTGGCGCATATCATAGCGAATGAACTGGAAGTAGAGATGAAGGTCTCTTCGGGACCGGTATTGGAAAAACCTGCTGAGTTAACCGGTATTTTGACTAATCTCCAGCGTCATGACGCTCTCTTTATCGATGAGATCCACCGGCTGAACCATGTTGTGGAAGAATATATCTATCCTGCGATCGAGGATTTCCGGATCGAGATCATTATTGACAGCGGTCCTAATGCCCGCTCTTTCAGAATTGAACTGGAGCCTTTTACTCTCATTGGGGCGACGACGAGGGCAGGACTGTTGACTTCTCCCCTGAGAGCGAGGTTCGGTATTGTCTTGCGGCTTGATTATTATGATCAGGTGAGTATTGAGAAGATTATCCGGCGATCTGCCAAACTGCTGAAAATCCCGATCGAAGAGGCAGGAACGAAAGAGCTGGCTCAGCGGAGCCGAGGAACTCCGAGAGTGGCGAACCGTTTGTTACGGAGAGTCAGGGATTATGCCCAGATCAAGGGTGATGGGATTATTACCGGAGAGATCGCAGTGAAGGCTTTGAAGATGCTTAATGTTGATCATGCCGGTTTAGATGATATGGATAAGCGTATCCTGATGACTATTATCGAAAACTACCGGGGAGGTCCGGTAGGGCTTAAGACTCTTGCCGTGGCTGTGGGAGAAGATCCCGGAACAATAGAGGAGATCTATGAGCCGTATCTGGTTCTGCAGGGCTTTCTGGAGAGGACTCCTCAGGGGAGGAAGACCTCTTTTAAAGCCTACAAACACTTTGGTATGAAACCGTTAGCAGACCAGCAGAGTATCCTGGAGCAGCTTGGGGAGAAAGAGTAAACCGGCATCATTAGCCGGGTCAGGGAAAACCCGCGAGGAGAAATTCAGTGAAGATAGTAAATATCATAATGACGCTTCTGATCGTCCTGATAGTAAGTCTGGTGTTGTTTCAGAATAGCGGGGAGGATTCAGCCAAACCGTCTCAGAGTGAGTTTAACCCGCCGGATCAGGTGAGGGAGAAAATTTTTCCCACAGAGAGAGACTCCGGCTATCCGGGGCAGCAGCAGAGAGAGCAGAGAGGGGACGAATACCGCTTAGCAAGGGAGAATGCAGTAACCAGAGCGGTAAGTTTGACCGGACAGGCAGTAGTCAGTGTCAATGTTATCAAGACCCAGATCGTAAGGCGAAATACCAATCCCTTTGACAATCCCTTTTTTGGCTTCTTCAATTACAGACCTTACAGAAGAGAAGTTCAGAGTATCGGGTCGGGGATCATTTTTAGTTCTGACGGCTATATTGTTACCAATTCGCATGTAGTAGAGGGGGCAACTCAGATAAAGATCATCCTTGAGGATCAGCGGCATTTCGAGGCGGAAATAGTGGGATTCGACAGTGTTCTCGATATTGCAGTTCTGAAAATAGATGCACATGATCTTCCGGTTGCATCTTTCGGCAGATCAGAAGACCTGATTCCCGGGGAGACCGTTATTGCCATCGGCAATCCTTATGCCTTTCTGATCAAGGACAGTAAACCGAGTGTATCAGTCGGTGTTGTATCAGCTGTAGGGCGAAATTTTTCTCAGGACAGCAACGGTAAGATGTATCAGGGAATGATCCAGACCGATGCCGCCATCAATCCTGGTAACAGCGGCGGACCTTTGGTGAATATTCTGGGTGAGGTAGTAGGGATAAATACCTTTATTTTTTCGGAATCGGGTGGTAGTATCGGACTCGGTTTTGCTATTCCGATCGAAAGGGTGAAGCGTATCTCCAAAGAGGTGATCGAGTACGGCAGGGTCAGGCAGATCTGGTTTGGTTTCAAGATCCAGGATCTTAATCCGATGATCGCTTCTTATCTCGATCTGACCGATCTGGACGGGGTAATTGTCAGCCTGATCGAGAATGACAGCCCGGCGGTAAATGCCGGATTACAGAGAGGCGATATCATTAAGAGCATCAACCGGATGGTAATTCGCAATTCGGGAGACGCAGAGATAGCAATTTCCGAGATCTCAGTCGGAGATATGATCGAGCTTGAAGTTCTGCGGGGAAACCGCTTAATCCCGATAAGTTTTGAAGCAGTAGAATTCCGGAGTAATTAGAAGTTATATTTACCTGTTCAGGGTGACAGGATCAGATCAGGAGAGGCAGTTCTGACCGGTGGTGTTTGCGCCCGAAAGTCCGTCAGTGTTCTGACAAAGTTTTCCGTTCCACCGTTTACGGTCATTCCCACATAACCGATTTCGGGAGAATAGTAGAGGAGTGTTTCTTCGTTGTCTCTTTCAGCAGTATCGAAATCATATCCCAGCAATGCGGACATTATTCTGTAACCTTCTCTGGTGTCAGGGATCAGTTCATAGACATAGCATTCGATATCTCCCAGAGGGGTCGGAAAGAGGGTAGAAGTCGAGAGGCATTTGATAGTCAAGCCGCCGGTATAGTTCCATTCAGCAGCAGGGTTAACCGGAAATTTTATAAACATTTTTCTGTCAATCTCAGAGAGGGATGAACCAATTTTCTGCCCGTAATAGAAGAGACCTTCTGCCTCGTTTCGAACAAGATTTTTTCTCTGCTGCGGAACATCTTCCGGCATATCATACCAGTTCCAATGATAAACAGGGAAGGATTCGGAATTGTATTTGATATTGCTGTATCCGGAGATACTAATCTTTGAAGTCTCTGATATCAGATAAGGATCCTGAAAGGTGGTATCGGCAAATACCCAGTAATTACCGACAGCCAGGGGCATAATAGTGTCGTGATACTGAATTCCCGGACTCTTTTCCCCATCCTTACTACAGGAAACGAAGAGCAGCAGGGAGAGAGAGAGTAAGATAATTTTTTTCATGTTAAGCCTCGATGATCTTTAAGGGTTATATTCTTTGGGAAACAAACACCTGCTCAGTTTACTTCGTCCTTGAAGTACAGGAAGAGTGCTGAAATGAGCCTCTGTTTATTTCCTTATTCGGACTGTTTTTTCTCTGAGAATAGGACAGGGTAGATCTCTGTCAGGTGCTCAATTAAAATAATGTTTGCCTTTCTCCGGTTCTCGAACTTTGCCCTTGAGGGGATAACTATTCTCTGATAGCCGAGTTTAACAGCTTCGGCGATTCTTTTTTCGATCTGGGAAACACTTCTGATCTCTCCATTAAGACCGATCTCCCCGATGAAAACGGTTTTAACCGGCAGTTGTTTCTCCTCAAAGCTGGAGATGATTGCTGCTACGAGGGGAAGATCCAGAGCGGGATCATTGATCTTTAAGCCTCCGACCATGTTTACGAAGATATCCTTCTCCCTGACTTTCAGAAAAAGATTCTTCTCGATTATCGCCAGAAGCAGGGCAAGTTTACGGTGATCGATCCCCAGGGCTATCCTCTGGGCATTACCGTAGATAGCCGGAGTTACTAATGCCTGAACTTCAAGTAAGAAGCTCCGGCTGCCTTCCAGGACACAACCAATGGCAGCACCGGCAGATAGTTCTCCCTCCTGAACGAAGAGGCGGGAAGGATTCAAGACTTCTGCTAACCCCTGTTCCCTCATTTCAAAGACACCTATCTCATTAGTCGAGCCGAAACGATTTTTGCTGGATCTCAGGATTTTCAACTGGTTATTGCCGTCACCTTCAAAGTAGAGAACCGTATCAACCAGATGCTCGATCATCTTTGGACCTGCCACCATCCCCTCTTTAGTTATATGGCCGATAATGAAGAAAGGTATGCCCTGACGTTTGGCGTAATGAGTGAAAAGCATTGCAGCTTCCCTAACCTGGGCAACGCTGCCGGGGATACCTGAGGATTCTGAAGTGCCTATGGATTGGATGGAATCGATCACTACCATTTGCGGTTCATCTTTGCGGATGACCTCAATTATCTGTTCAGCGGAATTGGAGCAGAAGAGATAGAGGTTCGGATTCCTGATACCCAGGCGGTCACTCCGGAACTTGATCTGTTTTTGACTCTCCTCGCCGGTAACATAGAGAACTTTTTTATCTTTTTCTGCTGTTTTGTCGGCGATTTGCAGCATTAAAGTTGATTTCCCAATACCCGGTTCACCACCGATAAGGCAGACCATTCCGGGAGTTATACCCCCTCCCAGGACAGTATCAAATTCGCTAACGCCAGTATTTATCCGATTTTCAGTGCTGAGCTGAACTTCAAGCAGTAATTCACTTTCAGAGTTTTCCGTTCTGAGACTGGAATCCTGCCTGACCTCTTTTTTCCCGGTGACACTTTCCGCTTCCTTAAAACTGTCCCAGCTCTGGCAGACAGGGCATTTACCAGCCCATTTGGGAGTTTCATAACCACATTCACGGCAAAAGTAAGTACTCATAGAAATCAGACCCTGGCGTATCTGAGAAGGAGAAATCTCTGATACAGGTAGAATGGTGCTAATATCGGGGTATAAACGATGAGAGCTGAAAGGAAAACGATTAATATGGTTCTGATATTAATGAAAAGGTTTTGAATGATCAGTTCCCTGCCGGAGAAGAGGAATATTCCAAAGGAGAACTGTGTTTCCAGCATAATAAAGAAGGGAAGCAGAAGGTGACGAAGGACCATGCGAAAAATGAATACCGAAAGAAGAATCAAGCTGAATTTGAGCAGATAGAAAGCTATCAGGGAAAATGGTCTCCGGTTGAGAATGATTATGCTTCTGGTGAGAGAATTCTTAAAGGAATAACCCCGGGTCATGAGAGGGAGGACAAAATCGGTAAGCCACATTGTTATCGCGATTGCCAAAAAGAGGGTAAAGCCGAGTAATCTATATATGGTACTTTCCAGTCCAAAGACAACCGTAGCACTATAACCGGAGAGGAGTATCTGCAAAAAGATAAAGAACATAAAGAAAGAGAGGACAAGGAAGAAGAGCGTCAGAATAATAATCAGGTTGGGAACAAAGAAATTTATACCGATACTGATCAAGGCAGCTGGTTTGTGCTTCATTTTGAGGAGATAACCGGTAAAACCGGCTTCAAAAACAGAACGGATAAGCCAATGGACGATAACAATAGAAACAATGATGAAGAAGTAGATCGGAATACTTCTGCTATGGAATTCCAGGGTTGTATAGACAAGCCTGGTGACCGACCTGGTATTGACGAACGAGATCAGCAGATTGAGAGAGAAAAGTATCTGCAATCCGTTCCAACCAAGAAAAACAAAGGAGAGGAAAAAAGAGAACCAGTACTTGAATCTTAAGGTGTTAAGAAAAGAGTAGGTATCGAAAAAAGCGAGTTTCATCCGGCTAAGAAAAAAATCCATACTCCCTCTTGTACTTCCGATTCCGTCCGGATACTTATCTTATCTGATCTCATACTTTTCCCGTTATTTTTTCTTTAGTTGAGCGATCAGCTTTTCAGCCTCGCTTTTATCGTTACGGATAGCTTCAATGAGGGAATGCTTGTCAGGAAACTCTACTTCATCACGTAAGCGGGAGATAAAACTGATATTAATTATCTTCTTTAGCAATTTTTCCTGTTCGACAGAGTCATGGTCAGGTTGCTTATCGTAATCGAGCAGATAGCTTTCAACGGTTTTATCACTCAGCTGTTTTAAGGTCGGGCAGAAGCCAATATTAGTCAAACAAAAATACTCTTTTCCCCGAAACAGGGCTTTTCCAAGGTAAACTCCCTTAGCCGGTAAAAGCTTATAGGGGTCTATCGGAACCAGATTCAGTGTTGGAAAGCCAAGTTCGCTTCCTATCCCGGAACCCTTTTCGATGTTACCCTCAAGTTCATAATGCCGACCCAGAAATCTATTAGCCTTTGCTACATTCCCTTCTTTGATGAGGCTTCTGATCAAACTGCTGCTTACGATCGTTCCGTCGATCTCAACCGGTTTGATTAGATGGGAATGGTAGCCGTATGTTTTTTCCCTGCTCTTCAGGAAATGGTAGTCACCCTCCCTGTTATGCCCGAAATGACAATCATAGCCAAAGACAATTTCTTTAGCCTGAACCTGAGCAATGAGTATTTTCTCTAAGAATTCCTCCGCTCCCATTTCCGACATTTGATTATCGAACTTCAGGTAGATGATGTGGTCAATTCCAAGCTGCTGCAATAGTATGGTCTTTTTATGCTTTTCGGTGAGCAGATAGGGGGACAGGGAAGGGTCAAGAGTCTCTTTGGGATGTTGATAGTAGGTTATCACCACAGACTTACCTTTTTCTTCTTTTGCTCTCCGGATAACTTTATGCAAGAGCTGACGATGTCCCAGATGAACACCGTCAAAAGTACCCATTGTAACGACGTGATACTGCTTAGCGGTCTTTAAATTGTCTGTACTGTTCATCATAGATTTTCTTATTCACCGTTTGTTCAGACCAGAACGATCTTTGGCGACAGTACCCGGTCACGGAGAATTCCCCATCCCAGGCATTCAGGGTTATCTTTTTTAATATCTCCGGCAACACCATACACCAAAAATTCTCCCTCAGTTTCTTCCTTGTCCCGGACAATTCTCCTGCCGTGGAGGAAGGATTCGCACTCCTCGGGGTTGAGAAGCAGATGCGGGTAGTCACCCAGAACTGAAGATATCGGTTTAAGATGAGATTGCCAGTTTTCAGAGGTAATCTCAGCGGGTGGAACGGCTTCGGAAACGGAGAGCCTGCCGATCGCCAGACGGCGAAGTGCTCTGGTATAGGCAACAGTACCGAGGGTTTCCGCAAAAGTCTCGGAGAGTGTTCTGATATAGGTACCCTTGCTCACCTCTGCCCGGTAAGAAATGATGTTATCTACTATCGCAGAGATCTCGAAAGAATAGATCCGGATATTCTTTTCCTGCAGGGAAAAGGACTCACCCTTTCTTGCCATTTTGTATGCCGGTTTTCCGGAAACCTTGACTGCCGAGTAGCGGGGGGGGAGCTGGAGTCTTAAATTCAGCATTTCCCGGGCAGCATGTGAAACGGTTTCTGAGGAGAGAGAGGGAATCTCCTTTTCAGCAATCATCTCTCCGGTAACGTCTCCGGTATCGGTTTTCCTGCCGAGTTCTATTTCAGCCTGATAGACTTTGTTCTGCCCGAGCAGAAAGGAACTCAACCGGGTAGTCTTTCCCAGACAGAGAATAGAGAGACCGGTAGCAAAGGGGTCTAATGTTCCGGTATGACCGATCTTACGGAGACCGCTCTTTTTCCGCAGATCTCTGATCAGGTCGAAAGAGGTAAAGCCGGAGGGCTTATCGAGAAGCAGAAAACCTGAGTTCATTTGACTGTTAAACCATTTAAAGGATAATGTTGAGAGGAGACTTCATGGTAAAACAGACTTGAAGGGTTGTTACAGCTGCTGACGGATATCTTGCAGGATCGAAGCTTGAATAGCGGAAATAGTGCCGGTTATTTCGCAACCGGCAGCACTGATGTGACCCCCGCCCTGATACTTATTGGCGATCTGATTGACATCTATGGATTCCGATCTCAGGCTGAGCCGGTATTTTCCGGCAGCGATCTCACGAAAATAGACGATAACTTCGACTCTCTGCGGTTTTTTTACCCAATCGGTTACTTTACTCGTCGCGTCGGGTCCTAAATCATTATCAGCAAGCATCTGGAGCGTTGAGTGGAAAAACAGTACTTTATCTCCTTCATGGGTCGTGATCGTTGCTAATGTCTCTCCGATAAATCTGAAATAACTCGCCGGCTTGGCATAGAGAAATGTTTTGGTGATCTCGTAAGGCCTGATACCGAGGCGGGAGAGTTCAGCACAGAGCTCAAAAACTGCCGGGTCTGTATTCTTATTGAGAAAGTTATTGGTATCATTGATAACAGTGACATAGAGGGCTTTTGCCGCTTCTTTTCTTACTTCTTCAGGGAGGGAGAGAATCTCTTGCTTTAGGGCTTGATAGATGATTGCCCCGGCAGAAACCGTTTCGGGGTTATTATAAATAAGATCAGCTTCTCGTTGCCGCAGTTTCGGATCTCCATTCTCTTCGTTTTCTTCGTGATGGTCGATGGCGATTATTAACTCGGCTTTATCGAGCAGGGGGGCACAGATGCCCAATCTGCTCCGGATATGGCAATCGATAATAAAGATCAAGGAGAAGGAGAGATCATCTTTAAAAACTGTTGTCCGCTCATTGGCGTTGAGAAATGAGAGGCTTTCCGGGGGAGTTGTTTCCAGAATAATCGGTACCTCTTTGTTTCTGTTCCGGAAAATATCCTGTAAGACAAAACAGGTGCTTAAGCCGTCGCCATCAGGGTTTTTATGAGTTAAAAGACAAATCGAATCGTAATTATCAAGAGCTGTGAAAATAGCCTTGCGCAGTTCTGAAATATTCGTTAAAGCAGTTTTCTGTCTGGCAGGTGACTCATTCATTCTTCCGAACCGTCTTTTTTCTCTTCCGAAAGATTCTTGAAAATGTCTTCCATCTTTCTGGCTTTACTGCCGGTATCGTCATAGACGAATCTGATTTCGGGGATCCTTCTCAGGATATGGGCATCGGCGATCTCTTTCTTTAAAAAACCGGAGGCTTTGGTCAACAACTGGGTACAGAGACCCGAATCTATTTCTTCATCTTCGAGTTTGGAAAAGAAAACTTTGGCAAACTGCATATCGGGTGTCAGTTCGACATCCGTAATGGTAACCCATTCGAGTCTCTGATCATTGATCTTGTTCACCAAAGCATTATTCAGGATGCGTAATAATTCTTTTTCCATACGGATTTTACGGTAAGTCATAATTCCTGCTCTCCTTTTTTGTTCTTGTTAAACCTTACTTTTTTACCTCTTCTACCTGATAAGCTTCGATCACGTCCCCTTCTTTGATGTCGTTATAGTTATGAATACCAATTCCGCACTCCGTACCGGCTCGAACTTCTTCAACATCGTTGGCAAAGTGCTTCAGGGAGCTTATTTTGCTTTCATGGATCAGACCATTGTTCCTGTAAAGTCTGACAATACTATCACTTTTAATCACCCCTTTATCTACGGCACAACCGGCGATAACACCGACACCTTTGATCCGGAAAATCTCTTTGACATTTGCCGAACCGAGGAATTTCTCCTCGTACTCGGGTTCTGTCAAACCCTCGAGGGCTAATTTGATGTCATTGATACCATCATAGATCACCTGATAATTTCTGATCTCGATATTCTGTTCTTCGGCTAATTTCTTGGCTTTTGTTTCAGTCCGCACCTGAAAACCGAGGATAATGGCGTTTGAGGCAGCAGCAAGATTAATGTCTGCTTCAACGATACTTCCGACCCCTTTATGAATGATATTGACCAGGACATCCTCATTGGAGAGCTTCTGCAGAGAGTCGCAGAAAGCCTCTAAAGAACCGTCCATATCAGCTTTGATAATTAGTTTCAAGTCATTCATCTCTTTCAGTTTGATCTTATCATAGAGGTTATCAAGATTCGTTCTGCCGATATATTTCTCCCGGTCATGCCGGATCTGTTTCCTCTCCGTACTTATCTGCCTGGCTACTTTTTCGTCACTCACCTTGTTCATTGTATCACCGGCTTTTGGTACAGTATTTAAGCCATAGATGAGAGCAACGTCTGCCGGACCGATCTCTTTGACCTCTTTTCCCCGTTCGTCTGCCAGCTTGCGGACTTTGCCGTAGGTAGCACCACAGACGACCGTATCCCCCTTTTTGATCTTACCTTCTTTCATAAGAATGGTGACCAGGGAGCCGATACGGCTGTCTTTTTCTGCTTCGATAACAACTCCGCTTCCCGGAACATCGTATTTCGCCTTTAGTTCCTTCATTTCAGCCGTTAACAGAATTGCTTCCAGGAGATCATCAATACCTTCGCCGGTAAGAGCTGAACAGGTTGTCCAGAGTGTATGTCCGCCGTAGTCCTCAAGAAAGACATTCTGTTTGGAAAGATCGTTGATAGTTTTGTCGAGATTAGCAGTTTTCAAGTCAATTTTATTGATAGCGACGACCAGTTCTACTCCTGAAGCCTTAGCATGGTCGATTGCTTCGACCGTTTGCGGTTTTACACTATCATTAGCTGCGACAACAATGACAGCGATATCGGTCAGATGAGCTCCTCTTGCTCTCATGGCGGTAAAGGCTTCATGACCGGGGGTGTCGATAAAGGTTATCTTGTTATTTTTGTATTCGACCTGATAGGCTCCGATATGCTGAGTAATTCCTCCAGCTTCTCCTGCTATTACATTGGTGGAGCGGATGTAGTCCAGAATTGAGGTCTTACCATGGTCAACATGTCCCATAATGGTAACAATAGGGGGTCGGGGAAACTCTTTAGCACCTTTGTGCTTTTCAGTAGCTTCGACGATGATATCGGCACCGTACTCTTCGGCAAAAGAGACATTAAAATCAAATTCGTCACAGATCATCTCTAATGATTCTTTATCGAGCCGTTGGTTGATGGTAACTATTTTTCCCATCATAAAAAACTTCGTGATGATTTCGGTTGGTTGAATATCCATCATTTTCGCTAATTCACTCACCGAAGTGTATTCGCTGATAACAATCTCCTGGGTTGGGTGCCTCTCTTCGGTTGCAGCTTTATCTTCTTTCTTATATTTTTTCTTCTTCTTTTTAGTCATTGTCTGCTTGATGGAACGGCTGATTTCAGCTTCTTCCAGCTCTGTGGGTTCCGGTGCCTTGATCTTTCCTTTACCCTTCTTACTCGCTTTCAGTTTTGCCTGCAGGTGTTTGGATTTTTCTTCCAGGTCTTTTCTCTCCGCTTTCTTTTCTTTAGTTGTTTTTTTCTTCTCAATTTCCTTTTCAACCGGAACGGGAATATCAGGTGGTTGTTTTTCCGAAACTACCGGTTTAACGGGATAAGTTTTCTTAAGCGGTTTACCCTTTGTTACTGACGGTTCACTGTCAGGCTTTTTAGTCTCCCGGGCTTTAGGTTTTGCTTTTTCTGGCTGAGATTCTACGGTTTTTTTCTCGGCTTTTACCGGAGTTTCATCAGGTTCTTTCTGTTTAGATATCTGCTTCTCAACAAAGACAGGAGTCTTCTTCTTCGCCTCTTCGACTTTCTTCTGAGCTTCTAATTCTTCTTTTCTCTTTTGTTCTTCCTCGTGCTCCCTGATCTTCTGTTGCTTTTTCATATCATGATAACGACGGCGGTCTTGCTCGATCCTTTTGATGTTATCACTCTCGATTTGGAATATCTTTCTTATCTTATCGGCAACATCATCTTCCAGTTGTACCATATGAGATTTGACTTCCACATTAAGGTGCTTAAGGTGTGTCTTAAGCGCCGTTGTCGATATCTTCAACTCTTTTGCCAATTCATGAACTCTTATACCCAATATTCCTCCAATTACTTACTTAGGCAGTAATCTTTGCTATGCCTGCTGCAAAACCGGTGTCTTCTATACAAACTAACCCGGTATTTTTGCGGTTGAATAATCTGCCAAACTGCTCCTTTGTGCCCAAGGAGATATTCTTTATCCCATTATGGATAATGATCGGCTCTATTTTTTTTCGGGTGTTACTGCTCAGGTCATTGGCGAGTATTATCAGTCTTGCCTTTCTTGCCCTGCAGGAAAGAGCACAAGCCGATATCCCGAACTTGAGCTTACCGGCTTTGTTGGCAAAGCCGAGTAAAGCACTTAGAGCAAGCCACTGTTTCTCGCTAAAACTTCTGTCACTGTTCATCTTATTTCTCCGAAAAAATACCGGACAATCTTCAATAATTTACTGCTTTCCGGTGTTCCCTTCCTGCAGCTTATCGCCGATCTCTTTTTATCTGAAAAGAGTGACTGAGCTCTTGTCCTGACCATCACTCTTCTTTCCTAATAAACCGCTTTTTCTTTTTCAGCCAGCGTTCCAGTGAGAGGATACAGTCATTGTTATCGCAGGTATAATAGCCTCTCATACCGCACCGCTGTTTCCAGTCAATTACGATATCGCCGTCAGAATTAACAAAACGAAGCATCGATTTTTTCTCGTTTTTATTGCGGCAGATGACACAGGTTCGATAGGGAATGTGTCCTGCCTTTGCCGATCTGTTTGGCATTAGAAGAATTCTGCCGACTCCTTTATCTTCTGTGCTGTCTTCTCTCCGATGTTCTCCATGCTGCATAATTCTTCCACAGTTGATTTGTAGATGTCCTGAACAGAGGTATAACCATGTTTTTTCAAGGTCTCGGCAATTTTGGGGGTCACTCCGTCTAATTCGGAGATGTGACTCGTTATTCGTCTCTCTTCAGCGATCTTTTCTTCGAACTCCTCTTCCGTATAGATATCTAAACTATACCCGGTTAACTTGGAAGCAAGCCGGACATTCTTTCCCTGCTTACCGATAGCTAAATTCTTATTTTTATCTGAAACTACTATTCTTCCAAACTTACCTCTGTCAGCCAGATAAACTTTCTCGACGAGGTCGTTTCCGATAGCGTTTGCTATCAACTGCTCAGGAGAATCGTCCCAGGAGATGACATCGATTATCTCATTGTGCAGTTCTTTACGGATCATATCTATCCGCATCCCGTTTCTTCCGAAACAAGCCCCTACCGGATCAATGTTATCTTTGAGGGCGGAAACAGCCACTTTGGTTCTGACTCCCGGTTCCCTGACAATCTTTTTTACAATAACCTCTTCCTGCATGATCTCCGGTATCTCCAGTTCAAAAAGGCGCTGTACGAATTCCGGCCTGTTGCGGGAAAGAATTACCACAACTTCATTTCGTCTCTTACGAATGTTAACAACATAGGAGCGGACTAGATCACCTGCCCGGTAGTATTCGTTTTCTACCTGTTCTTCGATCGGAAGCAGGGCATCGGTATAGCCGATATCGATTTTGTAGCCGTTGAAATCAAGATTTCTGATCTTACCGGATACTATCTGACCTTTCTGCTTCTCATAATCGAAGATGATTCTGTCTTCTTCTATCTTCCGTATCCTGTCCTGGATAGTCTTGCGGGCAATGTTAATAATCTTCGGTTCGAAATCAGTGATGGGAATATCAACCTGAAGATAATCACCGATATTCGCTTTTTTATTGATTTTCTGTGCTTCCGGCAAAGAGATCTCACCCAGTCTCAGATCTTCCTCGACCACCAGTTTCTTCATTCTGGCGATCAGTTTGTCACTTTCGAAATCAGCAATAATCTCCAGCTCATTCTCCGGTAACAGTTTTTTTGATATTGCAGCGTAAAGACTCTCCTTGATCTCCTGCTCGATCTTAGATTTATCGATCTGTTTCGTAGTTGCTAATTCCATTATTACCGATGTGATATTGGCTGCCATTAATTAACTCCTTTCTTTTCCCTTAAAAACATAGACGGTACGTGCTTTTTTTATCTGATCGAAGAGGACTGATAAACGTGGTTCTTCTTTCACCGCTTCCTGTCCGGAAGTTGTCTTCTTTTTACTCTTCTGCTCCTCAGGGGAGATGAGGATTCCTTGCGAAGAGACCTCTTCCAGTGTTCCCTGAACAGTGATGTTTTTCTCTTCCTGCCGGAAAGTTACTTTAACCTGTTCACCGACCGCCTGTTTGTAATGTTCAACTGACTTCAAAGCTCTTTCTAATCCGGGAGAAGATACTTCGAGAAAATAATTGCTGGCAATAAGGTCAACTACATCAAGCTCACGATTAAGCAATCGGCTGACCCGGGTGCAATCTGCCAGAGTAACACCATCTTTGGCAGTTAAGTAAACCCGCAGAACTTTTCCCTTATCGGTATTCTTAATCTCTACATCATAGAGTTCAACACCGTTAGTTAAGGCAATTTCTTTAGCTAACTCTCTGATCTTCTCTAATATCATACTTCAACCTAAATTATTAAACCACTGTTAACAGTGGTTTACCAAATGTTATTTACCCGCAGAACCTTCAAGAGAATAGAAGAATTCTACAAGTCGTTCATTTCTATTTTGTAGGTTTATTTTGTCAAGTGTTTATCAAGGTTTTTCTTTTCCTTGTTGAATCTAAGTTTAACGATGACTTGTTGTTACCATTCTATAGTAGATTAGGGGAGTTTCACCCCCTTTCTCCATTTATTCTCAGAATCTTATCTTTTTCCGTTTTCGAGAACTGATAAAAGAGATAGTATCCTTTAATGATCGCATTTTTGAGAGAGAAGCTAACAAAAGGCTTGACTTTTAAGCCTATATCTAAGGATTGGCTTATCAAAAAAGATATTGAGTAAAATCAGGAGGAAACAGATGAAAAGAAGAGTTTTAATAATGGGAGCAGCAGGGCGTGATTTTCATAATTTCAATGTTTATTTCAGAGACAATGATAATTATGAAGTCATAGCTTTTACGGCAACCCAGATCCCGGATATCGATGATAAGCTTTACCCGGCATCCTTAGCAGGGAAGTTGTACCCTCAGGGTATTCCCATCCATCCGGAAGAAGAGCTTAAAAATCTGATAAACAAGCATAATATTGACCTTGTTGTCTTTTCTTACAGCGACGTTCCTCACGAGTACGTCATGCACAAGGCATCATTAGTCAATGCTGTCGGTGCTGATTTTATCCTTCTCGGAGAAAAGAACACCTCGATCAAGACGAACAAACCATTGATCTCGGTCTGCGCAGTCCGTACCGGCTGTGGCAAGAGTCAGACTACCAGAGCAGTCATCAAAGCCTTACAGGCAAAAGGGAGAAAAGTTGTCTCTATTCGTCATCCCATGCCTTACGGTGATCTGGAAGCTCAGAAAGTTCAGCGTTTTGCAACCTTAGAAGATCTGAAGAAACACAACTGTACGATTGAAGAGATGGAAGAGTATGAGCCGCATATTGCGATGAACAGTGTTATCTATGCCGGTGTTGATTACGGTGCCATCCTTGAAGAAGCAGAAAAAGAAGCAGATGTCATCATCTGGGATGGCGGCAATAACGATATCTCTTTCTATAAATCAGATAAGCAGCTTCACATCGTAGTTGTCGATCCGCACAGACCGGGTCATGAAATTGCCTATTACCCCGGTGAGACGAATCTCCATTTAGCTGACGTTGTGGTCATCAATAAAATCGATACCAGTGATTTTGATGCCGTTCTGGAAGTAAGGGATAACATTCAGGCTATCAATCCTCAGGCAGTAGTAATCGACGGAGCTTCACCCTTAACTGTTGACAAGCCGGAATTGATCAAAGGGAAAAGAGTTCTGGTCGTTGAAGACGGACCGACCCTCACTCACGGTGAGATGGAATATGGTGCCGGAGTGGTAGCAGCCAGAAAATTCGGAGCTGCCGAACTGGTAGATCCCCGTGAATACGCAGTTGATACAATAGCAGATACCTTCGAGAAATATCCGGAGATAGGGATTCTTCTGCCGGCAATGGGTTATGGTGAAAAACAGATGAAAGATCTGGAGAAAACGATCAATGCCACAGATTGTGATGTAGTTGTTTTCGCCACCCCGATCGACCTGACCAGGATCATTAAGATAGATAAACCGGTTGTCAGGGTTGAATATGAATTGCAGGAGATCGGAAAACCTGATCTGTCTGATGTATTAAAGGATTTCTAAGAACCAAAAAAAAATCGCAGGGTAGAACCTGTTATAACCAAATAGATTAAAAGCAGGAGGTTGACATTAAGCCGGCCTCCTTGCTTTTTTTTCAAATATGAGGATATAAAACGGCACCTTAGCTAGCGTGTCGTTAAATAAATAGACTTGTTTAGGGAGGATAAATATGCAAAAAAAAGCTGTTTTGGCATTAGGCGGCAACGCTATACTGAAAGCCGGACAAAAGGGAACTGTGGAAGAGCAGATAAAGAATACTTATGACAGTATGCACGGCATAGTGAAACTCATCCGCGAGGGTTATCATCTGGCTATAACGCACGGTAACGGTCCCCAGGTGGGGAACATGCTTATTCAGCAGCAGGCGGGTATTGAGATGAATGTTGCCCCGCTTCCTTTGATGTTCCTTAATGCTGCAACAGAAGGTACAATGGGCTACATGATAGAAGAATGCCTGGAGAATGGTCTGACCGAAGAGAAGATCGATAAGCAGGTATTGACCGTAGTTACCAGGGTTCAGGTTGATAAGAATGACCCCGACTTTCGGAATCCCTCCAAACCTGTAGGTCCTTTTTACGATCAGGAAAAGGCTGAACAGTTAACAAAGGAATACGGCTGGAATATTGTCGAGGATGCCGGAAGAGGGTACAGACAGGTAGTCCCTTCCCCCATACCGGTAGATATTCCTCTGGCAAGTACCATCAAAGAACTTGTGGAAGAAGGGGTAATTGTTATTGCCTGCGGCGGTGGCGGAATACCTTTCATCAAAGATGAAGCCGGCACGTTAGAGGGAATAGATGCTGTGATCGATAAAGACTTTGCCTCTGCTCTCTTAGCTGAGAAGATCGAAGCTGATTTGCTCGTTATTCTGACCGGTGTTGATAAAGTCTCGGTAAATTTTGGTAAACCTGACCAGAAAGAGCTAAATGTTCTCACGGTAGAGGAAGCCGAGCAGTATCTGCAAGCGGGAGAGTTTCCTCCCGGCAGTATGGGACCGAAGATCAGAGCTGCTGTAAAGTTTATCAGAGGTGGCGGAAAAGAGGTTGTGATTACTTCTGTGGAACGTGTTGTCGATGCCTTACATGGTGAAACCGGAACAGTAATAAAAGCCTAAGACAGCTCTTGCGGCGGTCTTTAACATATTGCTGACAATTATTTCAGGGCGATGGATAGTCGCCCTTTTTTTGTGAGAAAAAAGAGATCAGAAAAGGGACTTAGCGGGGCTTAACTCTTAGTATTTGACGTCCCGGTGTTGAATATTCTCATCCATGGTTCTTATAATCTCCCGGGAGGGGAGATGTCCCAACCCGGCAGCCTTGTTGAAATAATAAAGAGCGTTATTGAAATGACTATCCTCACGGTATAGTTTCCTGCTTAGCTGATTTGTCTTTCCCCTTTTCAGAGATCTGTCGTAACCTTCAAGGGAAGCGAGAGTACCATAGACCAACCCTATTTTGTAGTAGTACAGAGGGTTTTCAGGTTCTTTTCCGGAGGCGGTAAGATAGTAATCGAGAGCTGTTTGTAATTCCCCTTCATTGAAGTATTGATCTCCAATTTCCCTGTATTCTTCCGGAGAGCGGGAATTCTCTTCATATTGCCCGGCAAGAGCACAGCCGGAGATAAGAAACAGGGAGACTATAATAAGCGGGAATAGGGTCTTGAGCATTTTTCTTCTTACGGAAACAATCTGCTTAAAGAGCGGCATTTGCTGTAATTCTCCCTTTATTATGACAACGATCCTCAACGTCTGTTATTACAATGATGATCTGATGCCACAGCAAAGAATAATTACCTCAATCGTGGTTCATGATAAAAAAGTGTTGGAGGCGGTAAGAAAAATCAATTATCAGAGATAGCCTGGATTCGGGCGAATGCTCTTTTTAAGGAAGATTCAGCCCGGCGGAAATCAACATCTTCCTTGCTTTCGGAGATCATTCGCTCTTCAGCCCTCTTTTTTGCCTTTTCTGCCCGGTTCCGGTCTATCTCGCTCTCCCGTTCGATTACTTCAGAGACAATGCGGATAGTATCATTCTCTATGCTGACAAAACCGTCATGAATAGCAAAGGTATCCTTCTTCTTTTTCGGATCTTGATAGAAAACAGTTAAAGCTCCGGGACGGATTTTGGTTAGAAAAGGGGTATGTTCGGCAGATACTCCGAAATCACCCTCAATTCCGGGAATAATAACATGGTCGCATTCGGTATCCAATACTGTTCTGGTTGGTTGAATGATTTTCAGACGAAGACTCATGAGTTTTCTTATCCTTATTTTACTGCAGAGAAACTATTCTATTTTTTGATCTTACTTGCCTTTTTCTCTGCCTGCTCTATTGTGCCGACATAGAGAAAAGCCTGCTCTGGCCATTCGTCACACTCTCCTTCTAAAATTGCCTTGAAGCCGGTAATGGTATCCTTGAGTGAGACATACTGCCCGGGAACATTGGTAAACTCTTCAGCGACGAAGAATGGCTGTGAGAAAAATCTTTCCAGTTTTCTGGCTCTGTTAACGACAAGCCTGTCTTCTTCCGAAAGCTCATCCATTCCGAGAATTGAGATGATATCCTGAAGATCTTTGTATTTCTGGATTACTCTTTGAGTTTCTCGTGTTACGTTGTAATGATCTTCACCCACGATCTTGGGGTCTAATATCCTGCTGGTTGACTGCAGCGGGTCAACAGCGGGATAGATTCCGAGCTCGACTATCCTTCGGGAAAGGAAGGTGGAGGCGTCAAGGTGACTGAAAGTAGTGGCTGGGGCAGGGTCGGTAAAGTCGTCGGCCGGAACATAGATAGCCTGAACCGAGGTGATCGAACCGTTATTGGTTGAGGTAATCCTCTCCTGCAGGGCACCCATCTCAGTTGCTAAGGTAGGTTGATATCCCACGGCAGAGGGCATTCTGCCCAGAAGAGCGGAGACTTCAGAGCCTGCCTGGGTGAAGCGGAAGATGTTATCAATAAAGAGAAGTACGTCTTTTCTGGAGACATCACGGAAATACTCGGCAACTGTCAACCCGGTCAATCCAACTCTTAATCTCGCTCCGGGAGGTTCATTCATCTGTCCGAAGATCAGAGCAGTGTTTTTGATAACTCCCGAGGCTTTCATTTCCAGCCAGAGGTCGTTCCCCTCTCTTGTTCTTTCACCGACTCCGGAAAAGACCGAGTAACCGCCATGCTCGGTGGCGACGTTTCTGATGAGTTCCTGGATCAATACTGTCTTCCCTACACCGGCACCACCAAAGAGTCCGGTTTTCCCCCCTTTAAGGTAGGGCTCTATCAGGTCGATAACCTTGATTCCGGTTTCCAGGATCTCTTCTTCCGTTGAAAGGTCTTCGAAGAGGGGAGTTTGCCGGTGAATGGGAAAGCGTTCTTTTGATTCTATGGGTCCCTGTTCGTCGATAGGGTCTCCCGTAACGTTGATCATCCTTCCCAGCACCTCTTCTCCGACCGGGATAGTGATCGGTTCTCCCGTATCGTAAACGGTAGTGCCCCGAACTAACCCGTCCGTAGAATCCATGGCAATAGTCCTGACTTTTCTCTCTCCCAGATGCAGCTGAATTTCGAGCACCAAATCACTCTGATCCTCTCTTTTGATCTTCAGGGAGTTGTAGATTGCCGGCAATTTTCCTTCCGGAAACTCAACATCTACAACCGGTCCGATAATCTGTATTACTTTACCTTCGGTCATCTTTTCCTCTTATTCGTTTATTGCTTCAGCACCTGAAGCGATCTCTATTATTTCGGTAGTGATTGAAGACTGACGAGCCCTGTTATGCAGCAAGGAGAGCTGTTCAATCATCTCGGAAGCATTTTCAGTAGCATTGTCCATAGCTGTCATTCTGGCACCCTGCTCGGCAGCAGAAGATTCCAGCATCATTCGCCAGATCTCGACGTCAATATACTTGATTCCTAGCTCTTCGATGATGGTCTCCTCATCCGGTTCGTATAAAAAATCAGTTTCGGAGATTACTTCGGATTCCATCGGAACGATTGGGAGTAGCTGACGGCTTATCACATTTTGCTGGATAGCAGATTTGAATTCATTATAGATAACATCGATCTTGTCATAACCCTGATTAAGGTAGAGATCAAGAATGAAGCGGCTTATCTCCCGGGTATTGGCAAAATCTATAACATTGAAGTAATTGATGAATTTTTCGATGATTCTGCCGGTACGCTTTTTTAAATTATCGTATCCCTTTTTTCCTATACAGATGACATCTGTTTGCTCTTCTTTTTCCAGATACTTTTGGGCTGTCCGGATAATATTGGAGTTAAATGAGCCGCAGAGTCCCCTGTCTGCTGTGATCACAATAAGGGCAGTTTTACTATTCTTTCCGGCAGTATCAGCCTCGGTATAGAGGAAAGGGTGTTTCGTGCCCGGATTCTTAAACTTTATCGTTCTGATCATCAGATCGATGTAATCGGCATAAGGACGGGCATGAATGATCTTATCCTGAGCCTTTCTCAATTTGGAGGCAGCAACCATTTTCATGGCATTAGTTATCTGTCTGGTATTTTTGATCGAGACAATACGATTCTTTATATCTCTGATATTTGCCACTGCTATCTATCTCCGGTTTGTCATATCAATGTGAATCAAGATCATTGGTTTTCCCTGAGCGTTCTGACAGCTCAGATCTTTTCCTTTACTTTTTTACAAACGGTGTGCATCTCTTCTTTCAGCTCATCGGTAAGTTTTTCAGCGGTAAGTTTCTTGAGCAGTTCGGAATACTCCGTATCGAGAGTATTATATAACTCCTTTTCAACATCTTTGATCTTTGCAACTTCCAGATCATCCAGGTAGCCGTTATTAGCCATGAAGATAATGAATATCTGTTTAGCGATAGGCAGGGGATCATATTGCTTCTGCTTGAGGATCTCTATCAAACGCTCTCCCCGCTGGAGCTGGGCCTGGGTCGCTTTATCAAGATCAGAACCGAATTTGGCAAATGCCTCCAGTTCATTGTATTGAGCAAGATCGAGACGAAGCTGTCCGACAACATTTTTCATCGCTTTTATCTGAGCACTGCCACCGACTCTGGAAACTGATAAGCCTGGGTTGATCGCAGGTCTTAACCCGGAGTAGAATAACCGGCTGCTCAGATATATCTGTCCGTCGGTAATTGAGATCACATTTGTCGGGATATAGGCAGAGATATCATCTGCCTTGGTTTCGATGATCGGCAATGCCGTTAGAGAACCAGCACCCAGATCATCGCTGAGCTTGGAGGCTCTTTCCAGCAAACGTGAATGGAGATAGAAAACATCTCCCGGATAAGCTTCCCTGCCGGGAGGTCTTCTCAAAAGAAGCGACAATTCCCGGTAGGAAACTGCATGCTTGGAGAGATCGTCATAGATGATCAGAGCATGCTCTCCTTTATCCCGGAAGTATTCTCCGATAGTACAGCCGGCATAAGGTGCTAAATACTGAAGTGCCGGTGGTTCCGAAGCTGTAGCGGAAACAATGATCGTATAGTCCATCGCTCCGTGATCCTGGAGAGTTTTGACAATTGTAGCAACGGAAGACTTCTTTTGTCCGATGGCAACATATATACAGATGACATTAGTGTCCTTCTGATTAATGATCGTATCGATAGCGATAGCGGTTTTGCCGGTTTGCCGGTCACCGATGATCAACTCTCTCTGTCCCCTGCCGATAGGTACCATGGAATCAATAGCCTTTAAACCGGTCTGTAATGGTTCTTTCACCGGCTGTCTTTTGATCACCCCTAATGCCTTTCTCTCAATGTCGGCGAGCTTGTCGGTTTTTATTTCACCTTTACCGTCTATAGGTTGTCCCAGGGGATTGACGACCCTCCCCAGCAGTTGATCACCAACCGGGACACTGAGGATCTTGGTTGTACGTTTAACCGTATCACCCTCTTTAATTTTGCGGGATTCATCAAAAAGAATACAACCTACATACTCTTCTCCAAGATTGAGAGCCATACCGTAAACGTCACCCGGAAAGAGCAGCATTTCACCCGCCATTACCTTATCGAGTCCGTAGATAAGGGCAATGCCGTCACCGACCTCGATGACCTGACCGGTCTGGTCGATATCAATATCAAACTTAAATTCGTCGATCTTCTGCTTTAGTATCGAACTGATTTCATCAGGTTGTATCTTCATATTATTCCTCTTTAGATTTTAGAATTAGCTTCTGTCTTCCGTTAACTATATCTTAATTTATTGTTATTCCTTATCTCTTGTCTATGATCTGCTTTTCACCTTCTTGAACAGATCAAGATTATGACGAACAGAACCATCGATTTTCAAAGAACCTACCTGAGCTATAAAACCGCCGATAATTCCGGGGTCTATCTCTGTCTGGGGGATTAGTTCTTTAGAGGTTAGTTTCTCAGTATATTTGACGATCTTGTCCTGTAACTCCGGTTTGTGTTCCCGGGCATAAACAATCTTGATTTTAGCCTTGTTTTGCCTCTGCAGGAGCAGTCTTTCAATATCGTTAATTATCTCTTCAACGAGCGGGATTCGATGTTTTTGAATGAGCAGACTGAACAGACCGTACCAGTATTTTCTCTGGTTAAGGACGATCCCGCTTTTTGCCTGTTTCCCGAAGACCTCTTCCAGCAAGGAGGTTCTCATCTTTCTGGGTGTTATGGCTGACTGCCAGAGTTTCGACAGCAGCCCGTTATCCTTAAGAAAGCTGCGAAGGGCTTCAATATCAAGGAGAAGATCATCGTAGTTCTTTTCCTCGATGTTATCAAGCAGAGCTACGGCATAACGGTGGGTTAAAAGTCGGAGTTTCACTTCTTGCTCCGGTCTTCAGCAAGCAGCCGGTTGATCATTTCAGCATCAATTTGCTCATCAAGCTTTTTCCCCAGAATAGCTGTAGTCAAGCCGGAGATCCTTTCAGCAAGTTCTCCTTCGATTGCCTGCATCACTTTCTGTTTCTCATGAACAAGCTGTTTCTCAGTATCAGCCAGAACCTCTTTTTCTCTCAGTCTTGCCTGCTTGATAATCTCATCGCCCTGAGACTCGGCATCTTTCTTCGCCTGTTCTTTCATTTTTCTTATCTCTTGAGCCGATCTTTTGAATTCTTCCTCCTGCTTTTGCAGGATCTCTGCTGCTGAAAATTTTGACTTTTCAGCCTGTTCCATATCCTCGGCTATACTCTTCTGCCTCTCCGCCAGAAAGGTCTTTATCGGCTTGTAGAGCAGCTTATTCAAAATAATCATCAAGAGAATAAAATTCAGGATGACTATGATCAGGGTGTAATCAAAACTTATCATTTCCCTCTTTTACTCCTTATCATTTCTGATATCTGCGGTTCGGTAAATCCTCACCTGCTGTCAGTCCGGTTAGTTTGCTTGTTTGCTTTGCGTTTAAGTCGAAAAGATCAAGAGTAAGGCAATAACCAGAGAGTAAATACCGGTTGACTCGGAAACTGCCTGTCCGACGAGCATGGTTCTGGTCAATAAAGCTGAATTTTCCGGGGACCGGGCAATTCCTTCACAAGCTTTACCGGCAACAAAGCCCTGTCCGATTCCGGGACCTAAAGCTCCTATGCCCATACAAATTCCGGCACCGAGAAATGCTGCCGCTTTTGCGATAAATTCAAATCCTTCCATTTATTCCTCCATTCTTTCCGGCAGATATTTTCTGCCGCATGACTATATTGTTATTACTTATACTCTTTTGTGTTCATGGTCAGTTTAAAGAGCATACATTAACAGAAAAGCAATGACCAGAGAGTAGATCGCCGTTGATTCGGAAACTGCAGCCCCAACGAACATAGTTCTCATTATCAAAGCCCTTTGCCGGGGATATCTTCCTATCATATCACTTGCCCTGCCGGCAACAAAACCGATAGCAGTTCCGGGTCCTAAAGTACCAAGCCCGATACAGAGCCCTGCTCCGAGATAAGCTACAGCTCTGATTATTTGCGGCAGAAGAGTAGAGTCTTCATATTCGGGAATTGCATAGATCAGGAGCAAGGCTACCACAAGGGCAAAGATCGAGCTTGCCTGGGCTAATGCCTGCCCGATAAGCATATTACCGGTGATCTCGTTATGTTTCTTGGGCATTCTGCTCAGAGCTAAACAGGCATATCCCCCTGTGTAGCCGGAACCAAAACCGGGACCGACACTACCAAGCCCCATTGCCAGACCGGCAGCCAAAAGAGCGGCTGCTTTATCAAGTCCTAATGATCCCCGGTCAACTCCCCCGAAGAGTAGAAGCAGCGAAACAACCAGTGAGAAGATCGCTCCCGTTTCGGTTACAGCCTGGCTTACCAGCATTGACCGGGTAAGCTGATCACCCGCTTTGGGCTGGCGCATTAGACCGAAATTAGCCAGACCGGCAGTATAACCTTCACCGTAACCGGCACTCAGGGATGCAAATGAAACACTGATCGCCGCACCCAAATAGGCAGCAATTTGAACAATTTCAAGACTTTCTAACATTCTGTTTTATCTTCCTGTCTGTCTGGTCTGATAAAATCTGTATTATCCTTAAGCATAGAGTTGCTCTTGCTTGAAGTCAGCAGTAATTTCTCTTTCTTCCGTACTTTCGTCATCATGATCATTATTACCCTATTCGTGGATCTCTACCGCGATGTAACTAATTGCCAGCATAGTAAACACAAATGCCTGAATTGTCCCGATAAATACCCCGAAGAAGAGGCTCAAGCCGACCGGTATTAGAATGAAACGGACAAGAGATGAGATAACAATAAGGATGATTGCCCCCCCCAAGATATTGCCGAAAAGACGGAAAGAAATCGATATTGTTTTGGAAAACTCACCAACTACATTGATCGGTGCCATCGGGAAAAATGGTTCAGTGAAACCTTTGAGGTAGGGGAAGATGCCTTTGTTCTTAATTGACATATAATGAACAACGCTGACCGCCATTATCCCCAGTCCGAGAGGGACGTTGAGGTTCCTGGTCGGTTCCATAAAGCCCGGGATAGGGATAATACCGATAAGATTTGCAGCCCAGATAAAGATGAATATCGTCAACACATAAGGGGTAAAATTAGAGTATCTCTGTCCCAAAGTCTCTGTTGTCAGGTTTTCAAAGAAGCTGTGGATCATTTCAAACAAGACCTGTCCCTGCTTGGGAATGCGGGTAAGGTGCTTCTTCAGCAGCAGAGCAAGCGCTATCAGAACTATATTCATGATCAGCAGCATTCTCAGAAGCTGGAAGGCACTGAAAGTATTATTCTTGAAGAAGCGGTGAAAGAAAGAATATAGCTTTTCACTTCCGTATATTTTGGGAGTTATTCCTTTGTCGGCATGATACTGGGCGGGCTGAAATTCCTCGATAATTCTGTCCTGAATTGTCATGGGGTGAGAAGTGTGCCAGAGAGAGAATTTTCCGGTGTCGGGATTGATGCCGATATTGAGTCTGTAATCGAGCCCAATGGAAAGAATAGCCTGAACAATAAAGAAAATAAAAAACAGTCTGACCATCTTATTTTTCATCATTTTTCGCTTACCTCTCCCTTCCTAAGCTGGTCATGACCGTCAACAATTTTTCTGATCTGATCCAATAAAAGAACCGGTTTTTTCCCGACAGATACATTAGTCACTTTTTGTCTCTTCATCCTGCGAAACAGCCTCATCTTCACTTTTTTCGGGTCTGAGGAGCCGGTAGAAATAGTGCAGAATAATAGTTATCTGAACACTGACCAAACCCGCTCCGAACGTTACAATATCAGGTTTCAGTACAACCACAACGATCACTGAATATATTGCCAGGAAGAGATAACGGAGATAAAAGCCTTTAAAGGAGTGTAAATTTGCTCCCTGATCAGCTAAGGTTATTCCCTTTTTGGTTTTATGGTAGAGCCAGTAAAAATTTAACCCGCTCCCCACGGAACCTGTTATCCATCCTATCGCCTGACCGAATCTCGTTAGCAAAAACATTACAGCCGCGATATTTGTCAAGAAAACTATCGTTAAGATCTCTCTGACATATTTCGCTGTTTTCTTCGACTCCTGGGGACTGGTTATTGCCATCAGATCTCCGGTTTTGTGGTAATGAATTTCAAAAAATGAGAAGAACGGTTCGTTGAAGGCAGGCTATTTATCACGATCTTCCAGGTACTCTTTCAGATAAGTATAATTAAGGTAGAAACCGGAGAAGATACCGATGATTATTCCAACAAAGAGCAGGATGTTCCCGGTTCCTAATCTACGGTCAAGCCAGAGAAAAAGAAGGAAAAAGACCAGCAAAGAGATTATTATGTTCAGTCCCAAACGCCCTATGATGGTGAGGTTGCGGAGGATCTCCGGGTCTTTAATTTGAAGCTTTTTGAGCAATTTCATCCGGTTTTAGGGAGAAATCTTTCGTTACATTTGTTTTTGGCTGCGGTTTCTTGTCTCCCATCTGACAGGTACCGACAATAACAGCTCCGGCATTAACCGTAAGTATCTTGGCGACAATATCACCCGTCAACTGAGCTGTTTTATCAAGTTCCAGGGTTTCGGAGACTGTTACATTCCCGTCCAGAACCCCTGAAATAAGGCACTCTTTTGCCCGGATATCAGCTTTAGCTTTTCCGGAAGTACCGATTATGACAAAGCCGTCTGTTTCCAGAGTACCTTCGATAAAGCCGTCGATCCTGATACCTCCGCGGATTTGCAGATGTCCTTTGATGGTACTCCCCTTTCCGATGATGGTTGAGAGTTCAACTTTACGATTTTTCAGCATACTTAATCTCCTTTCTGAAAATTTTGTCTATCACTGCCGGGTTCTTCTTGCCCCGGCTTGTTTATCTTAACTCGTCTCTCTCTTTACTGCCCGGTGTCTCCGGATGTTTGTCGAGAGGATTTACTCTGCTATTCTTCGATAACTGTCAGCGGATCGATATTTTTGCCGCGGTAGATGACTTCAAAATGTAAATGCGGATTCGTGCTTAGCCCTGTATTGCCGACAAGACCAATTGTCTGTCCCTTCTCCACAAAAAAATTCTGAAGATGAAAGATCCGGGCAAGATGGGCATAAAAGGTCAGATAATGATTAAGGTGATCAATGACCATAACATTGCCGAAGTACTTATCTTCGTAAACGGATTTGATAACACCACTTCCGGCAGCCACGATCTCTGTGCCCAGAGGTGCGGCTAAATCGACTCCCTTATGGGTTGGAGTAAAGCCCTGGCTGATCACATAATCATCCAGGATCGGGGAAGAGTTAGGAATGAAGCGCTGTTTCATCCGGAATTCTTCCAAATCCTGTCGTAATTCTTCGGTTGTTATTACCGGTTCTGAGTCAGGTCTTTGAGTCTCCCGTTCCCGCAGATAACTATCAAGCAATTCCCTTATCTGCAATGATTTCGGGATCTCAACCCCTTCCTGGCGTTCCTGTTCGCAGGTATTGAGTTTATCTTGCAGATTTTGAACGTAATTGGTCAGAGCTTCGATCTCATTTTTCTGCTTCATAAGCCTTGCCGACTGTCCCTGATTGACTACCAGCAGGTAAACAGAGAGGATAAGAAGTAAAATCGTGACGATAAGTATAGTTTTAAACATAAGCTTTCAGACTCTCTTTTTGTTAAACATCCGGTTAGCTTTTCAGTTATCCAGTAGTTTATGCAACAGCTGCTGCATTTCCTCGTCGTTTTTACAGGAAAAGGTAATCGTTCCCCCCTTCGCTTTGGGGTTGATCCTGACCGGTATTGAGTAGCTCTCGGAAAGCGACTTGCCGAAATTTTCCCAGTAATCCCTCTTGCGGTCGTCAGTATCATCCTTTTTCTTTGCAGCAGAGGAGAGATGTCTCCGGATCCGGTTTTCCGCCTGTCTCACGGAAAGCTGTTTTCGTGAGATCTCAGCGGCAAATTCGGTCTGCTCTTCCGGGGTAAGCTGCAGCAGTACTCTTCCATGCCCCTGGGAGAGTTTCCCTTCTGCGATCATTTCCAGTACCCTGTTCTCAAGTTTCAACAGACGGATAGAGTTGGTAACCGTACTCCGTTCTTTTCCAACAAACCGGGAAATATCTCCGTGGGTCAGATCGAACTGATCCTGAAGCTGTTGATACGCTTTTGCCTCTTCAACCGGATTGAGGTTTTCCCGCTGAATATTCTCGATCAGGGCAAACTGTAACTGTTCCTGCTGAGAAACGCAGCGGATAATGACCGGCACTTCGGTGAAACCGGCTAATTTCGCCGCTTCCAGCCTTCTTTCTCCGGCGATCAATTCATATTCGGAATCTTCCTTTTTGGTCACGATCAGCGGTTGGATCATACCACTCTCTGCCAGTGAGTCTGCCAGTTCCTGTAGTTTCTCCGGATCCATCTTTCCCCGGGGCTGATAAGGGTTCGGATGGATGTTTTCGATCCTGACCGTAGTAATTCCGGTTGTCCGGTCGGTTGATTCCGTTCCGCTTGGTATTAGGGCGTCTAAGCCTCTTCCTAATCTTTTACTCATCTTGCTAACAATTCCGTTGCTAATTGTAAGTAATTTTTAGCTCCGTTGGAGCTGATATCATAATGAAATATCGGTTTCCCAAAGCTCGGAGCTTCTCCTAATTTGACGTTTCGGTAGATGATGGTCTGGAATATCTTTTCCTGAAAATAACGCCTGACCTCCTTTGCCACCTGAAAAGACAGATTGAGACGTTTATCGTACATAGTCATTACTACCCCTAAGATATTCAGGTCGGGATTGAGATTCCTGCGGATCAGTCTGATCGTATTCAATAACTGACTCACCCCCTCCAGAGCATAGTATTCGCATTGAATGGGGATCAGGACATCGGTACAGGCGGTAAGGGCATTGATCGTCAATAGTCCCAGCGAGGGGGGGCAGTCGATGATTATATATTCATAATTCCCTGTTATTGGCTTCAAAGCCTCTTTGAGTTTGTTTTCCCGGGCAAACTCCTTCACCAGTTCGATCTCTGCTCCGGTCAGATCAATATTGCTCGGGATGATGTCCAGATACTTAATAGTGGTCTCTCTGATTGCGGAAGCAGCATCGGATTTATGGATCAGGACATCGTAAATATGATTGTCGAGCTTATCCTTATCAATCCCCAAACCACTGCTTGTGTTTCCCTGAGGGTCGAAATCGATCAATAGGGTCTTCTTCTCATACAGACCGAGGGCAGCAGCCAGATTTATAGCTGTCGTGGTCTTTCCGACCCCCCCTTTCTGATTAACAATGGCTATTATTTTTCTCATACTTTTTCTATCTTCAGGATATTAGTCTCTCGCCAGGGCTTCCGGAAGAGGAAGTTCTCTTTCGCCGCCTGCAGCAAAAAGGTCTCTTCCATCTCTCTACCCTTATAGAGGAGAATATATCCTTCAGGTTTTAAGAAATCCTTCATTATTCTTAGAAGCTGCGGGGTTATCTTAACCGACCGGCAGACCGTAACATCAAATCCGGACCGCCCGGCCGCCTCTTTCCCCAACTCCTTTATCCTGAACTCTTCCAGTCGTTTATAAATTGGATAACAGTTTTTCAAGTCAAGTTTTTTGATGATAATCTTTAACTCATTTACCTTTTTCCCTCTGGAATCCATCAGATAGACCGTTGCCGCAGGGTTCGTTATAGCCAGGGGAATACCGGGTAAACCGCCGCCGCTTCCCAGATCCAGAATGACTTTATCCCTGAGCTCAAAGCCGCAAACCAGAGGGAGCAGAGAATCATAAAAATGCCTGGTCCAGATCTCTTCCGGGTCGGTCTGCCGCGAGATAAGATTGACCCGCTCATTGGCTTCCACCAAGAGCGAGTGATACAATTCGAACCTCTCCAGCACACCGGATTCTATCTTCAGTTCAGTCAGCAAATCGCTGAATATTTTTCGGTTATTCTCCATCTTACCTCATTTTTTTCAGTTTTCTATTCAAGGCATAGGGGGATATCCCAAGCAATTTTGCTGCCTGAACCTGCACATTGCCCGCTTTCTGCATAGCACTGTTAATAAGAATTCTTTCCGTCTCAGCCAGATTAAGAGAGGGAAAGGCGATATGTTTGCTTTCAGAAGTGGCTGTCTCATTGCTGGGGAAGATTATGTCTGCCGGCTCTAAAACAGCTTTATTGTTGAGGAGAATAGTTCGCTGGATAATGTTCTTCAGTTCTCTCACATTTCCGGGATATTCATAATCAATGAGAAGTTCTAAAGTGCTTTTTGTCAAAATAGGCTTGGAAATATCACTTTGCCGGGTAAAGAGTGAGACAAAATAATCAACGAGCAGCGGAATATCCTCTTTTCGCTCCCTTAAAGGGGGAATAAAAATCTCCAGAGTATTGATCCGGTTTAAGAGATCAAATCTGAAGCTATTCTCTTCCGACATACGGTACAGGTTCTTATTCGTAGCTGAGATAAGCCGGAAGTTCAAAATAATATCTTTTGTGCTGCCAATCCGGTGGATAATCTGTTCTTCGAGGACTCTGAGCAGCTTTGCCTGCATTTCAAGCGGCATATCTCCAATCTCATCCAGAAACAGAGTGCCGTTCTGAACTGCCTCAAAATAACCTGTTTTAAGGTCGGTAGCTCCGGTAAAGGCACCCTTTTCACTGCCGAAAAAGGCACTTTCAATCAGGCTTCCGGCAAAAGCGACACTGTTCACAGTGATAAAGGGAGATTTCTTCCTGTAACCGGCAAAATGAATGATTCTGGCGATAATCTCCTTTCCTGTGCCGGATTCCCCGGTAAGCAGGACTGCAGCACTATCATTCTCAGCGGCAATCATTGCTTTGTTGACCACTTCCTGTAAAGACTTACTTGTTCCGATCAAAGGGGTTTTTACCAGGTTAGCCAATTCTCGGGAGATAAAGGAGTAACTGGGAAAGAAGTTCGTTCTCTCTTTTATTTGAGCTTTCTTTTGATAGGTTTTACGCAGGTTTTTTAGATCAAGATCAAATTGTTCATCTTTGATCTTCGATTCGTAGTGATGGAACAGTTTATAATTTTCCAGGGCCTGACGAAAATCTCCCAATTTCTCATATACGAGGGCAAGTTTATCGTAGCATTTCTTTATCTCCAACTTCATATTCAGTTCTTTTACTGTTTTCAAACAGCTATTCAGAGAAATGAGAGCTTTATCGAAATTGCCGGCACCGGTATAGGCAACACCGAGACTGCTGTCTGAGAGAGCATTCTGCAGCCTGTTTCCGGTCATTTTACTATACTTTTTGCTTTCCTGTAGATATTCCTGAGCAGCTTCCCAGTGCTCTTTGTTGTTTTCCAATCTTCCCAGATTGATCAGCGCACCGGCCATTAGCTCTGGATTCTTTTCCTGTTCGGCATACTCAATAATCTCTTTTAGATATGTTTCACTCTGATCATAATCTCCAAGAAATTCATAACAGTTTGCCGCATTTAGCAAGAGAGAATAGTACATTTCAGGGAAGCGGGATTTGGTTTTATTATTGATAAAACGGGTAAAATACCTAAGGCTCTCTTCATAGTCTTTCAGCCTTCCGTAAGCTGTCCCAAGATTAGAACAGACTGCAATATAGTTTTCACTCTCCTCATCAGGAATATATTTCAATGCTTCCAAAAAATAGTTGATGGCTGCTTTGAAATTACTCATTTTCAGCTGGAGCCTGCCGTTGCCGCAATAAGCCAAACTGACCATGCTGTCTGAATTTGTGAGTAATCCGAAATTCATACCCTCTTCATAGTACTTTTCTGCAGTGGCAAAATCTCTCATTTCCTCATAGATAAAACCGACATTAGTATAGCGGCCGGGCAGTATGTCTTGATTCCCGCTTTTCTGCAGGATTTCCAGACTTTGTAAACCGTAACGGAGAGACTTTTTCAGATCTTTTTGCAGCCAGAAAAGATAGCTGAGATCGGCAAAGATATCTGCTAATGGATCATCACCGTTAAAATAATGCTCATAAAGGCAAAATTCATTATATATCCGGGAAAACCAGGCAGGACCGCCAAAATAGCGGATTGCTTTGATGATACTGTTGAATATCCGGGTAAGATTATTACAGACCGCTTGTGTCGGTTGTGGGTCAAAATCAAGGTAGTCTTTGAATATCTCCAGTGCCGTTTCATAGGTTTGGAGGACTTTCTTATCCTTATTCCGGTTCTGCTGCTCGATAATCTCCCTTAGAATGGGCAGTTTGTCGAATTTCCCGGCTTTTTCCAGTTTCCGTAACAATTCCTCAGGATTACCCATAATTTCTCCTTGTATTTATGCAACGTATTGCAGGAAAGCATTGCAATATCGCCATTATTTGTCAAGCTGATTGATTTTAGCACCTAACAGGGTTTAGGTGAATTACCTTAAATCATAGCAGCATATACAATTAGCATTCACAGAAAGGAAGGAGCATGTCTTGGCATAGCAAATGCTATAGTAAGGTAGTAATTGGAGTCTATATGGAACGGAATTTAGTTTTGAGTGTCAGTGATGTAACTAAAGTCTTTCCAAGAGGTGAGTATTATTGCTGTGGTTTTACCATTACATATTCCAATGGGAAGATCCGGAATTTCATTCTTAAAAGCAAGCTGGCTAATGATCATCTTATGCTAAAGGCTTTGGAAAAGAAACGGCTGACTTTTTTAGAAAAAATACCTTTAGGGAAACAGGAGTATGAACAGAGATAGTGATAGTTTTCCGCATTTTTTTTACTCTTACAGAACAGGGGCTGGTGAGATCTTTAAACGTTATTCGACTTAATTCCGGGAGGAAAAAATGAGAACCGTAAAGTATTCTTCTTTAGTTATTATTTTGCTGATATTCTGTTTCAGAAGCGCATTCGCTCAAACAGAAACTGATTATCAGACAATAAACAGCGGCAGCTGGAACAGTCTGTCAATATGGGAAATCTACGAGGGGGGTCAGTGGATACCGGCGGTGGTAACACCTGACTACACAGTGAATAGCATTACTATTCGTACCGGACATACTGTCAGCATTAACTCGAATCTAACAGTGGATCAGACAGAGGTAGCAGCAGGGGGAGTATTGCAGCATGACTCGGGAAATCTTGTTATAAACAACGGAACAGGCGATGATCTGATCGTAAACGGCACCTTCAGAATTGATTCGGGAATATCGGGTGGAGGATCAATAATAATCAATAATGATTGTACCTGGCTTTCGGGCAAAGTAGCTAACAGCAGCTTTATTATCAGTGCCGGGGGAAATCTCAACATCAATGGTTCGGCAACTAAAGAATCTGTCACCACTATTGATAATTACGGAACCGTTAGCTGGACCGGCGGAAACCTGAACAACTACATTGACGGTATTTTTAATAACCGGGCAGATGCCCTGTTTATTATTGAGGGTGACAATACCTTCAATAATTATATCATGTATTTCTCCCCGGGAGAGTTTATTAACTACGGAACTATCCAAAAGACTACAACAGACGGTACTACTGTTATCAATAAAGGAACTTTTAATAACTTCGGGAATGTAGAAGTCAGCAGCGGAACATTATCCGTTACCGGAAGCAGTGACAATCCCGGTTACTCAGGATCATTTAATGTCAGTAACGGCAGTGTTATTAAATTTAGCGGTACGAACCGCTATCTTACAGACACACTTACTTTCAATGGTAATGGAGAGATATTTTTTGAATCGGGCAGCTGTAATGCCCTCCCAACGACAGGTGGAGCAGACGGCGTTGTTTTTGCTCCCGGTATCACCGTTAAGCTTTCAGAAGGGAGTTTCACCGGCAGCGGAGTAATCGTGATCGAAGGAACATTTATCTGGAGCGGCGGGACAATATCAAACACCAACTTTAACATCGATTCCTCAGCGATTTTCGAGATTACAGGTCCCGCTAATAAGAACATTACCAGTGACGGAGTGATCAATAATTATGCGAATGCAACCTGGAATGAAGGAGTGATCAAAGCCTGGTATGACGGAACCTTCAATAACATGGAAGGAGCATTGTTTGATATTCAATGTGATGTAAGTTATCAGAATTTTGCCCAATATCACGGTTCCGGAACGATTAACAATTATGGAACTATCAGGAAGATCACTAATCAGGGAACAACAAATATCTATGGAGGTGTCTTCCATAATCAGGGAGTATTATTAGCCACAGATACAACTATTGGGGTTACCGGTAGTTTTAGCAATACCGGTGAGGTAACTCTCGATAATGCTGTCCTTAATCTTTCCGGTTCAGGTGATAGTCCCGGTCATACAGGAACATTCAATGCAATAAATGACAGCCTGATCAAATTCTTCGGTTCCACACATACTTTTTCCAATAACGTTGCTTTTAGTGGTGATTTTTCTCTGTTGCTGGAATCAGGTACCTTTAGCGCTCTCTCCACCGGAGGAGGACCCGGGATAGATTTTCCGCAGGAAATGAGCTTTACTTTTACCGATGGAACATTCGGCGGTAGCGGAAGCGTGACCTTCAACGGTCCTGTCGTCTGGAGCGGAGGGACAATAGCAAACGGTAACTTTACTCTCAGTCCGACAAGCAGTCTTCTTATAACTGGTTCCGCTACCAAGAAACTGAATAACAGCGGAGTGATCAATAACTATGCGAATGCTATCTGGGATGAAGGAACGATTAATGCCTGGGCAAACGGTACCTTTAATATCATGGAAGATGCATTGTTTGATATTCAGTGCGATTATAACTATATTAATTATGCTATGTATTTTGGCTCAGGGATCATTAACAACTACGGAACTATCCGGAAATCTGCCGGAGATGGCAGTAATAGTATTTATCGTGGAACGTTTAACACTCCGGGGACTCTGATTGTCGAGTGCGGGACTATCTTTCTTGATGACACAAGCTTCAGCAACTATTCGGGTAATACACTTCTCAGCGGGAAATATGATATCCATGGTATTCTGAAGATACATAATGCCAATATCACAACTATTCAGGCAGAGGTTATCTTAGATGGTCCTGATTCTCAGATCGTTAATCAGAATAATGAAGATGCCCTTGCTAACCTCTCCTCTGTCGGAACGAACGGTACTTTCACTCTGTCCGGAGGAAGAGGGTTCAATACAAATGCAGCCAATTTCACTAATAACGGTGTTCTGGATTGCGGTGAAGCTGTCTTTACTCTTACTGCCGGTAGTTTTACTAATTCTGAGGCTTCTACACTCATGATCGGCAGTACCGGAGGGATATCACTCTCCGAAAATGAGGGGAATATCCAGGGCCCGGGAACACGCACGTTTTCTCCCCTGGCTCATTACATATACAAGGGTCTCGAAGTGCAGATAACGGGTAATGGGCTACCGGGTTCCGTAACAGGTTTTACAGTAGAAAATCAAACAAGTGTAACTCTTACCTCCGATCTGACAGTCACCGGATACCTGGCTTTAGAAAATGGTAATCTCATAACCGGAGATAATGTGATCACCCTCGGTACTGCTACTTCCGGGACAGGCGATCTCGCCTCCGGTTCAGGCAAGATCACCGGCAATTTCAGACGCTGGATCTCTGCAGCTCCTGAAGCTGAAATCCTCTTCCCCCTGGGTACCGATAACCACTTACGAACAACCGGTCTGGAGTTTACCGCAGCCCCGGCAAGCGGTGGTACTATAACAGCATCTTTCATAGACTCAGATCCCGGTGCTGCCGGTATTCCTTTGGATGATAGCGGTACAGAGATTGTCAGTGTTCTGTCTGACGGATACTGGTCTCTAACAGCCGGGGACGGACTATCGGGAGGAGTCTATGATCTCAGTCTGACCGCCAATGGCTTTAGCGGTGTAACAGATACTAATGATCTTCATCTCCTGAAACGGAACAACGGCGGCAGTAACTGGACAATTGACGGCAGTCACTCTCCGGCAACGGGAAGTAACCACTATCCTGTTATCCATAGAACAGGAATGAGCGGCTTTTCCGATTTCGGTGTCGGCAGCAGTGAGGCTGTTGCTCCAGAACTCGAGGCTCCGGTCGTTAATATCTCCGTTCTGGAAAATACCCTCTCTTTGAGCTGGGAAGAAGTCACAGACGCTAATTCATATTTTATCTATGCTTCCGAAGATCCCTATTCCGCTGACTGGGGTCAACATATAGCTCATACTGCTGAACTCTCTTACCAGGAAGAAATAATCACTGAGATCAGGTTCTTCAAAGTCACTGCTTCCACAGCAATACCAACGCTGAGATTGAATCCCGGTCAGTAAATAGCCTGACACCCTTTCTTATATCAGAGACATAATTTTGGCAAATTATGTCACAGATACCTTCAGGCTTTCTCTTTTCACTCTTCATTCTCTCACTTCTATGTTTACGTAGGGGCGGTTCACGAACCGCCCTTTCCCTGCTATCCCATCCGCAGGTTTTGTCTCCGGGGTGTTAAGCTCCAGCTCGTCACAGCTTCCTGCTATCGCTCCCACAGGCTTCTATTTTGACGTATCCGGAGCTTCCAGCTCTGGTTTTGTCTTTTCTTCCTGGTTGTACTTCCTTGGCTTTTCTTTTTTGTAAAACAACTTGCCAACTTGTTCTTCGCAAATTACCAATTTGCGGTACGTTTTTCCT
>Ga0334889_1000674_pt1 | contig 50509 bp, 45 predicted proteins | sample GraSluR1_MG_2_FD_207222 | JGI IMG/M metagenome (GOLD analysis project Ga0334889, IMG submission 207222) | Sludge microbial communities from methane-producing bioreactor in Wageningen University, Netherlands - Granular Sludge_8_08-R1 | ecosystem: Engineered > Bioreactor > Anaerobic > Unclassified...
AGACTCAGAACCTTTCTTAATATTAACAACATCTATTATTGTAGATTCATCTTTATATTTATTTAACTCATTAAGGGCTGGCTCATTCCAGATTGTTGTTGCTACAGGAAGTATTAATTTAATTCTAGGTTTCATTAAAATACTCACCTCTTACTTCCCTAACTTTTTCGCTAATTCCTTTAATTTTGGTTCTACAAAAACTCCTTTATCCAGGATTTGAACGTTATCTAACCAAGCTGAACTATTTAAACAAATACCATCAGAGTGAGAAGGACCAGAAATTCCACCATAAACTAATATTGGTCCAACATTGCCAATTCCCCATTCTGTGGATCCCCAGATACGCTCATCTTCCACAACATCACCACTTAATCGTGCGTTAGGATGTAACCCATAGGAAATATGAGCAAGTTTCAACATTTGTGGATGATTAAAATCCCTAAGCCATTTATCATACTCTATGGCTTCTTTACCCCCTTCAATTTTTACGATTTCCCCTTTTTTAATTATTAAACGAACTGGTTCTCTTACAATACCTACAATTGGAGGAACTATTGAACCGTCAAAAACAATATCTCCATTAATAGTTTCAAATTTTGGAGACCAGGCAATCTGCCCTGGTGTCATATGAGAACCAGGTACATCATACCTACTGCATTCAAAAACAACCGGATTTTCAGGATTATTGTCAAATTCTACATTAGTACCAGCAGGGGTCGTCACTTTCATATGTTTAGCTTTCATAGTAATTTCTAGTAAATAGCTCATAAATTCTTCCAAAGTGGGGAAATCTACTCTTCCTATTAATCTAACCATCATATCAACATCCATTCCGCAAGCATTTAGATAGCGTAATTTGGGATTTTTAGCAGTAGCTACATCATAAGGGGTTGAATATAAAAGCCATCCATTGTTAAATTCAACCCAGGCATCTGTCTCTGCAAGAGCCGCTGAAAGAGCCTCTACTGGTAGTAGCTTATCAGCTGCTTTCCCAACTCCCATGGGATACGCTGTATATATAACCATTGGTTTTGCATCACAGGCAAAAGCAGCTCTAGCTGTAGCATCAACAACTCTTTTATCAGATTCTGTATCAGCGGTAATAACAAAGGTTTCCCCGGGCTTTAATTTAAATAATTCCTCACACAACACTTTCGCAGCTTTTCCTAATTCATATTCATAATAATAAGACATTATCATCCTCCTCAAAAATTCTCTTGATTTTATTATTACCCTTTCTTTTTATAAAACACCAAACAGTAAATTCGCTTATTCAAATATAGATATATTATCAATCCTCCCCTCTAAAGTAATTTAAATCTACATTTTTTTAGATGATTTTTAAAAAGATAAGTAGGGTTATTAAATTAAGTCTGTTTCAATATAGTTATTACTCTTTTTATTATGTGTACAGATTTTTGTATTGTCAACAAATTGTCAACAAAATTAATTAAAAAATAAAATACTCAACATTATAATTCTATTTTATTTATTCCAAAATCCTCCTATTTAACTATCTACTAATTAGACACCGGATATCCTTTTAAATACTAAATTTGTTATATTCAAAAGAATTTGTGCCATTGTTAAGATTTTTTAAACAGTCAAGTAGTAATTTCAGAAAGTATTAGATTTTTCACTCGCTCTAAATGCTTTTTGATAGTTGATTCAACTAAATCTTCTTCCTTCTTTTCAATAGCCTCTATAATTTCTAAATGTTCCTTGATAGATTCTTTATAGGGATAATTTTTTATAAATATATTCATAAACCAATTGGTATGATCCCCAAAGTTATCCAGAATATCTATCAATTTTTTATTTCCACATTCACTATATAATAATTTATGAAAGTCTTTATCTAAAACAAAAAAATGGTTTTTACTCTCTTTATTTTCTGATTTGGAGCTTAGCTGAATAAAATTTTTTTTGATTCTTTCTAAATAAGACCTAGATATTCTTGGTAACGATTCTTTAGCAGCTAATGGTTCAAGCACTTTCCTTATCCTGCATATATCTTTTACTTCTTGCTGAGTAATATTAGAAACCATTGTACCTTTATAGGGAATAATATTAACAAACCCTTCCTTTTCTAGTCTATTTAAAGCTTCCCGGATAGGGCCTCGACTGATATTTATACTCTTAGATATTTTTTCTTCTACCAAAAATAATCCGGGTTTAAGATTGCCTACAATAATCTCTAATTTTATTGCTTGATAAGCCTTGTCTTTGAGGGATAACAATTTTTCTGAATATAAAAAATTGTCAATCAAAATATAAATTTACCTTTTGTAGTTTTCTTTTTATTATTATAATTCAGTTGTTTACAATTTGTCAACAATCTATATTAATTTTTCGAAAATATGCAAACAAAAAATTTGATAGGCTTTTAAATCCTTTCTTACTTTTGTCTATTAGCTTAGAAAATTTTATATTTTAACTTTTCTAATATTCAATCAAGTTAAAGGAAGAATTCTGAGGAAAGACCTGAACATCCTGTTCTAAATAGGCTAAGGAAGAGTAAATGTGCTGGTAAATCTCATTTAATGTCACCTTATAATCCAGATTAATGTCAGCGGGATAAGGAAAAATAAAATCATTATAACCACAACCATCGCAGAAGAAAGCAGAAAAATAGCCATAGGGATAGCCATCAATAGGATGTGGTCTGGTTGTTTCAAAACATTTTTGATCTCCGGAAGCAGACACAATTACCTGGAATCCCTCTGAAGCAAGATTTCCCTTTGCCAATTTTAAATTATATAAAGCGAAAGATTCCAGGATACTAGTATTCAATGTCTGCAGTTCTTTTAGATTCATACCTCCCCGAGAAGGTAATTCTTTGCCAATAAATCCCCCAGAATAACATGAATCTATAATTACTACTTTTGTTCCGGATATTTTTCCTAAAGCAGCAGCTAATTCCTCAACAGTAATATCCATGGAATAATCCTCTATTATTGCATCATAAGGCAAAATAGTAGTTATAACACCATTACTCCAGCCATGGCCAGAGAAATAAAAGTAGGAAACATCATTATCATTAGCCTGGGAAAATGACGAGGAAATTTCCTGTATGATATTGGAATGAGTGGCTTGTTCTCCAATCAGAGTGTTAAGCACAGAAAAAATAGTTTTTCCATCACCAAATCGAGCATTTCCAAAAACCTGAATCATCCTGGAGACATCAAAAGAAGGAGCATACAAATCAGTTATACCCGGATCTTTATATTTACCAACACCTACACATAAAGCTCGGTATTCTGCTTCAGGAAATAACTCTAAATATGCTGAAGTAGTTTGCTTTTGAGTAACAACCACTGATTCAGTCCGGCTCAGGAGAGGATTATCTGAAATTAGCATAATGGTATAGGAACCTTGATAGAGATTAGTAATTAGAGCAGGAGTAACCATTCCAGTATCAATACCGTTAAGAAAAATTTGTGCACCGGATGGAGTACTGGTTACATAAAGTGAACCATAGGGAAAGAAAAAGCATCCACCAAAAAAAATGGAAAATAGTAAGACAGAAATTAATTTAATAAAATAATTATAATTACATTTTTCCCTTTTCAACCTATTATCCTCTAATATGCCCTAATAATATCTGGAAACCAATAGAAATCAGGATTATACCACCAACCAGTTCAGCATACCTCTCCATTAAATAGCCTAATACTTTACCTATTCTAACCCCTATTAAAGATAAGAGCAAAGTAATTATACCTATGATAATGATTGTTTTTATGATATCCAGTTCCAGAAAGGATAAACTTACTCCAGCGATAAACGCATCAATACTGGTAGCTAAAGCTAATAATAACAGTACTGATATACTATTGAAATTAATAGATTGTTTCTTTTCTGTCTTCTGAAAAGACTCGTAAATCATTCTGGCTCCAACCAGGCATAGGAGAAGAAAGGCAATCCAGTGATCATATTGTGTTATATAAATTACTATATTCTGGCCTAACCACCAGCCTATCAAGGGCATTATCATCTGGAAACCAGCAAATAAGAGACCAATCTTTAAAGCAAAAACCATATTCGCACTACTGGAGACGATACCTCCGGTAATAGACACAGTAAAGGCATCCATGGCCAGTCCGATAGCCAGAAAAATTGTAGATAAAAAAGACATGACAATATTCCCTGATTCCTAGAATTTTAAGTAACAATGATAATGATAATGAAATATATTTTTACTCATCAATCAGATGAAATAATTTTAACAAATTATCAAGAAGAGGTCTACTTATAAATTTCTATTTATCAGATATAACCAGGTTTAAGTTATGCTATACTTAAAGAAAACATACCAGTTAATGATAAAGGAGCAACAATTATGAACTTTATTATCTATTTCATCGGTAAAAACTGGGCTCAAAGAATAATTGTTTTAGGAACAATTCTATTATACCTTTATTTAATACTGGATAAACCAGAAATTGCCAGGAAAGGATTTGCTAATTCGATACGCATTTTTTTTGAATTAATGCCGGTTATTTTTGCAGCTCTTCTTATCTCTCAGTCTATCACTCTTTTATTGCCTGATGAGATAATCATAAAATGGTTTGGACAAGAAAGCGGTATCAGAGGAATCATCACCGGAGGGCTTTTAGCAGGTTTACTCCAGGGAGGACCCTATGCAGTATATCCTATTTTACAATCTCTTTTACAGAAAGGTGCCCACATAAGCATCATTGTAACTATGCTAATCGGTTATGGAGCAATCGGATTAAGTCGAATCGTCTATGATTTTATTTTCTTTGAACCACAACTCGTGGGATTACGACTATTAATCACTGTTCCTCTTACTATTATCTCTGGCTTAATTCTATACTTTATTCTATAGAGCAAACATGGTTTGAAACTAACAACCATAAACTAAAAAGCTTGTTACAGCAAAGCATATTTGAGATATTTATTAACTATATTCTACATAATGCTATATACTGGATAATTATGCTTCGTTAAAAAATTTGACAATGAACAACATATTTCTATATGATAACGAATATCAACATATGTAATAATAGTGAAATTTCAAAATAATTCTGCTATTATTACATACTTTTTTCTAAATAAGGAGAACAAGATACACTAAGCCTATTTATAAAAGAGATTGTAATAGTCATAATTATTATAATTTAGGCAAAACGAGATTTTTAAAAAATGAATCACCAGATATTCCAATAAATAATAAACATTAAGCGTAAAATTAATTTAAGAGGTTCTCAAGGGGAAGAATGTCCTTTGAATATCTTGTGAAAAATTATCTCTATATTTACAATGTTATGAATAAGGAATTTGTGAAATTTCGAATATTACATTAAATTAACATGAATAATAAAAAATCAAGTCAAAAGATTCCTTTTAGTCAGGAATTTAAACCTAGAATACCTAAAAAAACTCAAATTTCAGCTACAGATTTTCTGTTCGCTGCTCTTTCTCTCTTATTAATATACTATCTGTTTAGATATACTGATATAGATGTATTCCTTATAACCGTAATTATCGCTTTGTTAGGAATAGTAATTGATATGTTCAGTAATATATTCACTTATCTGCTGGCATTAATTCAATCTATTCCCTATATCGGGCCTATGATTGCTAAGATCATCACCTGGCCTATCTTTGTTACATTAAATGTCATGGCCTATTTTGTTACTTTAATTGTTATCCGCTTTAAAGGAATAGCCTTGGTGAAAGACGCCCGCATTGTAACAACTATTTTTTTGATTGGTCTGTTATTAGGTTTCATCCTGGGTCGTATATTTTGAGTCAAGATCAATTGCTTTAAGGCGGTCTAATCCCTTATTTTCAACAAATACCGAGGCACTATATAAAGCATTTTTTATTGCCTCTGCCTTAGATCTACCATGACAGATAAAACACAATCCATTTACTCCTAATAGCGGCGCTCCTCCATAAGTTTTATAGTTCCGTCTTCTGGCATAATCGCTAAACCTTTCCTTTAACATTTGAGTAGTAGCATCATCAGGAAGGCTTCTTAAAATACTGACTTTAAAATCAGTTATAAACATATTGCTTAGGCCTTCTGCAGTTTTCAGCACAATATTACCTACAAAACCATCGCAGACAATAACATCTGCTAAACCCATAAATATATCCCTTCCTTCGATATTTCCCATAAAATTAAGATCCTGCCTATCTTTGAGTAGAATATAAGCCTCTCTGGTTAATCGGTTCCCTTTGTTCATCTCTTCCCCTATATTAAGTAGTGCTACCTTGGGTTGATCGATATTAAGCTCATATCTGGCATAAGAAGCACCCATAAGGGCAAAATGAAGTAAATGGATTGGTTTACAATCAACATTGGCACCCATATCAAGAATAATTTTATTGCCATTTAAAGTCGGTATAATCACGGCAATTGCTGGGCGTTTAATGCCGGGTATGCAACCTAATTTTAAAAGCGCCGCTGCCATAACTGCACCGCTATTACCGGCAGAAACAAACGCTTCTGTTTTCCCATCTTTTAATAAATCCATTCCCATCATAATCGGGGAGTTGTTTTTCCCTCTAATGGCCTCTATAGGCAATAAATCATTACTAATCCTATCAGGACAATCAATAATCTCAATTTTCTTCTTATCAAAGGGATATTTTCCTAAATCCTTTTCTATTAATACTGCCTCCCCCAAAAGTGTTATAGAGGCATTTTTATCTCTTAAAAAAAGAAATGCTCCTTTTAGTGTTTCTTCTGGGCTATAGTCTCCGCCCATTACATCCAGTGCTATATTCAATTGCCATCCCTCCTTATCACCTGCTTATAATAGCTGATATTAGTTTTAATTTATAGTAATATTATAATGAATGTATCGATATATGGCAAAATATTTTTAAAATATATTTTTCTTATTATAAGCATTCTAATCACATATCGCATCGACTGACTGCTATTTTCTATCATTGACATCTTTATTGATTTAACGTAAACTAAATTCAACTTATTGAATAATTTTCAAAAAAATAATAAAATCCGAAATATTCAAAACAGACTATCAATGGAAAACATTGATTTTGCTTCCCTTATTCCTTTTGTATTAGTAACTATCTATACCCCCGGCCCCGGAAATATTGCTTGTACTTCTATGGGTGTAAGACATGGCATAAAAAAGTCAATTAATTTTATTTATGGTATTACTCTTGGATTTATATTGATATCATTACTTGGTGGATTATTCTCCAAATTATTATTGACAATTATACCTTCTTTGGAATCAATAACGAGGTGGATCGGCGCTGCTTATATCCTGTATTTAGCTTATAATATATTAAAAGCAGACTATTCCTTTGCTCAAAATAATAAGCAGATACAGATACAGCCATTTGGTTTTAAACATGGGATTCTTCTTCAATTCGTAAATCCAAAATGCATTATTTTTGTCCTTACCCTTTATACTGCTTTTCTTCATCCCATTGTCACCAAGCCTCATTTGATACTTTTCTTCACTCTAATTCTGGGATTAATGGGTTTTAGTTCCAATTTGCTATGGGTTTCTTTAGGAGCTGGCATTAGCCATTTTTTAAATCAAGAGCGGATAAAAAGAGTAGTAAATTTATTGTTAGCACTTCTGCTGGTATATACCGCATTAAGATTGACTGGAATTCTTTCTTAATTATTTTGTCTTTAACCTTACCAGAGTTATAGCTTACTAATAAGAATATAAATCATAGCAGGAATCAAGCATATTTATTTCCTTCCTTCCCTAATAAATTTCATCTAATAAAATTTTGATTTCTTTTAGGGATTTAAAGATTAAGTCAGGTTGAAAGCCGGAACCAGCAATATCCTCTACTCTGGTCTCGCCTGATAAAACCAGGATAGTAATCATTTCATTATCTTTACCTATCGCAATATCAGTGTAAAGGCGATCCCCGATATAAGCAATATCTGCAGCTTTTAATCCAGTAAAATCAAGTATATATTGTAAGGTATAAGGAGATGGTTTGCCAAAGACAATGGGCTTAATACCAGTAGAAGTAGTAATCATGGCACAAATAGATCCACAATCCGGAATAAAGCCTTCTTCAACGGGACAATTAAGGTCTGGATTTACAGCCAGGAAGGGTATACCCTCTTTAATATAATGACAGGCTCTAGATATCCTCTGATATTGTAATGATGTATCAAAACCAACCACCACCAAATCGGGATTATCATTCACCAGTTTCACTCCTACACTCTTAAAATCATCCCTGAGATAGCTATTACCTAGAAGAAATATTTTTTTATTTTTATGACTGTTGGTTAGATATTTCAAGATAACCTGATTTGAAGTCAAGATGTTTTTTTCCTGAACCGGACAACCCATTTTCATTAATTTATCTTGATAATATCTGGCATTTTTAGATGAATTATTAGTAAAAAAGTAAAATGTTTTTCCACATTCTTTTACTTTTTTTATAAAGGAAAGCGCCCCCTCGATGATTTTATTTCCCACATAAAAAGTTCCATCCAGATCCAGAATAAAACATTTAGCTTGTTTTAGAATATTTTTTTCTTTGTTTTTTGATAAAGTTATATTATGTGGTTTTTTCTGATAAAAATAATCAACAGCTTCTCGAGAAAATTCTTCTAACAGTCCTAAATCCCATAATAATTGTAGAATACCATAGCGATTTCTAACTTCTTTCCCATAAACTAAACTGTTATAAAAGGTATCGGCATCGATATCTATTTGTATTGGATTTATTGGAGCCCTAATATCCAGCAATATCTTTTCAATATTTTCGGTTGTTGGCAACATCTTATCTATCGTCTTAATAATATCAAGCCATTTCTTTTCAATGATTTTGATGCGTTTTCTATGGCTCTCAATAGAATTTTTCATGGAATCTTCTTCCATAACAATTATCGATGCTGCTGCAGCCTGAAATATCTGGTTTATCTTTTGAATCCATTCCTGCTTATCGAAGTTGCCTATTTTATCCAAAGCTGTAGTAAAGTCAATTTTTTGTCTGTTCTGTAGCATATGAAATAATTTGGTAATAGCAACAGTTGCTATTCCAACCTTAATTCCATGTAATATTGCTTCCTTACCGCTTAAAAGAAACATAATTTCCCAGCAATGAGAAAGATGATGCTCCGAACCTGAAGCAGGGCGTGAATTACCGATTAAGTTCATCGTAATACCTGATAAAATCAGTCCTTCAATAAGGCTGGCAATAGCCATCTCATCTCTTTCTAAAATACCTGATAAATTGTTTATGCACTTTTCAATAGATTTCTTTACCAGATCTGCCACCCAGTTACAATAATATTCACCATTAATAATTTTCGTTAATTCCCAATCACATAAACCGGTATACTTCCCCAACATGTCTCCAAGTCCTGCCTGAAGCATACTCAATGGGGCTTTTTTTAGAATATCAATATCAGCTATGATAGCCTGAGGAGTGGTAACTTCAAAGGTTTTTTTCAGATTCCCCACAATTAAGGGAGATACAAAGGAGGAATAACCATCCATAGATGGGGCTGTAGCTACAATGATATAGGGAATATGTAGTTTATAACTAACATATTTTGATAAATCATTTAACGTTCCTGAACCAACTGCAATAATCATATCAGTATCTTTATTTAGATGAATTAAAAGTTCTCCAATTGCTCTTTCATCAGCAACTAAAGGCTTTTCTCTTTGAAAAATATGTACTGATAGATTAAATCCATGCTCTCTTAAAAGCTTCTCAACTTTCTCCCCAACTACTCTATAAGTATTTTCATCAGCCACCAGAAATAGATTTTGGCATCGATATTTTGCTAATAAACCAGGTATCCTCTTGATTACATCTTTACCAATAATAATATCAGCAATGCCTGCATAATGGATCTTCCCACAGGTACATTTAATATTTGTATTTATTAAATTTTCAATTTTATATTCTTTTGCTTTAGCCATAGTCACCCTCTCTTGATTCTTTTTTAGGAAGTTACCTTTTTTGTCTCATAGCTATTGATATTTTACTGTATTAAATTCTCCATAATTTTTATCTGAAATATGTTAGGCCAGAATTTACCGGTAACAAATAAATAGCCTTTATCTTCATCATAGGCAATACCATTTAAAACATCAATATCCTGAGAGTTATTTATCTCTATATTGTCTAAAATACTTCCCAAGTCAAGCCAGTTAGTCACTTCTCCTGATTCAGGATTAATAATAGCAATCTGTTCTGTCTGCCAGATATTAGCGAAAATTTTATCTTTGATATACTCCAGTTCATTTATAAAACGCACCGGGGTCTTCTGAAAATATACTGTAACCTGTTTCACTTCCTCCATGGTACAAGGATCTACAAAATGAAGCACCGGACTTCCATCACTAATAATAAGGTGTTTTCCATCATGTGTAATTCCCCAACCCTCATGAGAATAAGAAAATGTATCTATCAGTTGAAAGGTTTCCTGATCATAGATAAATCCTGTCTGCTCTTTCCAGGTTAACTGATAAATCCTATCCTTTAAAATGGCAATACCTTCTCCAAAATAATCATTTGGTAAATCATATTTTTGTAATACGTTTCCGGTTTGTATTTCTACTTTCCGCAGAGAAGACCTGCCATAAAGCCCTGTACTTTCATAAAAATAATTACCTTTCCATACTAATCCTTGGGTAAAAGCTGCATTATCGTGAGGAAAAATATCAATTATTCTATATTGATTTTCGGGAAAACCAGAATTTTCATTACTTAAGCAGCTTTGAGCAGAAAAAAGCAAAAGTAAGAATAGATTTATCAGTAATAACAAATTTTTAAAATTCAAATTAAAAAAATCATTCTTCAATAAAGAAGATTTTTTTCTGAATTTTAACATAAAATTATAATAAGAAACCTTTAAATTTTCTATTTTTTTGCCTCATCATCTTTTTTTTGTTCTAAACCACACAGATGACAGATGCCAACCACTTTCTTGACATCCAGTACAAAAGAAATTCCCTTACCTGGCTCATCCAAACATAACTCCTCCTGGATCGCTTTTAATACCTGATTGGTCTTGTTGTTGTTAACCAGAGTAAAGACAATTTCTTTTTCTGGCTCAATAGGAATTCCAAAAATTTTTCCACTTTCATGTACTCCGGCACCACGTCCTAATAGAATGGTACCACCTTCAGCTCCAGCTTTTTTAGAAGTCTGAATAACATCCGTAGCATATCCTTTACTGACGATAGTCACAATTAAATCAAATTTAATATTTATTTCAGCCATATTTCTCCTCCATTATCTTTACTATATTTAATAGGTCTATTCCTATAGGGATTCTGTTAATATCTATAAAGTTGAATTATATTCTAATCATGTTGATGGTAAAAGTTTAAAGTATTTCTTAGAAATAACATCTCGATGTACATACACTATGTACACTTTTTATTTAGCCCAAAATCGCTTTTTCAAATTATTCCTTATTTCTTTTCTTGGAATGATAAAGATAACAGATTTCAGCAACTTTATCCATATCTAAAGTAAATAGCAAGCCTTCCTTGGAATCATCCAAAAATATTTTTTTCTGAATTGTTCTTATAATATCGTTAACTTTACCTTTTTCTATTAGCTTGAATAGCATCTCTTTTTCTATTTCTTCTGGAAAGGTCACTACTTCGTTGTAAACATCAACTTTGCTATATGACTCTTGACTGCTATTATCTCCTTTGAATTCAACATTTTTAAAATATTGTACAATATCTGCCATATATTCTTTTTTAGCAAATACTCCCAGTAAAACAAATTCCTTTTCTTTTTCTTTTTCAGCATTTATCCTAGCTTGTTCCTTAGCTTTGGCTTCTGCCTTACTGTATAATATACCCAATACAAGGATAGAAAATATGGGAACCATAGCCACCAGAGCAATCATTCCAAAAGCATCAGTTAGAGGATCACTGCCCAAAATGACAGTTGAACTCCCAACAGTTAGTGATAAAAGAAAGGTAGCAATCATAGGTCCGGTAACTACACCTCCGGAATCAAAAGCAATAGAAACAAAAATAGGGCTAACAAACCACATAACAATCAATATTATTAAATATCCCGGTAAAACAAAATACCATAGAGATATATTATTTATCATTCTGAGCATTGATAAAGCCACCGCCACAGCAACACCAAAAGATAGAAAATAGAGTATAATTTTCCTATTAATAGAGCCGGCTGTTACTTTTTCAACCTCAATAATCAATACCTGAATCGCCGGCTCAGCAATGGTAACCACAAATCCCAATACAAATCCAATAGGAATAAGAATCCAATTATAGGTCAACTGCCCCAGTGTCTGGCCTATTAAGTCACCCATATAAATGAAACCAATATCTACCCCACTCAAAAATAAAACAAGTCCTACAAAAGTAAGAAATAATCCTCTTAAAACTATCACAAACTGTGCCCTGGGTAATTTTATTTTTATAAATTGAAATATAATAAATATAATTAAAAGGGGCAACAGGGCGAATAGTACTTCTACTGTTTTGTTTATTATAATATCTATAAATATTTGCATCAGAATATCATTCCTAAAATCAATACTGACAAAATAGGTCCGACAGACGCTAAGCCTACAAAACCAAAACTATCCCCAGAGGTAGTTTTTGCACCACTTACGGAAGACATTCCTACTCCAAAGGCAAGAATGAATGGAACTGTCATAGGACCTGTTGTAACACCGCTGGCATCAAAAGCAACTGCAAAATAATTTGGTGAAGAGAATATGGCTAATAGAAAAACTAAAATATAGCTACCTAATAATATGATTCGCAAAGATATTTTATAAATAATTCTAACCAACGATAGGGCAAGAAATATCCCTAATCCTAAGGATACAGTAATCATTAAAAGACTTTTGGGAATCTCTCCATTTGAAACATCCCTTACCTGATCTGCAAGAACCTGTAAACCAGGTTCAGAGATAGTAACAGCAAATCCTAAGGTAATACCAAGACCAATTAATAGCCATAGATTCTCGTTCTTCATTAAAAAAACACCAAATTCCTCACCTATAGGCAAAAGACTATATCGCACACCAATAAGAAACAAAATAAAACCAGAAAAGGTTAAAACAACCCCAAAAAGAAAAATCATAAATTCCCTTATTGGTAATCGAATAATGGTAAATTGTAAAAGAAATACTGCGATAGTTATGGGTAAGATAGCCTGCAGTACTTCTATGATTGTTTCTTTAAAATTCACAAATTTTCCTCCTATCTTTCAAGTAAAGTCTTCCTGTAAAACCTAGCGATAGATGCAAATTTAAAAATACCTTACAAGACCATTGATTCAACTATATAAAGAAAAATTATTATCAATATACCAAGAGGTATGATCACCATCCATGGATTTACCTTTAAGTACTCCGGAAAAGTAATCTCACCAAACCAGCCTATCTTCAGAAATTTTTCCAATCCTGGATATAAATGGGCAAAAATACCTGACCCGATTAGAATACCCACTAAACCTCCGAATAATGCATCTAAATTCCCCTGACCGATTGCAGCTGATATGGTTCCCGGACAATATCCCAATAATGCAAACCCTACTCCGAATATCGAACCTCCAACTACAGTCATTCCGATAGAGCCTGGTTTCGGGTGCAGTTCCACCATTCCCATTTCTTTCATCAGATAAATGCCAACCATTCCTACTACAATTGCTGACAACATTATTTTAATTACCGTAAAATCTTTTAAAAGCAATTGTCCCATAATAACATCATATTTAGCTACTCCTCCTTTTTGCAGTAAAAACCCGAAAAAAAATCCCATAACAAGACCAAGGAATAGCTGTGTCTTCTTCTGAGAGTGTAATTTCTTTAGCATCTCTATCCTCCCAGCCCATAGTATATAAGTTGTGCAGTACCTACTCCAGCAATAAAGAATAATATTACAGCAATCCAACTACTAACTGCCAGCTGCATAGTACCGCTGATACCATGACCACTGGTACATCCGCCGGCCCATCTGGCTCCGATCCCCAGAACAATACCACCAATCAATGCGGTGAAAAAGCGGGGTAAAAATGCTATGCCAAAACGCGCCATCCAAAGAGAAGGAATCAGTCTTAAGACAAAATCGCCTGAAAGCATTGCTGAAACAAGAGAACCAGCAATGATACCTAAAACAAACATCCACTCCCAATCAACCACAGCAGGAAATTTTTGATAATATGGATTTTTTGCTACAGACTTTCCCGTTATAACCTGTTCTATCATACCACTGGTTCTGGAAAAAGCAGTAGAGCAGCCAATAGGTTTATTGGAAAGCAAAAAAGTAAACCAGCTTAACAAGCCAATCCCTGCTCCTACTAAATAAGGTGACCAAATTTTCAATGTTAAAAAATCCATTGAATATCTCCTTTTATTGCTTTTTTGAATTATTTTCTATGTATCTTCCAACGATAAGGAAAACTTCCCCATTTATTAATTGTTTCTCTGTTTTCTCCAAACTCTCCCATTCCGGTCATTCCGCCGGCAACATTTACCAGCTGTTCAAATCCTCGCTGTAACAGTAGAGAAATTGCCAGGGTTGAACGGTGACCGGTGCTACATACTACATAATACTTTTCTTCTGTATCTAATTCTTTGTACCTTTCCCTCAAATCAGGAGCAGATATATTAATCGCACCTTCTATATGTTTATCTTTAAATTCAGATGCTGCCCGAACATCCAGTATTTTAACATCATCTTCTTCCCGTAAAGATTCCAGTTCCGGGGAAGAAACCTGCAGCACATGACGGCTTGGTAGCCCATCTTTAGCCCATTCAAACATTCCGCCTTCCAGGAAGCCATAAGCATTATCCAAACCTACTCTCTGAAGCCATACCGCTACTTCTTCTGCAGAAACTCTATCAGGTGTTACTAACAGAATCTGCTTTTCGGGGGGAATAACCCAACCGGCAAAAGTCGGGAAATTTCCGTCATAAGTAATGCCATATGAGTTTATAATGTGCTGCCCTTCAAAGGCATCATAACTTCGACAATCCAGGACCACATATTTCACTGATTCTGCCAGCTTTCCAAATTCTATTGGTGACAAAGCCTTTATAGGGTTCATTTTTCGTACTAATTTTGGACCTTTCCGGTTAATTTCACTGCAACGGCTAAAATGGTCCGGTGCCGGTGGCATGTCATTGGTCAAAGAAGTAATAAACTCCTTTTCTGAATTAATCTGTAATGCTTCATTGTATTTCTTTTCATAACCAATCGTACTTCTTCTTTTTGCCCCCATAGCTCTCCCGCAAAGAGAACCGGCTCCATGTGCCGGCAGCACTTCACAAAAATCAGGCAACTCCTTAAATTTTTTAAGACTGTTAAATAGTTTTGAGGCTAATTCCTCTGCTCTACCAGGGAATAAATCCGGTCTTCCTACATCACCTACAAACATGGTATCACCACTGAAAAGAACCACCGGATCTTTACCTCTGGAATTATCAGTAACTACATAAGCAATATGTTCCGGTGTATGTCCCGGAGTTTCTAATACTCTGATTGAAACATTGTCAATTTGGAATTCATCTCCTTCTTTTAATACCTGATGTTCAAACTGACAATCTGCAGAAGCCGGTGCATATATTTTAGCCCCTGTTTTCTCTGCAAGATCCATATGACCTGAAATAAAATCAGCATGCAGATGTGTTTCTAAAATATGGGTTATTTTAAAACCCATATCCTTTGCAGCAGTGATATATCTATCCACATCACGACTGGGATCAACAATTGCACAATTTTCCTCTCCACCTAACAAATAAGAACTGTGAGCAATTTTTGGTATATAAAACTGTTCAATATACATAAATATCATATCCTCCTTAATTAAATAATCGTAAATTAGAAATAAAAAAAATAAAAAATAAAAGTAACAACTACTAAAAACAACAAAGTCATGATGCCCCCTGCTTTTAAGTAATCAGAGTTTTCATAACTTCCGGCAGTTATCAGCATAGCATTAACCTGATGAGTAGGCAATATAAAAGAATTAGCCGCACATACTGCAACTAATAATACCAGGGGTCTGGCATCCATATTTATCAACAATGATAAGTTTATAATCAAGGGCACCAGAACAACTGTAGAAGCAACATTTGACATAAACAAGGAAAACAAAGTGGAAAGAAGTGCGATTGAAAAAATAATCATGACAGGATGTTTCCCCTGTATAATTAACATTGCTTTTTCAGCCAGAAAAGCAGCTGTCCCGGTCTTTTCCATAGCGATACCCAATGGAATTAAACCGGCAATTAAAAATACTACTTTCCAGTCAATTGCCTGATAAAACTCTTCAATATTTAATACTCCGGTTAATACCATAGCAACCGCACTGGTAAGAAGTGAAATAGAAAGGGGGTAACCGGCAAGAGCTAAACCAATCCCTGCAGCAAAGCAGGTTATAGCCAATAATGATTTTTCTTTTTTCTCACTTTCTGTTTTGATAGATGTTAAAACTATAATCTGCCCTGTTTCTTTTAAATGATTAATATTTTTCCATAACCCATGAAAAATTAGAATATCCCCTGCTACCAGCGTCCTATCAGAAAAGTTTCCCCGTACTGCTTTCCCCTGGCTGAAAATCATGATTGGTTCAATATGAAAATTTTTTCTGATAGCTAACTGGCGTATATTTTTTCCGACAAATTCAGACCTGGGCGGAATAATTGATTCAATAAATCCAGCTTTTTGGGGATTTTGAATATCAGGAAAAATATCTGACTTTTCAATTAATTGCAAATGATAAAAATCTGCAAATTCTTTTACTCTCTCTTCATTTCCCAGTAATGCCACTTTTTGACCTGGTTTAAAGTGAGTTTCTCTCCAGGGGGCATATTCTATGTCTTTTTCTATTGATAAAGCCAGCATATTTAACTGATACTTTTCCCATATTCCGGCGGCTTCAGGAGTGTTATTAACCAACTTGCTATCTGCAGGAATAAGGTAATGACTTATCTTATTGGGTAATTGCCAGGATTCTATTAACATTTCCTGCTCAGGTTTGACTATTTTGATATCCCTTTTTGGTAATATATAAAAGCCTGAGAAGTAAAAGTATAAAATACCAGTCAATAATAGTAAAAGTCCAATCGGGGTTACACTAAAAAGGTTATACGGTTCCAAATTTGCGTTTCTTAAGAAATCATTTAAAATAATTAGGGGCCCAGAAGCTACCATAGTAAGCGTACCACCTAAGATAGCGGCAAAACCCATGGGCATAATTAGTTCTGAAGGATGATAATTTTCCTTTTTAGCTATGACAATTATAGCCGGTAAAAATAGAGCTGCTGCACCTATATTTTGCATAAAAGCCGATAATAAGCCAACAGAAAGAGATACCAGAAAAACTAACTTTCGTTTGCTTCCAGAAACAATTTTTAAAATCCAACTGGAAAACTGTTCCATAATTCCAGTTTTAGAAATCCCAAAACCCATTACCATAACAGCAATCATGGCTAGGACTGCATTACTGGAAAAACCAGAAATAGCCTCTAACGGCTTTAATACACCAGACCAACCAAGGGCTAACATACATAAAATTGCTACCAGGTCTATTCGGAAGAAATTTAAAATAAACAGAAAAACCGTTGCCCCTAAAATTACCATAACAATAGCTTGTTGAGTCAGCATGGCTTTTCTCCTATGGAATGGTTTATCTTATTAACAATTAATAATGTAAATACAGAGTATTGCTTTTAGTCTTCTTTTTTTAATTCTTTAACTCTCTGGATATATTTTTCCATATCGAATTTTCTTTTCAAACCATTGTCGTTCATATAGCGAACCTTGCCATAAATGGGTCGCTCTTTCCAGGCTCGATCGTGTAATCCAAAACACCAGGCAATTCCAGTATAACCATTGGGGTCACGTCCATCCAATTCATATTTATTGTTCAGATACAAGCATCTCTGAAAAGCCTCCTGGGGCGTCGGACTCCATTCCAATATCTTTTTTGCCCAATACATACGCATATATCCATGCATCTTTCCGGTAATCATCATCTCCTGCTGTGCGGTATTCCAGTAAAAGTCATGTGTTAGGGCGTGTTTCAATTCTGCCAGAGAATAAACAACTGTTCTAGTATCCTTCTGATGTTTTTCTAAGGTACTCTTAGCCCACCTTGGTAAACCTTTAAATTGATCGTAATGGTCATTATAAAAAACATGATTAATTGCTAACTCTCTTCTTGCTATTAATTCTTCCAGATATACTCGATAAGCTTCAGCAGGTGCTTTCGCTTTTAGCTTAAGAGCTATATAAAGAGGAGATATTTGACCAAAATGAAGATAAGGACTCATTTGAGATAAAAAATCCCGGGAGGGATCATTTCGCAAAGTACCAAAACGGTATACCTTTTCACTGACAAATTTATCCAGTAGATTCTCAGCTTTGCTTTCCCCTCCTTGAAAAATAAGGGAGGGAGGAACTGAATTATCTATAGATAATTGATTGATGCTTTCCTTTAAATCATCTATCGGAAATGAGGCTATTCTCAAATCAAGAGATGATTGCACAGGCTCACTCATATCCATTGGCCTGAGATAATTTACTAATAAACGCTGAATCTTTTTCCGAAACGAAGCTGCATTGAACTCCTCCTTACTAGAAGCGCTTTCTACCGGAATCACCACATCGCTTTCTACCTGGATCATAAGACAGGGCAACTCTCGAGCATATTTTTCGCGCCATTCAGTATGAAAACGCAGGTAGCCACAATCGGTAATAACCATTCCTGCCTCTTTAGCCAGATAGGTTAAACTGGAAAGCCTATTAATATCTTGATAACAAATTATCATATTGATTCCCATACTGTTTAGCTTTTGCTTTACCCCTTGTAACCCTTCTAACATAAAATAATAATGTCGTAAGTTGGCATCTGGAAAATCTGTTGTTATTTCAAAATAAACTAACAGAGGCAAAGAGCGTTTATTCGCTATCCTGATAGCAGTTTCTAAGGCTTGATTATATTTCACACGTTGAGAAGCCTGCATCCAATAGATAATATATTTGCCTTCTTGCTCATGCTTTTCATTAAGATAGGAAATCCTGTCTTCCTGAATCATCTCTATCTCACCTCAATTCCTAAAAATAATTAAATAACTTATTTATTATCTACTTCTACCATGTTCTTCAGCTTGGTGAATATCGCATTTACATTGTGAATGGCCTTAAGAAATTTAAAAAAGTAGTATTATGGCAAAATTACAATATATAAAATTAAGAATTTGTGCCTTTTTATACATTCTATCATAAAATAATTATAATAAAGCAAAATTAAAGAAGGCTATCTTTAATTACTTTCTTTATAATCTCTACAGCCTTTCCCGCATCTTCTCTGGAAATTTGGCGATTGGTTACCAGACGAATCTTAGAGGGAGGTACAGGTGATACCAATAATCCTTTCTCTTTTAATAATGCTGATAGTCTGATTGCAGACACTTTTGTTTGACTGATATCACAGTACACCATATTGGTTTGTACCGTGTTTAAATCAATTTGAAGGCTATTAACCTTCATTAACTCCTCGGCAATATATCTGGCATTGACATGGTCCTCTGTCAGGCGATCAACCATTTTTTCTAATGCCACAATTCCTGCTGCTGCTAATACTCCAGCCTGTCTCATGCCACCGCCTAACATTTTTCTTACTTTTCTGGCTCTCTCAATGAAGGTTCTGCTCCCAACAAGTACCGAGCCTACCGGAGCACTGAGACCTTTCGAGAGGCAGAACATAACTGAATCAGCATTCTTAACCAATTCTTTTGCCTCTATCCCCAGAGCAACTGCGGCATTAAAGATGCGGGCACCGTCGATATGCACTTTCAGTCCCTGCCGATGGGCAAAACGGATAATATCATCGGTCAGCCCGGCTGAATAGATTGTTCCCCCGCCCCGGTTATGGGTATTTTCAATGCACAATAAAGTCGTCACGGGAAAATGAATATTCTGAGGTCTTAACGCCTCCTGAATCTTTCCTATGCTCATAATGCCGGCTTTGCCTCTCACCATTCTGGGTGACAGGCCGGCCAGCGTGGCATACCCGCCTGCCTCATAATAATAGGTATGGGATTCTGCCTCCAGTATCACCTCATCCCCGGGACGCGTATGGCTCATCAGGGCGCAGAGATTTCCCATCGTACCACTTGCTACAAAAAGAGCCGCTTCTTTCCCTAATTTATCTGCAGACATTTCTTCCAGTCGATTGACAGTCGGATCCTCTCCAAAAACGTCATCTCCCAGCGGTGCATGCCGCATGGCCTCCAGCATTTCTTCGGTAGGTAATGTCTGGGTATCGCTTCTTAAATTTATGATCATTCCTGAACTGCTCCTTTCTCTCTTCCTTCTTTTGATTTCTTCTATTCATATTCATTTATCATACCTTATTTCCTCTATTTTAAAAACCATTTTATCCTATTTCCTGACGAACCTTTTTCATTTTCTCAGAACGTTGCATCGAAAGGATGGAAATAAAAAATGCCCTGTTCTATTTCTGTAAAAAAATAGAAAGGGCATTTAAACTTGCTGAACCGGAGAGCAATAAGAGTACTCTTATTCTTTAACGCAGGCTCTGCAGGCTGAACATCTGATTATCCAATTCCGGATTCAGTTCAATCTGATTGATGATAAACTGGGTATAGGTCTCTTTACGTAATTTATTCTCCATAATGGATTGCACCGGCAGCCAGCGGTCCTGGATCTCTTTAATTTCCTGTGCCTCGCTGACTTTCAACAACCTGCCGCTTTCGGCATAAAGTTCCTCTTTTAAACCGACAAAATGTTCTTTATCGATCCAGGTCACCCTGCGGTAATAGGATACTTTCTTTCCGGGCACAGCCACCGCTTCCAGGACATAGCAGGGACGGTCACTAAACGTATCGTCTTCTAATAGAGTAAAAGTGTATAGTTCAGTCAGCTTGTCAGATTCCATCATCTCCTGGTAAGAGAAATCACTGCCCATAAAGCCCTGTTCCAGCATATGACCCGAAATTTTCACAACATCCTCTGCATCCGGGAAAAACATCCAGAGGTTATCCTCACGTTTCAAATATTTAGTACCGCGGTCAGCAGGATTGGTAAATTCCACCAGGGCATCCTTCTCCAGGGAATACATGACCATAGTCTTTTCAATTCTTCTGCCGCCCTGGCTGATAACCATGGTTGCCTCTACACGGGCTGAGTGGATATATTCATTATCGTCTCTTTTTTCCATGATTTCTTCGGCGGTCATTTGGGCTGATGCTGTCATTGTCAAAAATCCGAACAGGCAAATGAACAATAATGTCATCAGGTTACGCTTATTGATTTTTTTCATCCCTAAATCTCCTTTTTCTCCTTATTTTTTAGCGCAATGCTTCATTGGGTTCCAGACGGGCAGCCATCCTGGCCGGAATGATACAGGCAATGGTCACCACCACAATGCCCAGGATAAACGGAAAGATTAAATTTTCCAAGCTGAAAGAGGTATAAAAAACCGGTTCAAATAAAAATTCCGAAGACATTCCCTCCATGGCTTCCTCATAATTCAAGCCCACAACGGAGAATATCTTGGTAATGATACCGCCGATAACCACGCCGATAACGCTTCCCCAAAACCCGATAATAACGCCTTCCATGGCAAAAAGGTACAGTATTTCACGGGCCTTTAAACCCAGTGCACTCATCATGCCGATTTCACGTTTTCGTTCATTGACAATCATAATCAGGGTATTGACCAGCACAAAACAGGCCAGCATAAGAATAAAAATATAAATAAAATTGTAAATGACTGTGGCAAGGCTGAATATTTCAATCAAATCATAATCCCGATTCCAGAACTGCAGTGTATATTTTCCCGACGAATCATGGGCTGCCAGCCATTCTTCCATACGGGGTAAGACGGAATCAGCCTCCCGGTAATGAGGCGTAATGACCAGCAGCTCGGTTACTTCACCGGGCATCTCCAGAATAGCCTGTGCCTGGTCCAGAGGCAGAAAAAACAAATTATCATTTAACATATCCAGGTTGCTTTCCAGTCTTCCCACCACCTGAAAGGTCGAAGCCTGGAGAGAATCAAAGGCCGTGGTGTACAGGAAAGTCACCTTGCCCCCCACCTGTTGTCCAATCTCATTCAACAGGCCGGCACCCATTACAATTTCCCTTTCCCCGGTCTTGACCATTCGTCCCTCGGTAATCATCTGATCGATTTTAATAAATCGTACCTCTTCTTCCGGGATGACTCCCCAGCCCTGCATGGCCACCAGATCATCCTCCAGGCTGACCATGGCACCAAACTTAAGCCGCGGGACCACCTGTTCGACGCCCTCAATCTGTTTCAGACTTTCAGCCATCCCTGTATACCCTTCATTATCAAAGCCATTAACCGTATAATTGAGAGACATCAGGTGTTCTTTAACCTGGTATTCCTGATCAATCATGCGGATATGACCGGCTTTGTAATAGATATGATTTTCAAAGGTCGTGGCCAGCATTCCACTGATCAAGCCACGCATAAAGACCACCATGATTACGGCAATGGCAATGGCAACAATGGAAACGATGGTTCTTGCCCGGGACCTTGAAAGATTTTTATTCGCCAGATTCCATAAAAAGTTCATTTTCTTCCCTCCTTCATCCTATCGATGATAGATCGCTTCCACCGGATCTTTATGAGCTGCCCAGTAAGCCGGAAAAATGCTGGACAGAAGGGCTACAAAAATCCCGAGGAAAAAGATATAGTAAAAAGTAGAACCATTCCAGGTTCCATAGATCCGGTCTAAAATCGGTATGCCATAAGCGGACATATCAGCGCCCATGAATCTGAAGCTGATCCCGTTTTTGACCACCCAGTTCACCCCGACTAAACCCAGAAGACACCCGATAAATCCACCGAACACTCCGATACCGGTCGCCTCCACCATAAAGACAAACACAATTTCCCACTCCTTCATGCCCAGGGCTTTCATCATACCGATTTCAGACGTCCTTTCCAGGCCTGAAAGGATAATGTTGTTAATGATGCCCACCATGCCGATCAACAGAACCACAGACAAAATTGCCCCGATGCCGCTCTTTTTTGCCACTGCCAGGGCAATGACATTTGCTGCCGATTCCCGCCAGGTATAGGATTGCAGTGGCAGACCTTTCTGCCGGAAATATCCTTCCAATGACTGGATAGAGGTTTCTTCCTCTCCTGAGGCTGTCTTCAGGGAAAGCATGGTAATATGGTCCTCAACATTTAATCGCTCCTGGGCCAGCTCCAGGGGCACCAGTACCATGCGATTATTCATCACCGGATTAAGGGTTTTTACTATCCCCCCGATTTCCACATCAATGGTGTTAAAGGTATCCTCTTTGGTCCGGACTAATAGAATGACGTAATCATTGATCGTCAAATCCAACAGCCTGGCCATCTGCTCTCCGATTACGGCCCGAAATTCTTCTAGTGCAGACATGGATCCCTCAATAAAATAATCCTGGGTTTCAAAAACCTGATTGTAATTTTCAGGAACCACTCCTACACCAATGACTCTCATTTCATCAATCCCGTTATTGAGATTAGCGGAGAACCGGAGCTCCGGAGAAAGGCCGATGACCCCTTCCGTTTGCCTCAGATCACTCCCCAGCTCGCTGTCCCACTCAATGAGATGCTCCAGGGGAAGCTCATCCCTGTCCTCCCAGTATTCAGGATGGGCTATCTGAATATTCCCGGTTTCAAAGTGTTTGATGTTGTCAATGGACATCTCTTCCATGCCGTTCATCATGGACTCCATGAAGAGGTATCCAAAAAAAGCAAAGGCAATGACCAGTATGGTAATGATATTCCGTCTTTTCTGCCGGGACAGGTTTTTTAAACCAAGTTTGATGCTGAACATGGTTTACTCCTTTCTTAGATCAACCTTTTTATCAACCGAAATCATGCCATCTTTCAGGTTGATCAATCTCCTGGCATATTCCATGATCTGCGGATCATGGGTTGAAAAAATAAATGTCGTGCCCAGTTCCCGGTTCATCTTCACCATATTTTGAATTACATCCTGGGCTGTCTCCGAATCCAGGTTGGCAGTCGGCTCATCAGCCAGGATAATCTTGGGTTCTTTGACCAGCGCCCTGGCAATGGCGACCCGCTGCTTTTCTCCCCCGGATAACTCGTTGGGCCTGCGATTCTCCAGCCCTTTCAATCCGACCTCGGCCAGCATGTCGAGTACCTTTTCCCGCATCTCTTTTTCCGCCAGTCTGCCGATCAGGCGAATGGCAAATTCCACGTTTTCATAGGCAGTCAAGACCGGTATCAGGTTATAGCTCTGAAAGATAAAACCGATATTGAAACGCCGGGTCATGGCTAATTCTTTCCGGGAGAGATCACTGATCTTATTTCCATTCAAGTGGATTTCCCCTTCTGTAGGGGTGTCCAGACAGCCAATCATATTCAGCAGGGTCGTTTTGCCCGAACCGGATGGTCCGAAGATGGTGGTAAATTCGCCCTCCTCTACCACCATATCGATTCCCCTTAAGGCGGGCACCTTGATCTTTCCCTGCTGATAGATTTTCTTAACCTTCTTCAGTTCCAGTAAAGGCATTCCTCTTTACCTCCTTTGCCCTTTCATCGTCTACTCATAACACCTGATTTCTTTTTTCTTTTAAATTTTAGGTGATAAAATAATACCTTCATCCATAAACTTTTTCAATATTTACCGATGATAGATTGCTTCCACCGGATCCTTATGGGCTGCCCAGTAAGCCGGAAATATACTGGAAAGGATCGCCACAAACACGCTCAGCAGAAAGATATAACTGAAAGTAGGCCAATTCCAGTTCCCATAAATACGATCAATAATAGGGATACCGTATTTCGACCAGTCGCCATAAAAGGCAAAGTAAAATCCCCGATTGACCAGATAGCTTACGCCAACTATACCCATCAGGCATCCGGCTAATCCTCCCAGTATACCGATACCGGCTGACTCCACCATGAAGACAAACACAATTTCCCACTCCCTCATACCCAGGGCTTTCATCATGCCGATTTCCGACTTCCTCTCCAGTGATGAAAGCACAATATTATTAATGATTCCCACGATTCCGATGAGCAGAACCACCGACATCATGGCAGCCACGGCTTGTTTTTCCACTCTGCTGTAGGCAATCATATCCTGCGCGGAATCCCGCCAGGAATAAGCCTCCAGTGGTAAATTTTCGGCCTGCAAACTGTTGTTTATAGACTGAATAAGCTGGTCTTCCCGGTCAGTGGACGTCTTCAGGGAAAATGTGGTAATGCCATTTCCGGCATTCAAGCGCTCCTGTGCCAGTTCCAGGGGAACAAAAACCGTGCTGTTATTGACCATGGGATTGAGGGTATTGACAATTCCCCCGATTTCCACATCAATGGTGTTAAAGGTATCTTCTCTGGTGCGGATTAACAGAATGATATAGTCATTTATTTCCAGATCCATAAGCTCGGCCAGCTTCTTTCCGATCACTGCCTGATTTTGATCTAATACAGACATGGCACCTTCTGTAAAATAATCGTGGGTTTGAAAAACATCCTGGTATTTTCCCGGTGCAATTCCCAGACCGATGACCCCCATTTCATCAACCCCGTTATTGAGATTGGCTGAAAATCGAAGCTCCGGGGAAATCCCGATGACACCTTCAATCTGCATCAGACGTTCCTCCAGTCCCTCGTTCCACACAATGAGATGTTCCAGGTGAAAATCTTCCCTTTCCTTCCAATACGCAGGATGGGCTATTTGGATATCACCGGTTTCAAAATTTCTGATATTGTCAACAGACATATCCAGCATGCCATTCATCAGTGATTCTATAAAAAGATACCCGAAAAAAGCAAAGCCGATGATCAATATGGTAATTATATTCCTTCTTTTTTGACGGGATAAATTTTTCAGACCAAGTCTAATACTAAACATATCTATCCTTTTATCTTTTTATAATATTAAACAAATTAATTTATTGCTTAATTATCTATTTATAAAATCACTTTGGTATTTTATTAATAAAACTTTCTAATAGAATATCATTGAAAAAATTGATTGCCCCTTCTTCGGCACCAAGAATCCTTTCAATAGCAAGCTGATAATTATTGTATTCTCTTTGCAGTTTTTGAAAATTATCAGGTTTTCCATTAATCTCCAATATTAATTTAGCAATTCTTTCAGTAAGTGCATTGCCTAATTCAAAAATCATCCTGGACGATTCAAGTGGATAGGGTGTATTGAAAATTTTTTCTTTTATTCCTTGTAGAACAATTTTATAGAACTCAGGTGCAATTATATCAGTATTTTTTTGATATATCTTATATCGAAAGTAGACATTTTTTTCATCACATAAAACTTTTAATAGGGTCTTTATTAATTGAATGTTTTCGAATTTTATTGCTGCTGCTTCAGAAAAAGATTTATTTAGTTTAGATATAGCGTCTAAATCATCCCTATCGACTATTTCTTCAATTTTAGTTATTATCTTTTGGCTTAACTCTTTAGTTAATTCATCCAGCAAGTCTTCCTTGGATTTAAAATAATAATAAAAGCTCCCTTTGGACAAGCCTACTTCCTTAATAATAGCCTCGACGGGGGTTTGTTCATAACCCTGCGTGAAGAAGAGCTTTCGGGCGGCTTTGAGGTATTCCGTTTTCCGTTCATGAGGTTTCTTGACCGTTCTCACGTGAACGAGGACCTCCAGTTGATTGATATCATTCATGGACTGACGGTCAGTCTTTTTCCTTTTATAACACAACGATCTATCCCTGTCAATAATCGTCAAGAAAAAAATTCAATCAATGAATGGGTCTGTCTTTTTAAATGGGGTCGAAAATTCGAACTGCAGCGAGGTATCTGATTTTAAAGGGAAAAGATGAATCAGGAAAAAGGATTTAATTTTCAGAAAGCGTTACCATGGAAATAAATTTCTCAGTCAGTTCGGGATCAAACTGGCTTCCCTGCCCCCTTTTTAATTCTTTAATCGCATCCTCTTTCTTCATAGCCTGGCGATAAGGCCTTTCATGGGTCATCGCCTGATAGGCATTCACAATATGGATAACCCTGGAAAGAAGCGGGATGTCCTTTCCTTTTAGTTTGTGAGGATAGCCCTGACCATCCCAGAATTCATGGTGGTATAAAATAGCATCAGCTATATTAATAAGTTCAGGAGTTGATCTAGCAATCCTATAACCAATCTCCGGGTGCTTTCTAATCTCTTCCCACTCCTCTTTGCTCAACCAACCTTTCTTAAGAATAATTTCTTCACTTACTGTAATCTTTCCTATATCACAAATTGTAGCTAGTAATTTTAAGCCATTTATTTCTTTCTTTCCTAATTTCAAAAACTTACCAAATTCAATGGCACACTCAATAAAACTACGGCGATATTCTGCTGTTTCATATTTCTTTTGTTGTAAAGCTTGCTCCAGAGAAGCAATCATAACACTCTCAGTTGTCTGTCTATCAATTATTTTATAGCGATACATTTCGCTTTCCGCTTCCCTTAGTACTGCATTGATATTTTCTGAGATATGTTCTTTGGTAGCAATTCCTATTGAGATACTGAGAGGCAATGTTAGAGTACTTTTTTTCTGACATACTTTTTTTATTCGATTGATAATGTCAATCCCTTTTTCCCTGGAAGTATGTGGCAGAATAACACTAAATTCGTCTCCACCCCATCGACTGATTATATCGCTCTTTCTAAAACATGAACGCAGAACAGTTGAAATCTTAAATAGAAGCTGATCACCATGTTGATGACCAAAAGTATCATTAATGAGCTTTAAATTATTAACATCACCAATAATAATGCTAATAGGTAGATTGCGACTATGATTCAATCTATGTAATTCTTCTTCAAAATAAGCACGGTTATAAAGTCCAGTTAATTTATCATGAAAACTAAGATATTTAATTTTATCTTCGTATTCCTTACGAGGGGTTATATCCAGTAGAATAGCATGAAAACCAATAAGCTCGCCTTTGTAATTCCTAATAGATGAACTATGAATCTCAACAGGAAGCAAGGATTGATCTTTTCGAATTAAATAATATTCTTGAGGGTATTTCATCTCTTTTAGCAGTAATTTTTGGGCATTAATCTTACTGTTTCCATTCCCTGGTATGTTAAGTAAGTGCCAGATAGTCTTTTTCTTTAATTCTTCAGCTGTATAACCCAGCATCTCGATACCTTTTTTATTGATAAAGGTTATATTACCTTCAATATCAGATTCAAACACTATTCCTGGCAGCATTTCAGTTAAATTACGAAATCTTTCTTCATTTGTTCTTACTTCTTCATGTGGGTATTTTTGTATCTTTCTTTTTGAAGTTGATTTCTTTTCTTGATCCTCCATACTCACTCCATTTCATAGATTAATGTTAATAATAAAAGGGGTATTAAGGAAATATTTATGTTAGTAAAATTATTAAGCAATATCACCTATTATTATTCCACAAAGTTAATCTTTTTAGTACTATTTCCAATAATTTTAACATATTTTTCTTTTTTTGCAGTTCTTGTTTTCCTGGTTTTTAGTTTTTCATTTTTATACCTTTTTATAGCTTCTTTTCTCAGTTCATCTGGCATCTTTTCAATAGCATATCGCAATGCAGTCCGTGGCATCTTTGCCTTATTCTGCTGAACATAATTAAAAACCTCTTTTTGATACATCTCACTGGTCGCCTTGAGTAACCATCCATATCCTTTTTGCACCATGTCATCCTGATCAAGCAATAACTGGTCACAGATATCAAAGATATCATTTAAAAAATATCCCTGTCTGGCTGGTATAATCAGGGATACAGATGCTGCTCTTTTTACCCAGCGATTCTCGGAAAAAGTCCATTCTTTTAATTTAACTATAAGTTCTGGAAACCTCATCAAGAAATCCCCCAGAGTATGATTACAAAAGGTGTCACACTTTGCCCAGTTGTTAATATATTTTTCCATCCAACCCTGAAATATTGTCCAGTCATCCCGTTCAAACTGTTCAGATATCCGAGGAAGCCAGGAACTGACAATATAGGCTTCTTCGCAGTAATCTGAAGCTAAAAAAAATTCACATAATTTAAATATCTCAGCCTTTTGTAAAATTTTCACTTCTGGCCAGAATTGATCGGCAATTCTGGTGACTGCTGCAGTCTTTACACCATAAACCTTGACTTCTTCCTTAAAAAATCGCCTGGAATTTTGCTGGGTCTTTTCATCGATATTCTCTTGTAACGTTTGTCTGATTCTACTGCTAATAGTATGCATTGATCTCCCTCTTTTTATTTTTTACCTGAAAATAGAACATTAACCTGAATGCAATCTCTTGATACGATTCAAAAAATGGCATTCTACCATCCTGCAGCCATGCAACCTTCGCCCTGAATTTCCTGCTTCTTTATTACTTCTTACAATTTTCGGTAACAGAACCTAATCACGCTTTTCAAAAAGTTACCCTTCATCTTTGCCATCATCCACTGTTCGGCGACCCGCTTGGTCAAAAAACCCATGGTAGGGAAAGAATGTGCCAGAAACAGGATACTGTACAGCTTGATTTTTTTCTGGATAATCAGTGCCCATTCATTTATCATTTCCCCTGAGCCATCACCAACAATAATTGCACCGAAAATCCTTCCCCAACCATTGGCAAATACCTTTACATATCCCTCTCTGACATTCTCGGCAATGGCAGCACCGTAATTCTCATATTTAGCTGTATATACCTGGTATTTAATACCTTTTTCTTTTAATTTTTCCTCTTTCATCCCTACCATAGAGACCTGCGGTTCAGTAAAAACAGTCCATGGAATGACATATTTTTTATATTTAAACAATCTCCAGGGGCTTACAGCGTTCATAATAGCAAACATTCCCTGGTGCATTGCTGCATGAGTTAATAGATTCTCTCCATTACAATCACCTACAGCATAAATATGCCTCCTGGTTGTCCTGTATTTATCATCCACCTTTATCCCAGCTTTTCCATATTCCACCCCGACATTTTCTAACTTCAGGGAACTAAAATCAAATCGCTTACCAGCAGCTACCAGGAGTTTTTCCGAAGAAATGCTAAGTCCATCTTCGGTCAAGAGTTTTATGCTACCGTATTCTTTTTTAATTTCAGTTATTTTTCTGGAATTATAAACTTCAATATCTTCTTTTTTAAAAATTTCTTCCAGGTAATCCCCGGTAGCTTTTTCCCCGTTCGGTATTAAAAAATCATCCATTTGAACAATGGTACATTTAGTTCCTAATCGATTGAATGCCTGTGCCATCTCACAGCCGATAGCCCCACCACCGATGATAATCATACTTTCCGGAAATTCAGTTAAATTGAAAATATTCTGGTTAGTAAGAATATCAATATCGGTTATGCCTTTAATGGGTGGAATCATGGGTTCAGCACCAACAGCAATAAATATTCTACGTCCAGTAATGTTCCTATTGCCAACTTTCACCGTATAGGCATTGACAAAACTTGCTTCTCCTTCACCCAAAATTAGGGTTACCTTATCAAGCATCTTCATATTCTTTTCTTCAGCAATGTATCCCAGATATTCATTAATCTTCTGAAAGGGGCTTTTTACTCCTGCTATTGAACCTTCTTCCAACCCCATTTCCTGTAACTTAACAAAAGAATGCCGATATTTGGCAATCCTGAGCAATGATTTACTAGGGATGCAACCTACATTCATGCATTCTCCGCCAATCTTATTCTTTTCAATACTGCAAACCTTCAAACCCATTTCGGCCCCCATAGCAGATACTGCCATTCCGGCTGGACCTAATCCGATGCAGATCAAATCAAAATCATATTTCATTGTTTTTCTCCGATTTACTAATTTTTCCTATTATACTATAAAAACATTAGCGTAACGAGCTTTCCTTTTTTTGTTATTGCCAGAAAATATGGTCACGAGCAATCTTATTCCTTTATGTAGTAAATAGTTGAAAGTGGGATAGTTTTTAATTCATAGTTCTAGTTTTAGAGAAAAACACATGGAAGAAATACAAGTTATCTCAAAGTGGGGACCTTTACTTGTGAGTTTAATTATGATATATTAGTCTTTTATACTAATCTCATTAATTGTTTGAACCATTTTTAAAGCAACTTCATTATTTACTTTCTTTGTATTTAAAATCTCTTCAGCTGCAATGTTTCCACCATAAAAATTCCTGTTGGCCTTTGAATCAGCATGAATAACTGAACCAGCTAGAGAAAAACCAGCATAGATGCCTTCACTGTAAGAATAAGAATAGATAGAATCATTAAGTGATACACTTGCCTGTAGTGAATCACCTAGAGGTCCCGGGGCAATTCTTATGTCTGCACCTATTTCAAAATCAGTCTTTTTAAAAACATTAACTCCTTCTGAATCCATCAATACCAAAACCAGAGTAATTTCCTGTATTCCTACCTGTAGACCTATAGAAGCTGTTTTAACTTCAATAAAAGCAGGTCCATACCATTCATTGTTATTTCTATCTCTTCTCAGAACAACGCCTTCCCCAAACATAACTCCAACACCCCATCCTATATTTACCAGTCTAGGATAGACAACTATGCCTTCTGCCATTCCTAATAATTGTTTAAAAGCTCTACCTTCTTCCTTTCGAATAGCCATTTCCTCCAATACGGCTATACTTCGTTCAATCTTAGTTTCATCTGCAGTCAATTGTGCTTGAACTGTACCCGCAATAGATATCACAAAAAACATGACCAGGCAAAATATAATTATCTTGTTATTTTTCATTTTTCACTCCTCCTTCTTTTATTATTTTATTATACTATAAAATCACTAATGCGTCGTGTGTATTGAGTATTAGAATGAATGTTCATAGACTACCTTGCAATGAAGTGCTATTATTACTGACAATGTAAAATTACAGACACTTCTATCCACATTTAAAGCACTTGCCGAAACCGCTCCCGTAACTTTTCTGATGAGTTTAGTTGAGCGCATTGCCGCTTTAGCACTTCATATCTCTTTATCAGTTTTAGTCTGGTTTGCTGCTAAAAACAAAAGAAAATGTTTCTGGTTTTATCCTCTTGCCTTGTTGCTTCATGCAGCAGTCAATGCAATTGCCGTAATTCTGTCAAGATATGTGTTAAGCATGTGGATTATTTTATTTGTGATTTATATAATGGCAGCTTTCTGTGTTGCAATTGCTATTAAGGTGTGGAAGAAATACTCTACATCAAATGTTAATAATGTAAAGACCATTAATCCGGGATCAGTTTTATCAATTATAATATTATTTGCTTTGATTATCAGTATAGCCGGGTGTTCCCAGAATGTTACTTTTTCCGGAAGTAAAACCAGTAATGATAATCAATTTTTGGTAGATTTTGATATTTTGAATACTACAGTAAACAGCGAAATGCTCTTGTTAGAAGGAGAAACAATTGAAACTACTATAGATATTAAAAAGGGTAAGGTAGATATTATGGTGGAAAATGAAAATGGTAAAGTTGCCTATCGGGGTAATGATGTTAGAAGTTGCAATTTTACTATTGAAATTGAAGAAGCAGGCACTCATACCTTTTCTGTTACAGGTTATAAGGCAAAGGGAGTTATCTACTTTAAGAAGTTAACTTCTATCTCTGAAAATGTTAGTATCTTGCCGGTTGAATTATTTGAGACCACTGATATCCAATAGCTTGCTTAGTGTTATAATTACAGCCAGGACAATCAGTATTTTAGTGATATGGTGAATAAAAATTCCTTGTACCATTATCCAATACTTAGTTGAAGTTGGTGCTGTTTATATATTAATCACCGTTTAGTCAATTACTTATGGGCATTTTTCTATCCTTTTTAATCGACCCTGATTATTTCATATTCATAGCTTATCTCTACATTATTTTTCACCATATTCCACACTGAGCAAATCATATCTGCAGATGTCTGAATAGCTTTTTCTATATCAGGAGCCTCAGCATCCTTTGATTTGAGTATAAAATGTAATAGTCGATAATTATTTCCTGATTATCCCTTAGGAGGTACTAAAGCATGAAGTTTAACCAGAGGATTATCATCAAGAGGTGGAGATCTATTCTAACGGAATATAAAAAGATTCTAAAGAAGACCTCATCCGGTTCCTTTCCATAAGTGATAGATCTCTGCCAAGCCTATCATATCAATAATAAGGAATCCTTCTATCCTAATTCATTTAATCCTGTCTGTGATCCCATCTACAATTTGAGCAATTTCTTAGTTAAGAATAAACACTTTAGAAAACATGGGAGATTAGGCTATATGACCCCTTATGAGAAGCTGGAAAAAGTTACCGAGTTATTAAGCTAGTACAATGGTTTTCTGTATTGTCATTATGATATTTACTTCCAAAAAATTGAAAAAGTTTTCATTTAAATTGAAATCCTTTTTCTTTGAATAATCGTATACAGCTATCAACTGCATCTGCATCATACAGAATACTTTTATTCCTGAAAATCTCATCTAAAGCAACTTCTATCCCCAGAGCAGGTCGGTAAGGACGATAGGAAGACATGGCTTCTACTACATCAGCAACAGCAATAATCCTTGCCTCAAGTAAAATATCTTCACCTTTTAATTTATTGGGATATCCAGAACCATCTAAACGTTCATGGTGTTGAAGAACAATTTTGGCTATGGGATAATTAAAATCTACTCCCTTTAAAATATCATATCCAATCTGGGGATGATTTTTGATTAAACTATATTCAATATCATTCAACTTTCCTGGTTTAGTCAATATTTCAGAAGGAATACCAATTTTCCCGATATCATGGATAAGAGAGGCAATACTTATACTCTCTATTTTTCCTATAGTTAATCCCAGTTCCCAAGCTATTAGCTGGGAGAGCTGGCTGACTCTATTCTGATGTCCAGCTGTATAAGGATCTCTGATCTCACTAATCCTGGCAATGGTATCAATTGCTCCATTGATAGTCTTTTGGAGTCGTAGCTGGTAATTTCTCAACTCAGTTATATCGATGGAAGCACAGGTGATTCCAATAATTTTTCCTTCTTCATCTTTTAATGGCTCTGTAACTAACTGGAAGTAGAAAGGCTTCCCCTTTATGGTAGTCCTTACCTCTTCCTTGCTTCCCTTACCACTGGTAAGTACCTTCATTTTTATTTCCCTAATACTTTTAGCATCATCAGCTGACAACATCTCTTCATCTCTTTTGCTTATAACCTCCTCTGCCTTAAATCCAGGATTTGGATTATAAATCCAGGTATAACGTAAATCTCTATCCTGGCTCCAGACTACAATAGGGGATTTACTTATGGCAACTCTGAGTCTTTCTTCGCTTTTTCGCAAAGCCTCTGTTATTCTTTCTTTCTCTATTCTGGTCTGGCTATTTCTGATTGCTTCAATGATAGCCATAGGCAATCGATGCATATGTTCTTTAATAACATAGTCATTAGCCCCGGCTTTCATACATGCTACAGCAGTTTCCTCATTTATAGAACCGGTTAGCATAATAAAAGGAAGTGATTCTGAAAAAGACCTGGTTATCTTTAAAGCACTCATTCCATCAAATAGAGGCATAGAATAGTCAGAAATGATAATATCAGGTTGAAAATCATTTAATGCTGCATGGAAATCTGTTTCAGTATCCACAACCATATCGATGAATTTAATACTTTCTTTTTTAATGACCCTTCTGGCTATTTCAGCATCTGATGGCATATCTTCTACAAAAAGTATTTTAATACACTTATTATTCATTTCATCACCTTCAAGAATATCTCATTCTCTTAAAATTATACCAGTTTATTTTTCAACAAAATCCTAAACCAGACTACTATTATTATTTAGACATTAAGGAATATTTTATTTTCTGCTTTAAAATTATACTATAAGGGCAGTGAAAAATAAAAAGTTGCCCCTTTATTTTCTTCTCCTTCAGCCCAGATCCTTCCTCCATGGCGGGAAATAATTCTTTTCACAATTGCCAGTCCTACACCGGTTCCTTCAAATTCTTCTTCCCGGTGCAGTCTCTGAAATACTCCAAATAATTTATCGGTATATTTTGGATTGAATCCAACTCCCAAATCCTTTAGAAAAAAGACTATTTCCTTGTTTACTTTTTTAAAACCAATTTCAATCTTTTTCCTTTCTGATTTTGAACTATATTTTAAGGCATTGCTAATCAGGTTCTGCCAAACCTGTTTCATTAGACCTGGGTCACATTTTATCAAGGGCATATCATGAACGATAAGATCAAATTCTTTTTTATCCTTCTCGGTAGCAATCACCTGATATATGGATTTCACTATATCATTCATATTAACGTCTATCAATTTTACTTTTGCTCGAGAGACACGGGAAAGATTAAGTAAATCAGTTATAAGCTGATCCATCTTTAAAGCATTTCCTCTGATTGTATTGATATGTCTTTTGCCCTCCTTATCCAATTTTTCTGCATAATCCTCCATCAGAAAATTGGAAAACCCATTAATTGCCCGCAGTGGTGCTCTTAAATCATGAGAAACAGAATAAGTAAAGGCTTCTAATTCCTGGTTGGCTTCTTCCAATTTTTTCCGTTCAGCTTTTAACTCAGCAGTAATTTCATTAAGGTCTTCCACCATATAAAGTAAAGCCTTCTGGCTTTTATCAAGCTTGCCGACATGCTCTTCCAGCTGAGCAGTCCTTTGATCTATCTGTTTTTCAAGTTCATCTTTTAATTTTCTTAATTCAGATTCAGCTTGTACCTGTTTGGTAACATCGACGATATTGCCATACAGACGTTTTGCTTTTCCATTTTCCATTTCAGCTTTCCCAATCGTCCGAACCCACTTCTTTATTCCGTCAGCAGATTTAAACTCCAGCACTAAATCATATGGTTCCCCTGTCTTAAGAGTTTTCTGAAAGGCAGTATCCAATTTCTCTCTTGCTGCAGGTAAATAAAAGGAACTGTCCACCTCGTAGCTGGATAATGGATTCTCTTTCTGGGAAACTCCATAAATTTCATATACCCCATCAGTACAATTTACTCTCCCGGTTTCCACATCATATTCCCAGCCGCCAATACTGGAAATACTCTCCATCTCATTTAATAATAATTGTTGCTTTCTAAAAATATCCAAGGTCTCCTTATGCTCCTGCACGCCAGCTTTCAAACTGCTGGTTCTTTTATTAATCTGTTTGCGCAAGATAAAGATAGAAGCCAGCAGAAAAATGAGAAATAAAGGGAAAAATACATGCAGGGCAATTATTAAAACCCTATTTAAAGAAATCTCCTCCATAATCTGAGGACTAAGCCATTTTAACCTAACACTATCATAAGTACCATCTGCAATCACGATTGAAAGTCCTTCATTCAAACGTTCTAGTAACTGAATATTTCCTTTCTGTACCGCAAAACAGAATTCATGGCGAAATTGGGGAATCTGCAAATCCAGTGCCTTAATATTATTTAATCCCATCTCATCCAGAAGACGAATCCCCATAATTCGCTGAGTCAGAACTGCGTCATAATTGCCCATGGAAAGATTTTGAAAAGCTTCTTCATAGGTATTCGTCACCGTAATATAACCAGATATATTCTCTCTTCTAGCAAACTCCTCTGCGCTGGAACCTCTCATAACTGCTACTGATTTACCTTTCAAATCTGCTAAGGAATGGATATCGTCTCTTTCGATTCGCACAAAGACAGCACCATGCAGGATCAAATAAGGCATGGTAAAATCATATAATACTTCTCTATCCTGGGTTCGACTTACCAGAGGCAGGGCATCAATCTTTCCTTCAGCCAGGTTCTTTCTTATCTGATTCCAAACACCTATCTTAATATCTACTTCCAATCCTACTGCAGCTGCTGTTTCTTTGAAAAGTTCTACTGAAAAACCGTCCGGATTACCATCATCATCTATGATACAGTAAGGAGGATAATTCAGTTCAGAAGCTATGGTGATGTTACTAGAAATATTACCAGTAGAATCTGCTATTTCTTTTATTTCAGAAGCATGACTGTAGTTAAAAATTAAATGAAATAATATAAAAAAACCAAAAGCAAGCAAAAATATCTTTTTTCTCTGAAGACAATTTATTTTTCTAAGTATCTTTTGGTTTTTTAATACCATTATGGTTTCTTTCTAAACTCCTCAATCTCTTGCTGCAGTCTTTTAATTACCTCTTTAAGCTCATTGATACGATACTCGCGATTAATGGTGGCTTTTTGGTATTCTTCCAGTTCAGATACTCTCTGTTGTAATTCTCTGGTTTTTTCAGATACCTGTGTTTCCAGTTGCTCTTTTAATTTTTGTAATTCTTCTTCTGTCTCTTTTTGTTTAGTAATATCCCTGCCTAAACCTACAGTCTCGACAACCTTTCCTTCTTTATCTAAAATAGCCTTACTATTCCAGGCCAGCCGGCGCCATCCCTGGATAGTCTTTAATTGTTGTTCCAGATAGCAGGTATAAGGAGGCTTGTAAAGAGCTTCCATGGCTTTGGAAGTTGACTCCACATCATCTGGATGCACCATAGGTATAAATTCCCTGCCTAACAGTTCTTCTTCCTTTTTACCGATTGCTTCGCAGTAGGAAGGGCTAACAAACAAAAGTCTCCACCGGGCATCTATTTTAACCAGAAAATCCACCTGATTATCAATTAAAAGTTTATATTTCTCTTCACTCTCTTTTAATCTTTCTCTTGAATCAATAAATTCTTCCCTGTCAATGATTAATAGACCAATAAAAACAGTAGCAATAGGATATATTAACAGAATGGGGATGCTCAGGTCGTATAATACAGCCAGACCGGTCCTTCCGGGCAAGGTTAACATCCATAATAACATAATAATATGAAGAACGAATCCAAATAAATACAGATAAATGGGAGTCCTGGCTTTCTCATAAGGAAAAAGATACCGATATAACAATCCAATGATTGCATAGGTTACAATACCAGCTATCCCGGTAAGTGCTCCTACCCCGCCCAGCAGATAACGGTATGCTGCTGCCATAAAAACCATAACAACAGCTGCAACAGGTCCGCTAAAAAATGCTCCCAAGCTAATAATTACAGAACGTCCGTCAAAAATGATTCCGGGAAGATAACGAATTGGAACCAACATAGAGGCAACGGCAATCAAGCCAAAAAGTATCCCGGTTAACACCTCAACAGCCAATCTGTTTATTTTTTTAAATTTCTGATAAACAAGGCTGTATAAAAAACTTAAGACAATTAAAAAAGCAATATTGCTTGCTAATCCTTGGATAAACAATATTTTTACCTTCTACTTTATTAAATGCGAATCATTATTCTTTAAACGTCTGATTTCCTCTTTCAGTTCTTTTATACGAAATTCTCTATCTATGGCTGCCTTTTGAAATCTTTCCAGCTCTATTACTCGTTCCTGCAGCAGTCTAGTCTTCTCTTCCACCTGTTTCTGAAGGTTATCTTTTAATTTTATTAATTCCTGTTCAGTTTTTTTTAATTCAGTAATATTAGTAGCAATAGAGGAAACCAATCCTACCTTAGGTGTGCTAGCAGTGATATAAAGATATTTTTTTATCGGTTTGAAAAATGTCTCAAAAGAAACAGGTTTACCCGTCTTGACTACCTGACTGTAAATATCCAGATATGGAGCTTCTCCGGTTCCATAAAGTTGAGATGCCAGAGAACCAATTGCTTTTTCACGGTTTATTCCATGCAACCGTTCATAAGCAGGATTCACATCCAAAATTCGGTAATCAATTGCCTTACCGTTATCATAGATAATCTCATCCAGACAGCTGGCTGATGCCATATTGACAAAGATTGATCGGTACTTGGCCTCCCTATCCTGCAGGGCTTTTTCTACTTTCCGCTGTTCACTGGTATCTTCATAAACTGCTACTATTTCTCCCGAAGGAAGTTTATAGACAGTGTTTTCAACCCACTGCTGAATGCGGTTATCCTGATACATCACCAGGGGCAAATGCATCATTTTCCCTGTTTTATAGACCTTCCTAAAAACCTCAAAAAGTCCGATTTCTTTTACTCTGGGAAATATTTCAGCTACCCTTTTGCCAACTACCTCACCCTTTTTGATTTTACTTAAATTCTCTGCAGCTTTGTTTACATCTCTAAAGACAAAGTCTTCTCCATCCCGATATGCTTCATAGATAGCCACACAACTACCAATGGTATTAAACAATGTCCTATAGCGTTCCTCACTTGCACGAAGCTCTTCCTCTACTCTTTTACGTTTACCGATTTCTCTTATCGCTCCTTGGAAACCAATGAATTCACCTTTTTCATCAAATAATATTTTTCCAGTTACTTCTAAATCCACTTCTTGCTTCTGCCTATTGAAGACTTTTGTTTCAAAGGTAATAGATTTTTGTTTGTTTCTATCGTTGTTTAAAAAATCCCCTACTATTTTTTGAGCTTTTCTAAATTCTTTTTCATTCAAATGAGATTTCAATGAAGTTCCAATAAATTCTTCTGGTTTAAAATCCAGTATCATTTCCAAAGAGGGACTTAAATAAGTAAAACGCAGGTCTTTATCCAGGGTCCAGATGCAATCAACTGAATTTTCAGCCAATAAGCGGTATTTTTCCAGCAGCCATTGTAGGATTCCTAAATCCTGTTTCTTTATAAACTTATCTTTCTTTGAGTTATCTTTCTCTACCAAAATTGCCTCCTTTTAAAAAGATTAGGAATAATTTTTTGTATGGAAAGCTTCACGGTGTCTCAATCAAAGAAGTTTTAGCTCTTTTTGATTAGAAAGGCTTTGGGGATTAATAATATATTTTATAAATTACAATCATTATATCAAAAATTAGAAGCATTGTAATAATAAATCTAAAATCTAATCCCTGCACTAATAACCCGAAAGAATATTCAATAGAACATTATATTCAAATTATGTTAGCCTAAGCTAATAATACATTATGAATAAATACCTCTATAATGTTAGGGTCAAACTGGCTTCCTGTTTTTTTTAACTGGACAATAGCTTCTTCTTCGCTTAAGGTTTTCCGGTATGGCCGTTTTTCAGTCATAGCATCATAGGCATCCGCTACCATAATAATCCTGGATTGCAGTGGTATCTCCTCACTCTGTAAGCAGCTGGGATATCCTTTCCCATCACAGTGTTCACGGTGATAAAGAACAATTTCCGCTATGGGGCCATATTCATTGACTGAACTCAAAATATTATAGCTGAGCTCCGGATGTCTTTTGATTTCCTTCCATTCAGAGCCAGTAAGGGATCCTTTTTTATTCAGAATATCACTATGAATGGCAATTTTGCCAATATCGTGGTATTCTCATGCCATTTTAAACCTCTTTATCTCTGCTTCACCTAATCCCAGGGCAGACCTATTACCACACTGATTTCACTTACTCTTCTGGCATGGTCTCTTTCTCTAAATTCTTTGGTAAACAAGGTATCAAGAATAATCTGAAGGGAATTTTGCCATTGGTCATCTTTTTTATATGCTTTTTATTATACATATAATCTTCAGGTCTTTTCAAAACATCGTTAATGTCTTCCTTATCATTTACCTTGGTTTCCCAGCCAAAAGAGGCAGAAACCGGTAGATTCCTGATTTTTTCTTTTTGAGTTGCTTTAATCAATCGTTCTCCAAGAGAAACAACTTGCTCTTTGTCTGTTTTGGGCAGTAATATCACAAATTCATCACCACCAATACAGACAATAATATCATCTGCCCGACATTCATTTTTTAAAACTTGAGCGACTTTCTGCAGCAATTGGTCTCCAGCTTCATGGCTGAAGGCATCATTGGTCAGTTTTAATCCATTTACATCTACCATAATTAAACTGAGGAACAGGTTTCTCAGGGTATCCAGCCTTTTCAGCTCTTCAAAAAAACGTTGATTATATAATCCGGTTAACTGGTCACAGTAGCTTAACTCTTTTATCTCTTGCACTGAATTACTGATTCTTTGCCTCATTTCGTTTAAATAATCAATCAGCATCGGCAGTTTGTCTGAATTTTAAAATTACGTTATTGAGTTAATGGCTGGCTGTTTTCATACAGAAAACCATCACCTGTATTTTTATGAAAAATCCAAACGAAAAGATGTGGTGGAGATAAGGGGATTCGAACCCCTGACCTCTGCGATGCGAACGCAGCGCTCTCCCAACTGAGCTATATCCCCATATTCTTTTTACTAATTACAAATATATATCATACAAGCTTAGTAAGTTTTAATATTTTACTATAAAATATAGAACATTACCAGATATAATCTTATCTAATCAACCATTGGTCTAAAAGTAAAAAGAAAAGTCTGTTCTGTGGCAGAGAGAAAAAAGTTACGAGTTAATCAAGAAGCCTCTTGGGACCCTCATTAGTAGTGGAATGATTGTTGATTTTCTCTTTCGAGAAAGAATCAAACAGAATTAATAATTTAATATTGTTATAAAAAGAAAAGCCACCCTTTTGGGGTGGCATTTTCTTTAGTTAGGAGGTCTAAAAATGAAAAAGTTATTTGTTGGTTGGTTGGTTCGCTTTTTCAATTTTCAAACTTCCTCTATTTTAACATGAAAAAAGATATTGTCAACAGTAATCCTAAAAATTTTTTTTGATTTTTTAGGATAAATATTTTATAATCGAATAGCAAACATTTGTTCGCTTTTAAACATTACATAATATTATCCTTGCGGATAAGATAAATCAAGAATCTAATAACAGATAATTTAAAACTTATAAGTATTGAAATAGGATTAAGGAGAGCTACAACATAATTTTAAAATTTATTCTAATGATAAACATAACTATAGTTAGGTTGAGGCAGTAAAAAATGCAAGAAAATATGAAGCTTGATCAGCTGGAATATTTTGGTATTCCCCATTATATTATCAATATCTGGAAGGAACATTACTCTAACTATCTGCTGCCAGTACAAGAAAAAGCAGTACGACAGTTTAATCTCCTGCAGCCTGATAACCAATTTTTATATCAACAGTCAAATCGAGACCGAAAAAGACCCAAAAACCTATTAGTTATCTCCCCCAGTTCTTCAGGTAAGACCTTAGTAGGTGAGATGGCAGCTTTGCAGGAAATAACTTTACAGAAAAAAGTGATATTATTAGTTCCTCTACGTATTCTAGCCGAAGAAAAATATCAGCATTTCGTACAACTCTATCACTCAATCGGATTGAAGGTGAAGCTGTCCTCCCGTGATCATCGTCATGATGACCAGGATATTATTCAAGGTAATTTTCATATTGCCATTATCGTCTACGAAAAATTTTATTATCTACTCCTGCAATACCCCGAATGTATTAGCAATGTCTCCTTAATAATTACGGATGAAATTCAGTTAATTACTGATCAGCAGCGCGGTCCAAGACTGGAGAGCAGTTTTAATTATCTTAAGAATAATTATCCTGACATTAGAATTATCGCCCTTTCTGCCTTTACTGAATATCTATTTTATTTAACTTCCTGGCTCGATGCTCTATTGCTTCTTTCTACCTATAGACCGATAGAACTGCGTAAAGGTATTGTTAGGAATGGTATCTATAGATACATAGAGCATAATAGCAAAACGATTGGGGAAGAATTTTTCTTTCCCGAAGAAGATGTCCAGGAATGTAATTTAGCCAGCTATCTTAAAGCTACCCTACAATTTCTGATTAATCAGAATGAATCAAGCCTGATCTTTTTTTCTACCAAGAATGAGGTCCGTTTATGGAGCAGCTGGCTGAAAACTCAGTTCTGCTTAAATCCAGCCCGAACAGCTATAGCCCAGCTACAGGCTTTAGAAGATTCCACTTCAAAGGAAGAGTTAATAAAACTTTTCCAAAATGGAATTAGCTATCATTGTGCTGACCTCTCCTGGCAGGAACGTCACGCTATCGAAGAAGCGGTTCGCCTTGGTGAACTAAAAATTGTATGTTCTACCAGTACCCTGGCTATGGGAGTCAACCTGCCGGTAAGTAATGTCATATTAACCGGACAGAAGATTGTTTCTAATCAAAGTAGCAGTGGTTTTCCTAATTACTACAAAAAAACCTTGACCTTTTCCGAAGTGGAAAATATGGGTGGCAGAGCAGGTAGATTAAAATCTGGCAATTCTTTTGGTCGTATTATTTTTTTAGCTCCTTCCCTTATTGAGCTTACTGCATACCAGAGGCTCTATTTCCAGAAATCTCCCAAAGATTTATCAACATTATATCTATCTTATTATCCTTCCATTCAGCAGGTGAATAAGCAGAAGCAAAATAATGATAATATTCAAATTCGGGAAAATGTGGTTAATGATAATTACTATCCGGCAGAAACAGATACTAATAATCTTGCCATTATTAATCCTTCCTTCCCGGAGATAGCAAAAGAAAACCCGGTCATAATTCAACAGGATATTCTAACCTTTCTACTATACAAGATTGCCTTAGAAGGTCAGTCTTTAGAAGACATTTATCAGATGTTGCAAACAGGTAAATATGCCAGAGGTCAGGCTTTCTGGCTTTACCAATTTTCTCAAAAGTACAGCGAATCAGAGATCATTGCCAATCTAAAACAGCTAATTGAATTTGGATTGATTGCTATACCTATCGGAAAAGATTACCAAATTACTGAGCTGGGACAGTTAGTAACCTCCAGGGGTATCTCTTTTCAGACCTGTATCCACTTTTTAAAATGGATTGGTCAAAAACAGAAAGAGGATAGCAGTGAACTGGAAATCCTCTTCTTGATTGCCACCAGCAATGACGGTGCCAGTTATTTTACCGATTATCCCGGAAAAGGGAAAAGAATAGCTAAGAACAAAAAATCTCCAATACAGAAATGGAAAGAATATTTACGTCTGCGTATGTTAAATCTGATTTTCGAACAGCAAGAGGGTGGTAAGACAATTTTCCAGAATAATTTAAATATCAATCCTCTCCAGAATAGTAAACAAAACTTTAAAAATGAGGTTAATAATTATCTGGCAATTAAAAATACCCTCCTGATGTACGACTGGATTATCGGCAAAGAACTGAAAGATATGGAGGAAGATTATGGTATTTTAGGAGGCTGCATCCAGAAGATAGGAGATGGATTTTCCTGGTTGGTTGATACCTTAGCTGCCCTTGCTGAGAAAGATGGTTGGAAAGAAGAAAGGCCGGATGACTTAGAAAAAATTAAACAGCTTTCGGCAAGATTAATAAGCGGAGTTGAACCGGAAGGCCTTGCTCTGGCCAGACTGCAGATACCGGGATTCACCCGGAGCTATATTCAGAGATTAGTACAAGAAGGATACAATAATGAGAAATGCCTTAGAGAACTATCTGAAAATCAATTACAGCTGCTTCTGCCTGATTTGTTAATTCAAAAAATAAAGAAAAGCCTTACTTTAGAGTCAGATTCAAAATCAGAGTTCTTTGGTAAGATAAGCAAATCAGACCCTCTTCTGGACTATAAGAATAACCAGAATCAACAGCAACAACTTAATGGAAATTACCAGAAATCTGTAAAAAATAAATTAAAGGCAGTCATAGCCATTAACCTGAATCGACCTGACCGAATTATTTTTCTGGGAGAAGAGATAACAGTAAATAAAATAAGCTTCCAGCTTATCCTACTTTTAGCTAGAAATAAGGGCAAGGTGGTGCCTTATGCGCAGATTATTGATACTCTGTGGCCTGCTGATGAGGATGCTACCTATCATCGCCTTTGGTATCATCTGGCAAAATTACGAAACAATATGCAGAAGGTTATCAAAAAGAAAAATAAAAATAGTCTAAGCTTGATTGATAATTACCCGAAAGAAAAGCTATTAAAGGTAATTCCAGGTAGAGGACTACTGTTTGATTCCAATATTCTCTTAGAGTGGAGTGAATAGAATAATATTTTGCATTCTAGTGCTGTAGTTGATAAAGTATTATTAATTCATACTAAAAAAGAAAATTTCTTCTATTCTATAGAGGAGAATATATTGACAGAACAAATTAAGCAAAATACCAGAAAAGGAATGCTGGTAGTTACCATTTCCCTGATAATCAATACACTTTTGGTTATTTTTAAGTATTGGATTGGTGTGCAAATTTCATCTATAGCCATAGTAGCTGATGCTTGGCATAGCCTTTCCGATTCTCTGACTTCTATTTTGGTTCTGATCGGATTTAAGATGTCCAGCAAACCACCTGATTATAAACATCCTTTTGGCCATGGAAGAACAGAGGTTATTTCTTCCTTGATTATTGCCCTCATCCTGGCTATCGTAGCTTATAAATTCCTGGTAGAATCAGTCATCCGACTCTGGCAACACCAATCAGTGCAATATAACCAGACTGCTCTGCTTATCTTTATAATTTCCCTGATTATAAAGGAATTTCTGGCAAGGCTATCTATAAATACTGGAAAACAGATTAAATCCGATTCCCTGATTGCAGATGGTTGGCATCACCGTAGTGATGCTCTGGCTTCTTTAATGGTTATTTTTGGTATTTTTCTTAATCCCTATTTCTGGTGGATAGACGGAGTAATAGGTACCATTATCTCACTTATTATAGCCAGAATCGCTTACTATATTTCAAAAGATGCTATCAGTTCCTTAATCGGTGAAAAGCCAGAGGAATCCTTTCTAAAACAACTGGAAGAGCTGGTGAAGAGTAATACCTCTCGTGATGTTCAATTACATCATATCCACCTGCATAAATATGGTCATCATCGCGAATTGACCTTCCATATTATGCTACCTGGGAAAATGAAGCTGGAAAAAGCACATCAGATAGCAACGCAGTTGGAGGAGAAAATTAACTCAGAACTGTCGGTAGAAACTACTATTCACGTAGATGTGCAAGCTAATAAATCTGTCATTGATTAATATTTTTAATATCCATCCAAATAAAGACAAGGAGTCTTTAATTATAAAAATAGCTTGCTTTTTTAAACTAATTCTTATATAAATTATAAATACTTTAAAGCATCGTAATTTTATGAATTGTTTTCTTAATAAAAATAAATCATAGCAAGATGGTCTGCTATAGTTTTATAGAAAAACAGAAATGAAATAAAAAACATGTAATATTTGACTTTTAAAATAAACAGGATATTCTGAAAAAATGGAAACATTAAAACAAACCATGAAAAATATTTCCAACCTAACTGGTGAATTTAAAGATTCAGCATTAGAGTATGATTTTCATTCTTATATGTTACAGGAAACTATTAGTTATTCTCGCCGATATATACTGACCTTTGGTTTTCTATTTCTATTATTTTTTATACCGGATTATTTCCTTAATAAAGATATAAATAAGTTGATTATTATTTTTCTAATCAGAATCCTCTTTCTCTTAGTTTCAGTTCTCTTTTATCTCCACCTACCCAATATGAAGTCTTTTCTTTACCTCTTCTCAACTATCTATGAATCAATCGGCATAATTTTTTTATGGGCTTTATTCCTCTCTTACAAACAACCTAATATAGTAATTCACCAGCAAGGACTCATTGTTTTTATTCTGGCTATTTTTTTAATACTGCCCAATAGTTTAATTAATAAGTTATTTCTATCAATTTGCTTAACTTCCGGTTTTTTCTATATTGCGGCAATAAGAAAAACCATTTCTTTGTCAAGTTCTTCTGTTGGCCTTATAACTTTTACATTGTTAATTATCCTATTTTGTGCCTTTGCCGCACGGCTTATTAACCAGCTTCAGAGAGCTCAGTTTCAGAATACTCGAGCCTTAGAAAGACTGTCTACTACTGATACTTTAACCGGTAGTTACAACAGAATGAAATATGACCAGGATTTAGAGAAAGAAATAACACGTGCGCAGAGATATAATCTTTCTTTATCAGGTATTATGTTTGACCTGGATAATTTTAAACAAATCAATGATGAATATGGACATCTTATCGGAGACCAGGTACTGATACAACTTAGCTCTTATATTAAAAGAATAATTAGAGTAAATGACCGGCTTTGCCGTTGGGGAGGAGAGGAATTTATTATTTTACTTCCCAACACAGACCAGGAAGCAGCAGTTCAACTGGCTAAACGCATTCAAAACTATCTTAAAAATACTGATTTTTCACCTGTTGCTAAAACTACCTGTAGCTTTGGAGTTACCTCTCTTATAGAGCAAGATACTGTCAATAGTTTTACCAATAGACTTGATCAACTACAATACCAGGCAAAAAAGAGGGGAAAAAACTGTATTGTATCCCAATAGGCTTAATATATAACTTAAAAACACAATTAGTTACTCTAATAAATATATGATTCTCCTTTAGAATCCCTTAGTAAAATTACTACATGAAAATTTCTAAAAATAATTCCCTATCTTTTGTATTTTATCTTCTTTTTTGCTTTTACCTTATAGAAACGGAATTAGTATCGGGTTATAGTATCGAACCAAAATGCATCCATTGAATACTATTTATTTTATGCCAAAAAACTATAATCCATGAGCTTTTTTACCGGTAATTGTTATAATTTTCCATACATTTGCTGTTTAACTTTATCTTATATTTGTACTCGATACTGAATACTACTCTAAGAAAGGAGGTGTCAAAATGCCAGTATTAATAATACCTCATGATTCAATCTTACAACTAAGATTGGTCATTGGAACTGATCCTGAATCAAGTAAGCCTATAATTCGTACTAAAAGCTTTAACCGAGTGAAAGATACAGCTGACGAACAGGATATATTTGATGTTGCCACTCAACTGATTAGCTTACAGAAATACAGTCTTGATGAAATTAGACTCAACAAATCTGCTCAACTGACATCTTAGGAAAAAACAGAAAAAATAAATCTAAAAATAAAAAATGAAGAAAGGAGGAAATTATGTCTACCATACTTGGAGAAGTTACTAGTTATAAAAGACTCTATATGCAATTCCGAGATAGTGAAGGAAATTTGGTTAATTTAACCTTAGATAATCCCAAAAATCTGGAAGACGAAGATTATGCTAATCTAGAATCCCAGGATGCTGCTATAGAGGCAGTTATGGATACTATTATTACCAAGAATATCTTCCACAACAAAGGGAATGATTTGGTGGAAAAGGTTAATGCTCGTATTATAGACTACAGATCAACTGATGTTATGGATGTATCAGAATAATTTCTTACTAATACAATTAATGTATTTTTTTAACTTTCGCCGGATCCCTTTGGGGGTCCCGGCTTATTTTTTCTGCTAAATGAAAAATAAAAAGAATGTTTATCAACTGAAGAAAGGAGAAGAAATGATTCAGACCTTGTTGAGTAAATTTCTATTAGAAGGTTTATTACTTTTTGCAGTATCTATTGGATTTGGTTTTCTAAAGAGCAAATTGGGGAAAGATAGAGCGGAGACTATCAGAGAGGCATTGATAACAGCTATGCTCTGGGCGGAAGAAGAATTTGGTATTGGTGAAGGGGAAAGAAAATTGGAAGAAGCTTGGAAAAAATTACTGGAGATTTTGGAGGGTAAGAAAATAAGCTTAAAAGCACAGGAAACAAGAGAACTGCAAACCCTGATCAAAGCTAATATTGCTCGGGTTAATCGTGAATATTATGACTCCCTGCTTAAAAAAGAATCCTTTTATCAAACAGAAGTAATTTCAGGACAAAATAGTGAGGAAGATAATTGATGTTGCTACAAAATAGGGTTAACCATATCAGGATTGCTGAGCATTTTTACTTAGATGAATTTCAATGTCCTTGCTGCCAGCAGGTAATGTTACACTCGCTTCTATTACAAAAATTGAAAGGTTTAAGGTATAAAATTCAAAAACCGGTTATAATCACTTCCGGTTACCGCTGCCTTGCTCATAATCAAGTGGTGGGGGGAGTAAAAAATAGCTATCATCTGTCAGGTATAGCTGTTGATCTTTATGTACCAGAACTAGCTTTATCGGAACTCCTAAAAGCAACAGAAGAGATTGGTTTTTCTGGAATTGGATATTATCCTGATCAGAATTTTTTGCATCTTGATATTCGCCCTGCCGGAACAGCTCGCTGGCAGGGCTAATTTATAAACAAAAGGAGAATAAAATGGATTGGACTAATTTATCAGAAATCATTGCCAATCAGGGTTTCCCTATCGCCCTATCTCTATTCTTAATCTTCCGCATTGATCGGTTTATGCAGGAGTTGATTTCTACTCAAAAAGAGGGTTATCAGCAGATTTTCAAACAGGTTTCTCTGGTACAGAAAACCTTAACTGAGCTAAATCAGCAAAACCGAGATTATTATTCCTTATTCTGCGCCGAGATACAAAGAGAACTTACCGGTATCAAAGCCCATATTAGAGAAGCTTCTTAGTTATCCCTGCTAGGAAGCTTCTCTTTCACTATCCTTCTGCAGTAAGAATATAATCTTAATAAAAGCCTGCTACCTTCTAAGACCCTTTTTCCTAAAAAACAGCAATCCTGCTACTATAAAAACCATTCCCAGCCCTGCTGAAAAAACAATTGCCATGAGAGGAGAATCGCCTGCAGAATATCTCTTAATTATAATACCCAAATAAGCCCAGATGATTACTGCACTATAGGCAATATCGCCTCTCTGGATAATATTGATAAGGGCAATAATGGTTCCGGCTAATATGACTAAAATAGTCCAGAATATCTCGGATAATCCCCATCCCTTCCAGTTATAATGAACCAGCACTGCTGTAATATTGGCAATAGTAGCTACAGTAATCCAGCCCAGATAAAGACTGAAAGGCAAATGTACACAGTAACGGGTAACTGAATTAACCTGCTCTTTTCCAATATCCAGTCTGATATAAATCATAATTAAGGAAAATAACAAAATCAGCATGGCAACCAGAGAAAGCAGTACCTGACGATAATGCCAGGCAAAAATCCAGCTCATATTAGCCAGACAACTGACTATAAATAACCAGCCAATTGATTCTAAATAAGGCATACTTATTTTCTGTTTAGAAAAAAAGTCTCTAGTCTGATATATAATAAAAATACCTAAAGTGAGATAAATTACACCCCAGATGGCAAAAGTCAGGGCTGCAGGTACAAAGAGATTGGGGTAGAGAGCAGAAAGTTCTCCAGTGGTATTTCCACCCAGGGGAAGTGTATTAGCCAGTCCATTTACTATGATGACTACCATAAAAGCTAAGAAATTTAGAATCTGAAACATTTTTTTCTGAGTAATTAAGTATTCATTATTTCTCAATTAAATCACCCTCTTTATATTTGTTCTGAAATTTTCCAGAAATAATAATCTACCTATATCCATTTCAGATTATTTGATAGATACTTTTTCTCATTAAGGTAAATATTCTTTTTTTCATTGTTCTATATCCCCATTTTTAATATAGTTTTCTTTCATCACCACATTATCAGGAGTATTGATATGAGTCATTTTTTGATTAATACTTTTTAATATTTCCTCCATTTCTTTGCGATAAATTACTGTGGATAGCTGCTGGGCAATAAATTCTAATAAATCAATATCTTTTTCACTATACAACCGAGCATTATCATAACTTTGTAAGGCTAGTACTCCAATAACTTTCTGTTCGACTTTTAATGGTACTGCTAACCAGAGATGGGTATTGGTCATTACATCCCAGGGTTGGATATACCCATAAGACAACATCTTTCTATAATGCTGGAAATCCATAAGTACCGGTTTGCCAATATCCAAAA